>Ga0206106_100411_pt1 | contig 36171 bp, 25 predicted proteins | sample 1B1ome_FD_148677 | JGI IMG/M metagenome (GOLD analysis project Ga0206106, IMG submission 148677) | Enriched microbial communities from leaf-cutter ant dump, University of Wisconsin, Madison, United States - 1B110A | ecosystem: Environmental > Terrestrial > Nest > Insects nest > Nest dump | place... | reverse complement strand
TTCGTATAGAACCATTCCCAGTTCTCTAAAAATATCCGCTTAAGTACGTTGTTCTCCATTTCTCCACTCTAACAAATTTTCTGAAATAGGGCAGCCCTTACCCTGCAGATTTTATACTTTCTGATAGTTTGAAATAGGGCAGCCCTTACCCTGCAGATTTTATACTTTCTGATACTCTGAAATAGGGCAGCCCTTACCCTGCAGATTTTATACTTTCTGATAGTTCAAGTAAAAACGACTTCGTCGTCCCCTTCGGGACAAAGAATGTCGTTTTAATCGAAGACGATTCAGAAAAGGAGAGTTCATTTTATACTTTCTGAATCGTTCAAAAAAAACCAATTCCAAGTTTAACCTTGGAGATTGGTTTTCCCCTTGTATTGTTCACGAAATTCGGAGGGCGTTATACCCACTATTCGTTTAAAAACAGTATGGAAATACGTCGGGTTACTGAATCCTACTCGCTCAGAAATATCTTGTATTTTCATATGACTCTCATCAAGTAAATCTTTCGATTTCCCAATTCTAACCTTGGTTAAATAATCGGAAAATGTTTCTCCCGTCTCCATAAAAAACATTCTTCCTAAATAGGCGGGGTTGGCATACATAACATGTGATAATGTCTTAAGTGAGATTTCTTTATCCAGATGATGTTCAATATAGTTTATCATGTCATTTACCAACTTGCTGTATGGCGGTTTTATGGCATTGAATAGTTGAATGACTTTAATAATAAAATCCCGCAAGTCCCTTTCGACTCTATTCAAATCAAGCTTCCCGGCTACCAATTCCTTCATGAATTTATCATATTGCTCCTTAATCGAGGATAGAGGTTTACCTGATTGGCGTGTAATGCTATAAAGGTTGACGATTAATTCCAGCAGCAATGTTCTGGCTCCATCGAGCGAAGTATTTACCTGCTGAAAGACGATAAACAACTCATGAATATAACCTTCGAGCTGTTCGATTTTTCCTGAATGCAGCCACGTCTCTATTAAATTGTAATCAATTGCCGGAAATCCGGTGCGACTTACTCTATCTTTATTCATTTCAGTGACATCAAGAAGTTGCCGATCATTCAATAAAAATCGGTATTCCAATGTTTTGACTGCTTCCTTGTATACTTCAGGCAGCCCTTTGTAGCTTAAAGTTTCTTGACTTAGAGCAATCCAAACATTGACTTTTAAATAAGCTTTAATCGATACGATCACCTCATGCAATCGCTCATGAATATATTGGCTTGTATAGGGTGTATTCGTATCGCCGCTATTCCAGATAATAATTGTTCTTCCCTCGTAATCCGGAAAAATCGTAACATTGAGTCCTTCCAGTATTTCCTCACTAATATTTAGCACTGCATAATTTAATAACTGACAGTCATGCTCGTTATAGAGTACGGGCATTTCCCAATGCGTCACTGCAATGTACTGCCGCTTTCCGTAAATATCCACCCCGAGAAACTCTGTCTTTTCACGCAGCTCCCGAAAATGAATGCCATTATTCAACATTCTGGACAACGTGTTATGTTTAATAATCGTAAACCCTTGTCTTTCCTTAATTTTACTAAATGCGTCGTATTCCAGCTTTTCTACCGTCTGTTTTAACGTGCTGATTAACTCCTCTTGCTGCAAGGGCTTCAATAAATAATTTTCCACTTTATACCGCATGGCTTCTTTGACATAGGTGAAATCATCATATCCACTAATAATAATGATTTTAGGTGTCAGTTCCAAAAGTTGAAGCTGTCGCAATAGTTCTAACCCGGTCATACTCGGCATTTGAATGTCCAGAAATAATAAGTGCGGCTTTTCCTTCTTTATAAGCTCCAAGGCTTGCTCTCCATTCGAAGCATTGCCTACAATGGTCACACCATAATCCTGCCATGGAATGATATAATGGAATCCTTCGCGGAAATAATCTTCGTCATCCACGATCAGCGCCTTGTACATTTTGATTCATCTCCTTTACTGTCCTGGCAGGCAACAATAGGGTCACCAAGGTTCCTTTCCCGGGAAAACTATCGATTGTAATCCCAAATTCCGCTCCAAACAACCGCCGCAGCCGTTGATGCACGTTGGCTATCCCCATGCCTGTGTTCCCGTCCTGTATCGGTTCATGACACAGAGCCTGTCTTATAAGATACAATCTGTCCGATTGAATGCCATTTCCGTTATCTTGAATACTCAGGATCAATCGATGGCCGTCTAATCGACCATTAATGTTAATTTGATTCGGGCTCTTTGATTGATAATCTATGCCATACTTTACTGCATTCTCTACAATGGGCTGTATGGTTATTTTGGGAATTCCATAATTCAGAATTTCATCCGGGATATTATATTCGATTTGAATTCGATCCTTGTAACGCAATTTCATCAAATAAAGATAAGATTGAATGTAATCCAACTCTTCTTCGATTCGCACGAACATGCCATTTCCCTTAACATTCCATCTGTATAAATGACCAAGAACGGCTATCATTTCGGAGACTTCTTCCTGGCCGCCCTGTATGGCTTTCATCCGAATGGCTTCTAAAGTATTAAATAAGAAATGTGGGTTGATTTTGTGTTGCAGCAATTGAATTTCAGCGTCTCGCCTTTGAATTTCTGCCACATAAACACGATCAATATAGTCTCTTAATCTGACATTCATCTGAGAAAACGCTCGGGTAACTTGACCAATTTCATCATGATTGGGGTCTATGTATTCGTTTTCATTGGAAGGAATATCTCTCCATACATTTCGCATCAACTGCATCAATCGATACATTCTCTTCGTAAATATCTGGGATACAAACACCATGACCAGCAAGGAAAACAAGGTGACACCCAAAATAATTAACAACATTCGTTTGCGTAATTCTTCAACTTCGTATGCAATATTTTTCACTGGAATAACATTGAAAAATTCCCATCCAAGAGGTTCTAGATGCGTACGAAGCACGATGACCTCATCATCCAACCTTATCGTAGACCCGTTAGCAACGGAAAAGAGTTTGTCCATGTACCTATAACTGTCAATTGGGCTGGAGGTTAATAGAAGATTTTTCTTTTCATCTGCAACAACAATATCCCCTTTAAACTTGCCAATATAATTTTTAAGAGGCCCCAATAACACCTCTTTTGAAATACTGATCAGATAGTGCCCCACAATCCTCTTATTCATCATGTCCTGCAAATCGTAAATGTTGCCTTTCATATTTAAAACCGAATTTTGTTCGTTTGATAAAATATAAGAAGAAGTATTTTCAACTGCAAATTCAGGGCCAGGTTGTTGATCTTCGAGATTTTGAATGATCGGACTTGCAAACAAGTTATAATTTAACGCTAAGGATCGATCGTAGAAGGAGCTATGATATACCTTTTCGCCATTTTTCTGAAGAATCAAAAAATCCAAAATATCCAGTTCTTTTCTGGTGGCATCCTGAAGGAAGTGATTAATATTTTTTTGTGCAGAGAGGTCGTCTGAGGGTAAAAGCAAGGATTCCGCAACCGTTTTTCCATCGAATTTAACATAATGAATCTGCGTAATTAAGGACTGGATATTTTTAAACTTCTTGCCGATATCATCTTTAACAACTTTCAATATTTCATTTTCAGATTGAATTTGATCATTCCTTAAGCTAGTGATATATCGTTCCAGAATAAATATATTCGACAAAATGAAGGCAGAACAAAGAATGATGGAGTAAATGAGTATTAATTTAACGAATAAGCGATCACGAACATATTTCGTGTAAATTTTCGTTAATGTTTTCAGGAGATTTCACCACATTCCCATGTATCTGTTCGTTTACTCATTCATTCTCTGATCTTTGTTGTTTAAAACGGATGATTCCTTAGTATTATATACAATACCTTTCGGTAGCTCAATACGCACTTGTTAATCCCTGAGTTAATTGCCAACCGCCAACATTAACGCAGCTCACGCCCTTTTCCACGCAGTAAGTAAAAACGACTTCGTCGTCCCCTTCGGGACAAAGAATGTCGTTTTTATCGAAGACGATTCAGAAAAGAAGCCCGTCGAATCTGGCAGATTCAACAGGCATCCATGTTTAAGCGTCAGCAAGTTGCTAGACAAGCGCCTTGGCGGCGATGTCTGTGCGGTTCATTTTACCTTGGAAATGAATGCGGTCTGCAGCAGTGTAGGCGCGGTCGCGAGCTTCGGCGATACTGCCTCCCCGCCCGACGACGCCAAGCACGCGTCCGCCGTTCGTGACGATACCTTGGCCGTCGGCGGCGCTTGCCGTTCCCGCATGGAAGACGAGCGCATCCGCTTCGGAGACGGCGTCAAGTCCGCTTATCGGCAGGCCTTTCGGATACGAGCCAGGGTAGCCTTCTGAGGCGAGAATGACGCACACGGCCGATTCGTCGCTCCAGCGAATATCGACTTGATCCAGCCGGCCATCCAGCGAAGCTTGAACAATTTCGAGCAGATCCGTCTGCAGCCGCGGCAGCACAACTTGCGCCTCGGGGTCGCCGAATCGCGCATTGAATTCGATCGTCTTCGGTCCGTCCTTTGTGATCATGAGGCCCGCAAACAGCACGCCGCGGAATGGGCGGCCTTCGTCCACCATCGCCTGTGCGGTCGGCTTGATGATCGTCTCGATCGCCGTGTCAATGATCTCCTGCGGAATGTGCGGCAGCGGAGAATAGGTCCCCATGCCGCCGGTGTTCGGCCCCTTGTCGCCATCGTATGCCGGCTTATGATCCTGCGCCGCCGGCATCGGCCGCACCGCCAGCCCATCTACGAACGAGAGGATGGACATTTCCTGGCCCTCCAGGAACTCCTCGATGACGATCTTGTCGCCGGCCGCCCCGAACGCCTTGTTCAGCATCGTCTCGCGCAGCGCATAATCCGCTTCCTCACGCGTGAAGCAGACGGTGACACCCTTGCCTGCCGCCAGCCCGTCCGCCTTGATGACGATCGGCACCGGCTGTGCGTCGAGATAGCTTTTCGCGCTGTCGTAGTCGGTGAACGTCTCGTAGCGGGCAGTCGGAATATTGTATTTACGCAGCAGGTTCTTCATGAAAATTTTGCTGCCTTCTATCTCGGCGGCGTTCTTGCGCGGACCGTAGACGGGAATACCCGCCGTTTCGAATGCATCCACAGCACCCGCCGCAAGCGGGTCGTCCGGACCGACGATGACCATGTCCATCGCTTCATCCTGCGCGAACTTCACGAGACGATCGAACTCCATCTCGCCGATGTCGACAATCTGAGCAAGCTGAGCGATTCCGGCATTGCCGGGCGCGCACCAAATCTGACGGTTGCTGTCGCCCCGCTTCAAAGCCCATACGATCGTATGCTCGCGGCCGCCGCGGCCGATGACGAGTATGCGCACGAATCAAGCCCCTCCTTCGACATCTTTGTTGATCACTGTAAGCGATGCCGCACCGTCAGAGATGCGGATCGATTTAACGAGCAGGGAAATCTTGTTGTCTTCGTTCAGCAGGTTCCAGTAATAGCGGGCCGTCTCTTGTTCGTCGTCGAACAGCGGCGCCAGCTGCGGCTCGCCGTCGAACGAAGGCAGCGGGTTGCCGTCGCCGACATACGTCGAGATGAAATGGCCGTACCCGGCAATCGCCTGCTCATAGTGGAAATATTGGCGTTTGGTCTGCGTTTCGTCGTTCTCTGCGGATTTCAAAATGGATAGTTTGTAGGCGTTCTGACGATCGTTCAAATCGACGATTCCCGAGATCCGCGGTGTGAAGTTCGGCGGGTCCGGCTCGTATGTGCGTGTTGCCAGCGCCTGCTCGAACGTACCGTCCGAACGCAGCGCTTCCCAGATCGTGTCCGTCTGGTCGCCGTTCGTGACGATATGCGCTCCGCCTTCATGCCGCAACGGATAGTAGATGATGAGCGATGGATCGGACAGCTTCGCCGGATCGCGCGCTTCCGTGCGCAGGAAGCCGTTCTCCTCCGGCACGAAGATGCGGTTGCGGCTGTTCTCGCTGCGCCCCATGATCCAGTACACTTGCATATATCGCGTGCCGTCCGGCGTTAATCCGATAATGATGCCGCGGCCGGGGTAGGCGTTTGCCTGCAAATGCCGTATGGTTTGATCCGCCAGTTGCTGCCATTTGGCCGTCGTAGTCGTCGCCATGCTTCTTATCCCCCTTCGTCCGTTAGTGGTGGAACAGGCGCACGCCTGAATACACCATCACCATGCCGTAATCGTTCGCTGCCTGGACCACTTCTTCATCCCGCATTGAGCTGCCGGCCTGAATGACGTACTTGACGCCGCTGCGGCTCGCCCGGTCGAGATTGTCGCGAAATGGCAGGAAAGCGTCGGAGCCGTAGGAAACATCCTGCAACCCTTTAAGCCACTCCCGCTTCTCCTCGCGCGTCAAGCGAGCAGGTACTTCCTCGAAGCAGCTCTCCCATGCCGCCTGCTCGACAGGCGTGACTTCGTCTTCCAGCCACAGGTCGATGGCATTATTCTGTTCGGCGCGCGCCAACCCTTCGCGGAACTTCATGCTCAGCGCTGCCGGGTGCTGCCGCAAATACCAGCGGTCCGCTTTGTCGCCGGCGAGGCGTGTGCAATGAATGCGCGACTGCTGTCCTGCGCCGATGCCGATCGTCTGGCCGTCCAGCGCGTAGCAGATCGAGTTGGATTGCGTGTACTTCAATGTGATCAGCGCAACAAGAAGATCTCGCTTCGCGGACTCCGGCAGTTCCTTGTTCTCTGTCACGATGCGGTCAAACACCGAGGCGTCCGGCACTGCATTGTTGCGTTCTTGTTGGAACTTCATGCCGAACAGCGTACGCGTCTCGATCGGGTCCGGAACATAATTCGGATCGATTTGCAAAATGAGGTATTTGCCGCCCTTCTTCTGCTTCAAGATGTCCAGCGCTTCCGGTGTGTATCCAGGCGCTACCACGAGATCGGACACTTCGCGCTTGAGCAGCTTTGCGGTGGAAGCGTCCACGATATCGCTTAGCGCAGCCGCGTCCCCGAAGGAGGACATGCGGTCGGCGCCGCGCGCGCGGGCGTAAGCGGTCGCCAGGGGAGACAGCTCCGAGCCGTCTACGAAGTAAGCCTTCGCGAGCTCGGGCGACATCGGCACGGATACCGCCGCTCCCGCCGGGCTGACATGCTTGAACGATGCCGCGGCCGGCAACCCGGTCGCTTGACGGAGCTCGCGCACAAGCTGGAACGCGTTCAACGCGTCCAGCAGATTGATGAATCCGGGATCGCCGTTCACGACCGTCAGCGGAAGCGCGTTGCCGTCCGCCGAGAACAGTTTGGCTTGCTGTTGGTGCGGGTTCATGCCGTAACGCAGGGCAATTTCTTTCACATCGCTCATAATTGGTTCTTCATCCTTTCCCTTCTCAAATTCGCTCCGTCAAACTTCCGGGGCGAAAGCTCTCATTTCCTTTGTTGTCGACTGCTTTTATTCGCCGGCTGTTCGTGCTGGTCGAATGATCGCACGCACTTGACCATCCGCCATCCGCCCCCCCCTGGCACAGTCCGGCTATTAAGCTAACCCCGAATGCTTGCAATTTGACCGTTTCTGCTATCGGGCTAGCTGCGAATGCTCACCATCCGCCCGTCCAACGTTACGCGCCCTTCCGCGATCAGTCGGACTGTCTCGGGCAGCAGCAGATGTTCGACCGCATGCACGCGATCGGAAAGCGATTCTTCCGTGTCGCCGGGCAGCACCTCGACAGAGCGCTGCGCGATGATCGGTCCGGTATCCATGCCGCCATCGACGTAATGCACCGTGACACCCGTAACCTTAACGCCGTAATCGAGCGCCTGCCTCACGCTGCTGATGCCCGGGAATGCCGGCAGCAGCGCCGGATGAATATTGATCATTCGACCGTAGAACGGCTCGACGAGCACCGGAGTAATCAGCCGCATGTAGCCAGCAAGGACGATCAGATCGATGCTTCGACGCTGCAGTTCCGCGACGATTTCCGTCTCGTACGCTTCGCGCGACGGGTAATCTTTCGGACGGAACACGTAAGTGTCGACGCCGAGCGATCTCGCCCGCTCCAGCACGTATGCCGAAGGCTTGTCGCAGACGACTACTTCCACGCTGGCCGGGATGCCTTGTTCGCGAATAGCTTCCACCAACGCTTGAAAATTACTCCCACTCCCCGAAGCAAATACCGCAATCCGCATCACCTGGCAGCCCCCGTCCTTTTGCATTTGTTCCATTCACTTCAGCGGCTGATCCGTCATTGCGTCATCTTCGTGCCTATCTGCGAAGTCTCTCTCATGGCTTTAGACTGCCATTATTGGCGTAGAACCTCGACTGTGAGCAAATTGTGGCGCTGTGACGCTATTGCGACGATGTTTCTCGACTGCGAACGAATCAGTGGTGCTGTGACGCTATTTCGACGCCACGTCTTAATTGCGAGCGAATTAGCAGCACGGCGATACTATTTTGGCGACACGTCTCGACTGCGAGCAAACCAGTAGTGCTGTGACGCTATTTCGACGATGTTTCTCGACTGCAGCAGCACCTCAGGGCAATTCCGTCCCGTCGAACGTGACGATCTTGCTGCCAGCAGTTACTTGCCCGATGATGTAAGCATCCTCGCCTTGCGCTCGAGCGACCTCAAGCGCTTGCTCCGTTTGATCGGCCGGCACAACTAGCACCATCCCGATGCCCATGTTGAACGTCGTGAACATGTCGCGATCGGAGATGCCTCCATCTCGCTGCATCAGCCCGAAGATAGGCTGGATCGGCCAGGAGCCACGGCGAATATCCACGTTCACGCCATCCGGCAGCACGCGCGGAATGTTCTCGATGAACCCGCCGCCCGTAATGTGCGCCATCCCTTTTACCTGGACGGATTCCAGCAGCTTCAACACTTGCTTCACATAGATGCGCGTGGGTTCCAGCAGCGTCTCGCCGAGCGTACGACCTTCGAGTTCCGAAAGCTTTGCCGACAACGAATAGCCCATCTGCTCAAGCAACAATCGGCGCACGAGCGAGAAGCCGTTCGAATGAACGCCGCTCGAAGCCAACCCGATCACGGCATCGCCAGACGCGATATTGCTGCCATTAATAATCTTCGGCTTGTCCACGATCCCGACCGTGAATCCGGCTATATCGTATTCGCCATCCTGATACATACCCGGCATTTCCGCCGTCTCGCCGCCGATCAAAGCGCAGCCCGCCTGCGCGCAGCCTTCGGCTACGCCAGCCACGATCGCTTCGATCTTCTCCGGCACAAGCTTGCCCGTCGCCAAGTAATCCAGGAAGAATAACGGTTCCGCCCCCGTCACCACCACATCGTTCACGCACATGGCGACGGCGTCGATACCGATCGTGTCGTGCTTATCCATTTGGAACGCAAGCTTCAGCTTCGTGCCGACGCCGTCCGTTCCGGAGACGAGCACCGGCTCCTCGTACTTGTCCTTGTTCAGCCCGAACAACCCGCCGAACCCGCCGAGCCCTGTCAGCACTTCCGGCCGGAACGTCCGCTTCACGTGCTTCTTCATCCGTTCGACTGCCTCATTGCCCGCCGCAATGTCGACTCCAGCCTGCTTATACGCCTCGGACACGTCGTCGCCTCCTTTAATTCGCCAATCATGTTCATTCACGTTACTTGACATCCACCTGGTCTGCACCCGGCCGCCGTCTGTCAACATTAGCGCACCCGACTTCTTCTAATTCCTCATCAGCCCGCCGTATGCTACCCTTGGCGCACCTGACTTCCTCTAATCCCTTGCCCAATCGCCATCAGCCAACTTTAGCGCATCTGACTTCCTCTAACCCCTCGCCAGCCCCGTCTGCCAACTTTTCGAACTGTAACGAAACCACGAGCCCTTATTTCGAGAAAACTGCCGTCAATCGGAACCTAACGGACTCAGGAACTCTTATTTGTCAAAAACACCAAGAAAATCAGTCGACTTGGACCAAATAAGGTCCCGTGGTTCCGTTAACGTAGCAACGACGTGGCAAGCGGCCAAATAAGGTCATGCAGTTCCGTTAGCTTCGGTACGACCCACGATTCCCCTGCCTCTCGTGCCCCCACCAAACTCCCGCCAACCACATCTCCACCACCAACGCTCCCAAAGCTGTCATGCGGGTGTCCAGAGGGCGCAGCGCCTCGGAATCCCCCTTCCGGGGAAGGGGGACTTAGGGGGTTGGGTAAATCCTCATCAGCCCGCCGTATGCTACCTTTGGCGCACCTGACTTCCTCTAATCCCTTGCCCAATCGCCATCAGCCAACTTTAGCGCATCTGACTTCCCCTAAACCCTCGCCAGTCCCGTCTGCCAACTTTCGAACTGTAACGGAACCACGAGCCCTTATTTCAAGAAAACTACCGTCAATCGGAACCTAACGGACTCAGGATCTCTTATTTGTCGAAAACACCAAGAAAATCAGTCGACTTGGACCAAATAAGGTCCCGTGGTTCCGTTAACGTAGCAACGACGCGGCAAGCGGCCAATTAAGGTCCTGTAGTTCCGTTAGCTTCGATACGACCCACGATTCCCTCGCCTCTCGTGCCCCCACAAACTCCCGCCAACCACATCTCCACCACCAACGCTCCCAAAGCTGTCATGCGGGTGTCCAGAGGGCGCAGCGCCTTTGGGGTCCCCCTTCCGAGGAAGGGGGATTTAGGGGGTTGGCGATACTCTGTCCAGAGGGCGCAGCGCCTCGGAATCCCCCTTCTGGGGAAGGGGGACTTAGGGGGATGGGAAAGCCAATTAATCGCACCCGCACCCGATCTTCGCATCCTTGAACTCCGTCGGCGTCGGGTAGTCGTTGCTGAAGCAGCCGAGGCACAGCCCGCGGTCCGGCTCGCCGTCATGCCCGCCGATCGCGTCCACCAATCCCGCCTGGCTCAAAAAATACAGCGAATCCGCTTGAATCGCCTGCCGGATCTCCTCCACCGATTTCGCATGCGCGATCAGATCGCGGCGGTCCGGCGTATCGATCCCGTAGAAGCACGGGTTGGTGAACGGCGGCGACGTAATCCGCACATGCACCTCGACCGCGCCGGCCTCTCGCAGCAGGTTAACGATCCGCAGCGAAGTGGTGCCCCGTACGATCGAATCGTCGATCATGACAACGCGCTTGCCCTCGACGACCTTGCGCACCGCCGACAGCTTCATTTTCACGCCCTTCTCGCGCAGTTCCTGGGACGGCTGGATGAACGTGCGGCCGGTGTACTTATTTTTAATCAGACCGAGCTCATACGGGATGCCCGTCTGCTCCGCATACCCGATCGCGGCCGAGATGCTCGAATCCGGCACGCCCGTCACCACATCGGCGTCCACGAACGACTCCAGCGCGAGCCGCTGCCCCATCCGCTTGCGCGACGCATGCAAGTTAATGCCGTTAATGTCGCTGTCCGGACGGGCAAAATAAATATACTCCATCGCGCACACCGCCCGCCGTTTCATCACGGCGAACCGCTCTTCGCGCAAGCCGTCCTTGTCCAGCACGAGCAATTCGCCCGGCTGCACGTCCCGCACGTACACTGCCCCTACGGTTTCCAGCGCGCATGACTCCGAAGCGAAAATATACCCGTCGCCCAGCCGTCCCATAACGAGAGGCCGGATGCCGTGCGGGTCCGAAGCGACCAGCAGCATCTCATTGGTCATGATCAGAAATGCATAGCCGCCGACGAGCCGCCCGAACGCCTCCTTCACCGCTTCTACCAGTTCCTTCGGCGAACGTGCGATCAGGTGGGCGATGACCTCGGTGTCGCTGGACGTTTGGAAAATAGAACCCAGATCCTCGAGTTCCCGACGAATGTGCGGCGCATTGACGATGTTGCCATTCGTGGCGACCGCCAGGTCTCCGCCCCGGTATTTGAACACGAGGGGCTGCGCATTCGCCAGCTTGCTCTCGCCCGCGGTCGAATAACGCACATGGCCGATCGACCGGTCGCCTGGCAGCGCCCCGATCCGATCGGCGTCGAATACTTCCTTCACGAGCCCCATGTTCCTGTGGTAATGGAACTCGCCATCCTTACAAGTGCAGATCCCTGCGCTCTCCTCGCCCCGATGCTGCAAGGCGTGCAGGCCATAATAGGACAGCGCGGCGGCGTCCGGAACGCCAAATACGCCGAACACGCCGCACTCTTCCTTCAACTTGTCGAAAATATCGTCCCGTCCGTTGCCTTCATTGTAGTAGTTACCTGTCCATAGGCGCTGCACCCTGAGTCCCTCCTATTTCATCCGTACTGCCGCAGCCGCAGCGATCATGGGTTCCTTCGCACCTCAACAACCGCCGCTTCAGAAACTGCGTTATGGCAAGCGTTCGACACCATAATCGTTGCGGCTATATCAGCAGTCAGGACCCCCGCAACTTACTTCATTCGGCCAGGAATAGCGTCCTTCCACACCTCGTGCAGTTCTTCCACCGACGCATCCACCGCCCGGTGCCCTGCAATCTCCACCGTCAGCCGATCGCCGCCGACCGTGCCGATCCGCTCTGCCTTCACACCTTCAGCCGCCAAGAAAGCCGCCAGCTTATCCGCGTCAGCCGGCGCGGCCGCCAGCAGCACGCGCGACTGCGATTCGCTGAACAGCGCCAGATCCGGCCGCAAGCCCGGCGTCCACGCCACCGCAGCGCCAAGTCCGCGCTCAAAGCCGCTTTCCGCCAGTGCCGCCGCCAGACCGCCTTCGGACAAGTCATGCGCCGAGGCGACCAACCCTTGCTGAATCGCGCCCAGCACCGCCACTTGCACCGCCCGCTCCGTATCCAAGTCGATCTCAGGCGGGCGACCTTCCGTCACGCCATGCACGGCGTACTGGAACTCGCTGCCGCCGATTTCCGCCTTCGTCTCTCCGAGCAGGAAGATCACATCTCCCGCTTCCTTGAACGACTGCGTCGTAATATGATCAAGATCATGCACGAGTCCGACCATGCCGACAACCGGCGTCGGGTAGATCGCGCCCTTCACGTTCTCGTTGTACAGCGACACGTTGCCGCCGATGACCGGCGTATCGAGCAAGCGGCAAGCTTCCGCCATCCCGTCGACCGCCTTCTCCATCTGCCAGAACACTTCCGGCTTCTCCGGGCTGCCGAAGTTCAGGTTGTCCGTAATCGCCAGAGGCTCGGCGCCAGAACAGACGACGTTGCGCGCTGCCTCGGCCACCGCGATCTTACCGCCGACTTCGGGGTCCAGATAGACGTAACGGCCGTTACAATCGGTCGTCATCGCCAGCGCCTTGCGGGTGCCGCGGATCGTCACGACCGCCGCATCCGAGCCCGGTACGACTGCCGTCGAAGTCCGCACTTGATAATCGTACTGGCTGTACACCCACTCTTTGCTCGCCAGCGAGGGGGACCCGAGCACCTTTTTCAGAGCGCCGTTCAAATCCGTCACTTGCTCATACACCGTCGTGTCGATCGAACCGTTCTTGAGATAGTATTCCGGCACCTGCGACGGTTTATTGTAAATCGGGCAATCGTCCACAAGCGCCTTGACCGGCATGTCCGCGACTTGCTCGCCCTTGTGGAACAGCCGCAGCCGACCGTCGTCGGTCACCTTGCCGACTTTGGCGCAATGCAGCCCCCACCGTTCGAAAATCGCCTTCGCCTGCTCCTCGTGCTGAGGTTCGGTGACGAACAGCATGCGCTCCTGCGACTCCGACAGCATCATCTCGTAAGCGGTCATGCCCGCTTCGCGCTGCGGCACCTCGTCGAGGTACAACTCCATGCCGTTGCCCGCTTTGCTCGCCATCTCCGCGCTGGAGCAGGTGAGCCCCGCCGCGCCCATGTCCTGGATGCCAAGCACGATGCCGGAATCGATCAGCTCGAGCGTGGCTTCCATGACGAGCTTCTCCATGAACGGATCGCCCACCTGGACCGCGCTGCGCTTCGCTTCGGATTCGGCCGTGAGGTCCTCGGACGCGAATGTCGCGCCGTGAATGCCGTCGCGGCCTGTCGCCGGACCGACGTAGAACACCGGGTTGCCGACGCCTTTGGCGACGCCGCGCTGGATCTTGTCGTGGTCGATCAGACCCACGCACATTGCGTTGACAAGCGGGTTGCCCTCATACGCTTCGTCGAACGCCACTTCCCCCGCTACCGTCGGGATGCCGATGCAGTTGCCGTAGCCGGCGATGCCGCTGACGACGTTGGAGAACAAGTAACGCACACGATCGCTGTCCAGCCTGCCGAACCGCAGCGAGTTGAGCAGCGCCACCGGACGCGCCCCCATCGAGAAAATATCGCGAATAATCCCGCCCACGCCTGTCGCCGCGCCTTGATACGGCTCGACCGCGGAGGGATGGTTGTGCGATTCGATCTTGAAGACGACCGCCTGGTTGTCGCCGATGTCCACAATGCCCGCGCCTTCGCCGGGTCCCATCAGAACGCGCGGCCCGCTCGTCGGGAACCGCCGCAAGAGCGGCTTGGAATTTTTGTACGCGCAATGCTCCGACCACATGACGCTGAACACGCCGATCTCGGTGTAGTTCGGCTGCCGGCCGAGAAATTCGCAGATAAGCGCGAACTCGCTGTCGGACACGCCGAATTGCTTGTAAATTTTCTGTTCGACGATCTGCTCTACCGTCGGTTCCTTAGCGGCCAATTGCTGCGCCATGCGTTTCCCTCCAAGCGTTGAGTAGTGACGTGAACATGCGCGCGCCGTCCTTCGAGCCGAGCAGGTCCTTGACCGCCCGTTCGGGATGCGGCATCATGCCGACGACGTTGCCGCGTTCATTCGATACGCCCGCGATATTGTCGACCGATCCGTTCGGATTATGGCCTTGATAGCGGAAAATGATCTGGTTGTTCTTCTTGAGCTGCTGCAGCGTAAGATCGTCACAGTAATAGTTGCCTTCGCCATGCGCGATCGGGATGCGAATCGTCTCGCCCTGGCGGTAGGCGTTCGTAAATGCCGTCCCGTTGTTCTCGACGACGAGATCGACCGGATGGCAGCGGAACTTCAGGCTGTTGTTGCGAATCAGCGCGCCGGGCAGCAGTCCCGCTTCGGTAAGCACCTGGAAGCCGTTGCAGACGCCGAGCACGAACTTCCCTTCATCCGCCGCCTTGCGCACCTCGGCCATGACCGGCGCGAATTGCGCGATCGAGCCGCAGCGCAAGTAGTCGCCGTAGGAGAAGCCGCCTGGCACGAGAATCGCGTCATACTGCGAAAGATCGGTTGCCGTGTGCCAGACATAATCGACCGGCTGCTGCACCGTATCCTCTACCGCGTGGTACATGTCCAGGTCGCAGTTGGAGCCCGGAAACACGATAACTGCAAATTTCATTCCGCCTCAACCCTCCAGTTCGAATCGGTAGTCTTCGACGACAGTGTTGGCGAGCAGCTTCTCGCACATGGACTTGAGTTGGGACTCCGCTTGCGCACGATCGTCCGTGTCCAGTTCCACTTCCATAAACTTGCCGATGCGGACCTTGGACACTTCCGCGAATCCGAGCGAGTGCAGCGCACCTTGGACAGCGTTGCCTTGCGGGTCGAGCACGTTCTCCTTGATCGTCACGTAAACCTTGGCTTTCATCAGGATGATCCTCCTTGGTAGGTGTCTTTGTTTCGACTTAATTCCGCCCACCCGCCGCTGTTCGCACCGAGTTAGAGCGATCTTCGACTTAATTCCGTTCCTGAGCGAAGGGGATATCGGTAAAGTGGAAAGTCCGTCGAACGATGCGTAACCAAATTTGCATGCCACGTGCTTTCTCCAAACCATCCCGCACTTCTCCCCGCCTTCTAACGCCTGCCATTCTATCTATTGTCTGCTATTCCGTCAATCGGCGATAAATTTCCTTATACCGCGCGGCGGTCTCGGCCACGACCTCATCCGGCAGCCGCGGCGGCGGGCTGTTCTTGTCCCAATCCGACCCGGCCAGATAGGTGCGCACCGGCTCCTTGTCCATGCTGTCGATTTCGACGTCCAGCGCATACTTCTCTTCGGCCCAGAAGCGCGAGGAGTCGGGCGTAAACAACTCGTCGATCAACACGACCTCACCGTCGATCAGCCCGAACTCGAACTTGCAATCCGCGAGGATGATGCCGCGCGCCGCGCACGCATCGCGCCCCGCCTCATACAGCCGCAAGCTGCGTTCCCGCAGCTCATCCGCCAATTCCCGACCGACGCGCCGCGCCATCTCTTCGAAAGGAATATCTTCGTCATGGCCCACATCGTTCTTGCCTGCAGGGGTGAAGATCGGCTGCTCCAGCTTCCCGTTCTTGCGCAGCCCCGCGGGCAGCGCAATACCGTTCACGGCGCCGCCAGCCACATATTGCCGCCAGCCTCCACCGGTAATATAGCCGCGCACGACGCACTCGATGTCCACGCGCTTCGCCTTGCGGCATACCATCACGCGTCCGGCCAGCTTCTCCGGCTCGCTCACCGCGTCGCCCAGCAACGAGACGTCTGTGTGCACCACATGATTCGGCTGCATGCCGGCCGTGCGCTCGAACCACCAGGCGCTCAGCCCGTTCAGCACGCGTCCTTTGTCCGGCACCGGCGGGTCCAGCACATAGTCGAACGCGCTGATGCGGTCCGTGACCACGATCAGCAGATGCTCGCCCAGATCGTACAGCTCCCGCACCTTGCCTTTATGCAGCAGCGGTGCTTTAACCAGCCGTTCCGCCGTTGCCAGAGCCTCAATACCTGCTGCAAAGCTCATATCCTGCGCACCCCCGATCCCTTATTCCTCGCTCGCTATTTCAAGCCCAACCGCTCGAAGATCGTATCCACATGCTTCAGGTGCCAGGACGGATCGAAGCAATCCGCGATTTCGTCCGCGCTCAGGCGCGAAGCAATCTCCGGCGTCGCCTCCACGATCGTCCGGAAATCCCGCTGTTCCTCCCAAGCCTGCATCGCCCGGGGCTGCACCGTATCGTAAGCCTGCTCGCGGCTAAGCCCCTTATCGATCAGCTTCGTCATCACCCGGCCGGAGAACGGCACGTTGTACGTGCTGCGCATGTTGCGCTTCATGTTGTCCGGGAACACGGTCAAGTTTTTCACGATATTCCCGAAGCGGTTCAGCATATAATTCAACAGCATCGTAGCATCCGGCAAAATGATTCTTTCGACGGAGGAGTGCGAAATATCGCGTTCATGCCACAGCGGCACGTTCTCGTAAGCCGAGACCATGTGTCCGCGGATAACCCGGGCGAGTCCGCTCATGTTCTCGCAGCCGATCGGGTTGCGCTTGTGCGGCATCGCCGAAGAGCCCTTCTGCCCTTTGGCGAACGGCTCCTCCACTTCGCGAAACTCGCTCTTCTGCAAGCCGCGAATCTCGGTGGCGAACTTGTCGATGGATGTTGCAATCAAAGCCAGCGCCGCCATGTACTCCGCGTGCCGGTCACGCTGCAGCGTCTGCGTGGAGATCGGCGCAGCCGTAGTCCCCAGCTTCTTGCAGACGAACTGTTCGACGAACGGATCAATGTTCGCATACGTGCCGACCGCGCCGGACATTTTTCCGAACTGCACGCCGTCCGCCGCCCGCTCGAATCGCTCCAGGTTCCGCTTCATCTCTTCGTGCCACAGCGCCAGCTTCAGCCCGAAGGTTGTCGGCTCCGCATGCACGCCGTGCGTCCGGCCCATCATCGGCGTATCTTTATATCGAACCGCCTGCTCGCGCAGAATGGCAATAAACCCTTCCAAATCCTTGCGCAGGATGCGATTGGCCTGCAACAGCAAATACCCCATCGCCGTGTCGACCACGTCGGTGGAGGTCAGTCCGTAATGCACCCATTTGCGCTCCAGCCCGAGGCTCTCGGACACCGCTCGCGTGAACGCGATCACATCGTGCCGCGTCTCCTGCTCGATTTCATAGATGCGGTCGATGTCGAACTTGGCATTCCGGCGCAGCGCTGCCGTATCTTCCTTCGGAATGTGCCCGAGCTCCGCCCATGCTTCGCAAGCGCACAATTCCACTTCGAGCCACGCCTGGAACTTGTTCTCTTCCGTCCATACGGCCCTCATCTCCGGACGGCTGTACCGATCGATCATCACGCTTCATCCTTCCAGATATCAGTTTGCGAGATCCACGCCAAAGCGGCTCCCGTCTGCGGCGCAAGCACGTTCAGGTGTCCCATCTTGCGGCCAAATTTGGCTTCTGCCTTGCCATACAGGTGCAGCTTCGGCTCGACGCCGAGCTTCTCCGCCTCCTCATCGCAAGACGGCAGCCAGCGCATCAAGCGCTCCATATGCTCGCCGAGCACATTGACCATGACGACCGGCGTGAGCAGCGACGTATCGCCCAGCGGCAAATCGCAGATCGCGCGAATGTGCTGCTCGAACTGCGAGGTCCGGCAAGCATCCATCGAGTAATGTCCCGAATTGTGCGGTCTCGGAGCCAGCTCGTTCACGTACAGCGTTCCGTCCTCCGTCAAGAACATCTCGACCGCGACCAGGCCGACGACGCCGAGCGACTCGGCGATAGACAAGGCGAGCCTCTCCGCCTCCGCCCGAACGGAATCGGAGATGCGGGCCGGCACGATCGACAGGTGCAGAATATTCCGCATGTGCACGTTCTCCGCAGGGGGAAATGTCCGGATCTCGCCGGATGGCCGCCGCGCCGCGATCACGGACAATTCCTTCACGAACGGCACGAACTGCTCCAGCACGAGCTCCACGCCCGCCCGGGACGCTTCCGTCCATGCCGGCTCCAGGTCCGCGTCCGCGCGGAGCACCCACTGACCTTTGCCGTCGTATCCGCCGGTCGCGGTCTTGAGCACCGCCGGCAAACCGAGCCGGCTCACCGCCTCGAACAACGATTCCCGGCTCTTAATCTCCTCATATGGAGCGACTCGGGCACCCGCCGCCTCCAGGGCGCGCTTCTCGCGCAGCCGATGCTGCGTCGTGTACAGCAAGGCGCTGCCTTGCGGCACATAGGCTTCCGCTTCGAGCATGGCGGCTACGCCCGCATCCACATTCTCGAACTCATAAGTAATAACGTCCGATTGATTGGCCAGCTCCCGTGCGGCGTCCCGGTCATCATACCTGGCGACGATCTGCCGCGCCGTCTGGCCGCACGGGCTGTCCGGCGTCGGATCCAGCGTCACGAAGCGGTAACCCATGCGGCCGCCGGCATGTGCCAGCATCCGGCCGAGCTGGCCGCCGCCGAGGACGCCGATCGTCGCGCCAGGCATGATCCTACGCGGTACCGACGCCGCGATTGCTGCCTTATCGACCGTCCTGTCCCCGATAACTTCCGCTGCCGAAGATCCTGCCGGATTCGCCCCCGCACGCGCATCTTCCATTGTCTCAATCTCTTCCAAGCGACTTCCTGATCCGGCTTCCGGCAACGCGCAGCCTTCTTCACCGCACTGCTCGCCGCCGCCCAGCCAATCGTCCATCCGCTCCAACCCGCTCAAGCCAGTTCACCGCCATCCAGCACTTCCTGCGTGATCCGCGCCCGACGTGCAGCCACCCGCTCGCCGACCGCCGAATCGAATGCCCCGATCATCTGGGCGGCAAGCAGCCCCGCATTCGTAGCCCCGGCCGCGCCGATCGCCACCGTCGCCACCGGAATGCCGCCCGGCATCTGCACGATCGACAGCAGCGAATCCAGCCCGTTCAGCGCTTTCGACTGAACGGGCACACCAATGACCGGCAGCGTCGTCTTGGCCGCCACCATACCGGGCAAGTGCGCGGCGCCGCCCGCTCCTGCGATAATTACCTTCAACCCGCGCGCAGCGGCGGTCTCTGCATAAGTGAACATCAGATCCGGCGTCCGATGCGCCGACACCACTTTCTTCTCATACGGAACTCCCAATTCATCCAGCACGTCGCAGGCCTTCTTCATCGTATCCCAGTCCGACTTGCTCCCCATGATGACGCCGACCCAGATCGACATGTCGCACACATCCTCGCAGCTTGATAGGTCCAATCCTATTTCCAGCAAGTAAAAACGACTTCGTCGTCCTCTGGAACAGAGAATGTCGTTTTTATCGGAGGCGATTCAGAAAAGGATAGCTGATGTTATACTTTCTGAATCGCAAAAAAAGGACGACAGGTATACCTACATTGTACCCATCGGCCCTCCGATTTTCCCCGGATCGCAGCATACGCATGCCGAACTAACGACAATAGAAGCCCCGCGCCGGGGCATCGCATGCGCGTAGTCCGGAAATTCCGGTTTCCGGGTAGAGACGTTCGGGCCGATTCCCGAGTATATACGCGTTCGCGTCCTATTCAATTGTCATCAGCATATTGACTCTTCTGATGTTATTAAGTGTACCCTACGACCCGGGGGATGTCAATGAAAGGCGAACACTTAATGCAGCTTATATTTCGAATGTTCGTGTTTAAGCTCTAATCCCTCAACATAACAAACCCCGCTCCACCTTCGACGATCCGAAAGTGAAACGAGGTTGTGAACCCACCAATCAAACATGCCTCTCACACATGTGCAGGATAGGATAAGTCCCGATGCTTCATTTCATAACGACGACATCATCCACGTCCAGGGACATATCGCTCGTTGATGTATGTGTAGCAAATTCAATCGCATCGATGCCTGTCGCAGCCGCGTTAAAATCGCCCTGGCTTTGCCTGAGCGTACCGTCTACGTAAATATCCGTTTTATTGGTTGCAAGGTTGGCCACGATCTTGATGTGATACCACTGATTCGCGCTGTAGGTCTGGAGGTTGACATTTACGCCATTGTTGGCTGCTTGCAGATGCCCGCTTGAAGTTCGAATGCGCACGGCAACCGCAGACCCTGACATGAGCTTCAGATAATATAACCCGCTGGTGCCAAATCTGACCTTGGCCTCCACCGTAACGGAGTCTGTCTGCTCCTCAAAGGACTTATTCGCGATGATCGCAGCAGAAGTGCTTGTATCGACCAACTGCAGCACTTTATTCGCGGTGCCGGGCACATCGGCGACAGCGACGGCGCCCCCTGCGTTGGAAATTGTCCAGCCGTCCGGCTGCAACCCCGTTCCGATCGTATTGAAGCTCTCGTTGACCGATACATTCGCCGGCAATACGGCGATATCATCGATATTCATCACCATGCCCGCAGTTGCGGTATGCGTCGTGAACTGTATCGAATCGATCGACGAGACCGGGTTGACGAAATCGGCTTGCGATTTCACAAGCATCCCGTCTATATAAATATCAACTTTATCCGTCAGCGAATCGGCTGCAATCTTGAACGCATACCAAGTGCCCGGCGAATAAGTCTGCAGCGTCTCGTAAGTCCCGCCATTCAGAATCTGAATATTTCCATTATACGTTCGCAGCCTTACCGCCTGGGTAGTTCCGTCGTACAGATGAAGCGCGTAAAACGATTCGGAACCGAACTTTGCTTTAAATTCAGCCGTTACCGGCCCGCTTATGGCCTCGAAGCTTTGTGCTGCGCTGACATATGCAGAGCTGCTGTTATCCGTCAATTCCAAGCTTCGGTTGGAGCTGGAAGGGGTTGCTGCCGCTTGAACGGTGCCCCCCGCAGTATTCGTCGTCCAGCCTTGCGGCATTTCTCCGACAGGCGTCGCATCGAAGTGCTCCACAATCCACTCAGGGACCACTGGCGTATAGTCGAATTTGACGGAGAACGATTTGCCTTTTGCACCCTTGACATCTACCGTGAACTTGATCGTCGGCGTTAGCTGGGTGACTTGAATGCCGGTGTTGACGGACAGAACGCCGGTTGCCGCACGATGCAGCTCAATCTCGATACTGCCCGTATTGGCCTGCGTCGGGTCGGATACGCTAACTTCAATATCGGACGCGGACTCCAAGGTCATCACCGATGCCTTTTTATTGCTTGACAAGAAAGGCAAACTGTCTGCGTCAATTGTTTTCAAACCATCCTTCCAGAAATTGATGCCGATTGCGTTCAGAGAAGTATCTTGCACAGCCTGGGCATCACCCGAGTTCTCCAGGATAACGATATCCGGGGATGCGGCGTAGGCGGACATCTGTGAAGCCGTTTTGTTCGGCAACAGGACATACGCGTAGCTGCCATTGGTCGGATTTGCGCCATGATCAAACCAAAGCGTCATAAAATCTCTTGACAACGATGTTGCGTCTGTAAATTTCACATAGCTGTTAACACTCTGCCACGTGGCGGTTCGCGTTTCACGAAGGCCCTTCACGGTTGCGCCATCCGGAAAATAATACCCGATATCAGCCCCCGGTTCATCCCCCTCCAGATGCGCCCAGCTTACGCCGTTCATCGTCTCGGACCAAGGCATCGAAGCGGACTTTGCAATGCCATCCACGGTCAATATATTCGTTGCAGAATGATTCATCTTCCGGTTGTCTATGACGGTCTCGATCGTTCTTCCATCTGTGCTTGTAATGCCGGCGCCGAGCGCAACCACTTTATCTGCGAACATAAACCAAGACTTCTTGGCCGTTAACGTACTGAGGGATGCGTCAAGCTCCATGCCGGAAACGCCATATAACGAAGCGACCGCTGTGCCGCCAACCCAGTTTTTCGAGCTTAAAGCAGACTGCGCCGAGCTGTTCGTCCTTGCTTGGGTGTCCACGGTCGTTCCCGGCAATCGATACTTATTAACGAGAGCCCAATATTCATCGCTGTACTGGCCAAGATCCGAATTATACAAATAGGTCATTCCATCGCTCGTATACCAGCCCTTCAGATTCTCGCCATTAATGGATTCATAATTGTAGATGCGGTTGGAATTCATACTTAACGCAAACCCGAACCCCGGTCTTAAATGAACGGCGCGGTCCATATTAGGGTACTGCTTATGGAGAATAAGCTCGCCGCGCGCAGAAACATTCGAATCGTTGACAATAAGCTTGGCCTGAAGAATGGAGTAGGCGGTATTCGCATGTTCGAAGAAATCGGAGAAAACATCCTCCTGAATCCAATATTTGATCATGCTCTTGATCCTCGCCGCATCCGGCGGCGGAGCAAAGGACGTAAGCTGTACGAGCGATTCCATGACATTGCCGCCAACAAGATGATCCTGTTGCGTACGACGCGAGATGGAGCGCCCCCTTGACATGTCCATCATGGCCCCTTTATAAATAAGGGGTTCGTACGCGTTGTACACCCAATCGTACACATTTTGCGAGTTGGCATCGGTCACTTCCCAAGCGGACCCGTCGAGCAAGAACATCAGTTTTATCAGGTTTTCCATTAATGCGACCCCGTAGGATCCATTGCTTGCGTGATTATTATGTTGAATGAAAGAACCGTCCTTGTAAAAGCCGTCGCCGCTATTCACATATTTGAACACTGCCGACAGCCCGTTGCGCCCTGCGGCTATTTTGCCGCTGCTCTCGGTAATGACGCCGGATAAAGCGACAATATGCGATTCCCACACCCGATTGGCGCCGGTCAAAGTTACGGAAGGTTGAAAATGGACGACGGCATTCATGTTGTTCGCAATCTGCGTGGAAGTCAGCTCATCGTACAGTAGCACAATCAGGTTATTCAGAGAGAGCGGTACGCCAATCTGCCAATCGAACCAATTCCCTGTCTCGGATTTACTCTCATTGTATTTGTTCGCATACATCCAATCCAACCCGGATAACAGGTCCGCCAGCATATCCTGATCCTGATACAACGATGAATTCGGCGTCGAATAAGCCAGAGCCATCGACTCCAGCCGGTTGTATGACAAGGTGATATAGCTCGACTTCGTCTTGGCATCCGAGGTATTCGCTTGATCCAGATCGCTCCACAGATAGGAGCGCACGCCCGACTTGTCCATGGCATCCCAGTACGCTTGCGCGTTGTCCGATATTTGCGCTGCCAGCCCGATGACATCCGTATCCGATGAGAACGCGGCGCCGCCGGTCAAATAGTCCTTCCACTTGAGCCGAAGGTCGTCGTATGCATTTGCAGCGGCTGGACGCGGCGCCAGGAAGAAACAGCCCAGAAAGAATGCAAACACACAGATCAGCGCGGATGACTTTCTCAGATTGCCTTGTAAAGGAATCACACGCCTTCCTCCCTTTTCACATGACGATGCCAATCCAGCAGTCTGCCGAGCAGCGCTTCTTTTTCCGCCGCATTCTCGCTGACCAGATTATGCATTTCATAAGGATCCCAAGCCAAGTCGAACAAGTGTGTAGGCTCAAGCGTTGCGCTGTCCGCAACCAATTTGAATTGATCCTGCCTGCACATCCGCCAATCCTTATCCTCCGAGAATATTACGTTGTCCCATGGCGCGTCGGCATCGCCATACACCATTCGCGCAAAGCTGCTTCCTTCCAATTCTGCCGGGGCAGCAATCGAACAATAATCCAGGATGGTCGGAAACATATCGACCGTCGAAATCAGCTCGCTTCTCGTCAAACCTTGCTCGCCGCCAGGCGCCCGAACGATCAGCGGCACCCGGGTCGATTCCTCCCAGAATACCGATTTGTTCTTTAATCCGTGGCTCCCTTGCATGTCGCCGTGATCCGAAGTAAAGAACACCACCGTGTTATCCGCCAAATTCAACTCCTCCAGCGTTTGCATTAAGCGCCCGATGTTATGATCCAACTGTGAAACCATGGCATAATAAAGCCGCAAATACTCATCCAGATCATGTCCGTAGCGCAGATAGTTCATGTCCAGTTCGATATTCGGCGTAGGCGGGCTGTATGTTTTCGTGTAAGGATCGATGTCGACGGCATTCAGCCTTCTCGAGATGGCCGTATCTTTATACATATCCGCATATTGCTTGCTCGGCTGAACCGGATAATGAGGGTTCTGATAAGAGAGGAACAAGGCAAATGGCGTATGCTGCAAATCTTGCAATTTGCTGATGGCGATGTCCGTCGTCACATCTGTGCGATGTTGATGATAGCGGGTTTCCTTGCCTTCCTCATCGAAGAAGCATACGTTGCTGAGGTAGTCGTTGTAGCATTGATACCCCGTGAAGTCTTGAAACCCGCCGCGCAATTCCGGCTTCACCGCAATGTTGCCGGTTGCGCCCAGATGCCATTTGCCCACATAGCTTGTGCGGTACCCTGCATCGTTCAAGCGCTCGGCCAGTGTGGCTTGATGAAGCGGCAAAGCATCATTGTTGCCTGTCACGCCGGTTTGGCTGCCGTATCTTCCCGTAAACAACGCGCCGCGATAAGGCGTACAAACAGGAAAGCAAGAATACGTATTCGCGAACAGCGTTCCCTGAGCGGCCAAGCGATCCAGATGAGGGGTCTGCACATCCGGGTTCCCCATGCAGCGCAAGGCAAATGCGTGTAACTGATCGGCAAAAATATACAGGATATTACTTTTCATTCCCGTAACGCCTCCTTAACCGTAAATTTGATATTTCCTTACTCTTTGACCGAACCCAGCGTAGCGCCTTGAACAAAATATTTTTGAATAAAAGGATATACCAGCAAAATGGGAACGGTAGCGAATATGATCGTTGCAGATTTCAGCGTATTCTGGTTAAAGCCATCCGCCGCGAGCAATACAAAGCCTTCGGGTTCCGTAATAAATTGGCGCAGCTTCATCTGGAGCGGGTATAAATTCGTGTCTTGAATAAAAAACAGAGCGGCCGTGAATGTATTCCAATAGAATACGGCATAGAACAAGCTTATCGTGGCCAGCACCGGTTTGGATAGAGGCAAAATCATGCGAAACAGGATGCCGTAGTCGGAGCAGCCGTCCATTTTGGCCGATTCCTCAATCTCATGCGGGGTTTGCATAAAGAAGCTTCTCATAATAATCATGTTAAATCCGCTTACCGTGTAGGGAAGCATCAAGGCCCACAGCGAATTCATCAATCCCATGCCCTTCACAGTCAGGAAGAAAGGAATCATCGGGGCATGAAAGATGATGGCGAAGATCACCCCGAACATGATGATTCGCCGCAGCCGAAAGTCTCGTCTGGCCAGCGGATATGCCATCAAACAGGTGATGAACATACTTAAGAGGGTGCCCACTACCGTGATGTACATATTAATAAACAGGGAGCTCCACAAGTCGGACCTGGAGAAAATATGCGCCCACGATGCGGTCGTCGATTGTTTGGGAAACAAGGAAACCAGGTTGGCATCGACAGCGTGCGGGCTGCTGAAGGAGATGGCCAGCACATGGATCAGGGGAAGCAGCATCGTAAGGGAAACGACCGTAAGGAACGCGCTATTCAGTGTCAGCCAGCGTTTTCCGGAGCCAGTAATGTTCATGCCTAGAAGAGCCCCCCCGAATCCGTCGTTTTCTTGGCAATTCGATTGCAAACAAACAGCAGAAAGAGCCCGACAACGGATTTAAACAAACCAACGGCTGTCGTAAAACTATATTGCCCTTGAAGAATACCCGCTCGAAACACATAGGTATCGATAATATCGCCGGTAGAATAAGTCAACGGTGTGAGCAGAACATAGATTTGTTCAAACCCAAGCTCCAGGAAATTTCCGATTTTCAACAAGAGCAGGATCATCATCGTCGGTACAATGCCCGGAATAGTGACATGCCAAATCTGCTTTCGTTTATTGGCGCCATCGATCGTGGCCGCTTCATACAAGCTTGGATTCACACCCGCAATCGCCGCCAAATAAATAATGGCGCTCCAGCCCACTTCTTTCCAAATCGATGACAGCACCACAATGCTGCGGAAATAGGATTCTTTCTGCAGGAACAGAACAGGCTCCTGACCGAACCAGAGCAGCAGGTTGTTCACCATCCCCTTGGAAGCCAGCAGCTCGAACATCAATCCGCCAACGATAACCCATGACAAAAAGTGCGGCAAATAGAAGAACGTTTGAATCATTCGCTTGGCCAGTCGAAGCCTCACCTCATTGAGCATGATCGCGAAGAGGATCGGCGCAGGGAACCCGAATACGAGTTGATATAACCCAATCAGGATCGTATTTCGCAAAATTTTCAGAAAATCATGATAGGCAAACATGCTTTCGAAGTGCTTCCATCCCACCCATGGGCTATGCCACATGCCATTAAATATTTGATAGTCTTGAAAAGCGATAACCGCCCCACCAAGGGGCACGTAACGAAACACAATAAAATAAATGACTCCGGGAAGCACCATGCTATATAACATCCATGTTTTCCTTATGTGTGCCAATATAACTGCTCCTTATCCCGCGCCTGGGCGTCTGGAAGCTGTTGCATGCCCGGGAGCGGCCCGGACATGCAACAGATGCGCTTATTTCTTCTGTGTTTTGAGGTACCACTCGTTGGCCCGCTTGGTCACTTCATCCCCGCCCGTGCTATACCATTTCTCAACAAACTCATCGAATTTATCGATGCTCCAGTCGCCGATTATAATTCTGGCCATATATTCCTGATATAATTTGTGCGTCTTTATGTCCGCAAATCCATCATAGATGTTGTCCGGCATACCATTGCCCGCAATACTTCTGAAGGTTTGATTGACATTCTCATAACCTGCCTGCGTATTGCCGGGGTTGCCTGCCGCGTATTTGGCGTTCAACTCAACCAGCTTCTCATCCAAATTGAAGGTCGTAATGCCGGTAGCCAGAAATCCGTTGCGCCGCCACAGCACCTGTTCGCTTGTGTCCTTATCGGCCAGGTACTTCTTGCTTCCGCCGTCTGAAACATAGGTATCGCCTTCAAGCCCATAGATGAAGAAGTCTCTGCCTTCAGGCGTAAAGAAGAAATCAATATATTTCAGAATAGCCGGCGCCTTCTCCTCCGCCTTCTTGGAGAGAATCCATTCGATCCCCATGCTCTTCAATGTGTAAAACCCTTCATATCCCTCCACTTTAGGAAGGGGGATGGCCAGAAATTCGGCATTCGGAACCGTTTTTCGGAGCGACGGCAAATTATTCACCGTAATCTGGCCATCTACAAGGTGAAAGAAGGCCCCGACTTTATCATTCGTAATCTTGCCAAGCCAGACATCGGCTTTATTCAGGAAGGTTTCGTTATCCAACAGCTTTTCTTTGTACAAATCCCTTGCGAACGCAAGCGCGGCTTTCATATTCGGTTGAACCGCAGAATATTCAAGTTTGCCGTTGTAGATATCCCAATCAGGGAACCCTTCGAACATCGCAACCCCATACATGGCGAATATATGATCGAACCATCTTCCCAGCTCGCGGCCGCTGGTCGGGATTTCGTCTTTCTCTCCATTTCCGTTCGGATCCTTGTCCCGGAAGGCAACCAGCATATCTACAAATTGTTGCTGGGTTGTCGGTACCGACAAGTTAAGTTTGTCCAGCCAATCCTTGCGCACGATGATGCCGCGGTCGTTCGCCTGCTGTACAGAGGGGATATAGTAAATTTTCCCGTCCGGGGAGTTGGCTCTTACAATTCCCCAGGTTTCCTCCGGAAAGTATTTCCACAAGTTTGGCGCATACACCGGAAGCAGATCATCCAGCGCCAGGGCGGCGCCTTGGGAAATGACCATATTTTCAATGCCGTTGTAAGGTCTGAACGCGTCGGGAATTTCACCGGATGCCAGCAATGTTTGCAGCTTCTGCGTGTATTCGACGCCGCCGCCCCAAGGCGCTGCAATAAAGTGCGGCCTTACGCCTGTCTTCTCGGCCACATAAGTCACATACTTGTGGTTTTCATCAGGAGCCGTCTCCATCGGTCCTTTAAAGATCGTGACATCGACAATTTCTTGCGGTTTCTCCGTGCTGCTTGCAGCTGCATTGTCAGGTTGTGAAGCGGTCGGTTTCGCCTCTCCACCCGATTTGTTTGCAGCGCATCCAACCACAAGCGCAAATACGAACAATACAACCATCATTTGTGCAATCCGTTTCTTCATTGCCCCGTTTCCCCTCTCAGAATTGGATAATCGCTTGCACCTCCAACAGTAAGCGGTGCAGCATCCGATTCTCAATCAGCCAATAGAAGAAAAAATGCGCAAATCATCCAGAACTCCATTCGGCTAGACGATCTGCACATGCACGATACAATTGGCCTATCTTTTTACTCGGGCGGTGATCTTCTTTGCATATTTCGATACTGGCCGGGTGTGAGATGGTAGACCTTGCGGAAAGAGCGGATGAAGCTGTTGTCATTCAGATATCCTGTCCGCGCGGCAATCTCGGTAATCTTCAGATGGGTGGACTGAAGCAAATCCTTGGCCAGCTCCATGCGCAATTTGGTTAAATATTCATACACGGATATGTTCATTTCTTTCTTGAATAACACATGAACGGCAGAACGGCTCATATTGAACCGGCTGGATATTTCCTGTATGCCGATATTGTTGGCGATATTCTCCTTGAGGAAATCGACGATTTGTATGGCCAGCACGTATTCCCTGCGGACGGTCCTGGCCTCGGACATATCCCTCGCTTGATGAATGAGCGCATATATTTGTTTGAATACTTCGTCGAGATCGCAGGAATAAAATTGCTTGCGATGGTAGGATTGCAGATCATGCGATAGCTTCACTTCATTATGTTCATAAAGAAGCGTGATCGACATCATCACCTGATCGAAAAATTCCAATGCTTGAACGGGGTCAATCGGATTCGATTTCAGAAAAGTTTGTATTTCACCCAAATAGTATAGAGCCATTTCGACCCGACCGCTCTCGAGCGATTCCAATAAACCGCTTGCCAGCCCTTCGTTCAAAGATTGGGGGTGGCTTGTCTCCAGCTTGCAAGCCCGAATGACTTGTTGATAGCCCAAATATAATCTGAAGCATAGCGCATATTCGGCATTGAAATATACCGTCTTGAATTCGGCAGCGCTCGAGAACGGCTCACCGATCGCCGCGCTCATGCTTATATTGATCAGGCTATCCACCAATTGAATATACTGTCTGACCGTTTCCTCCAACGAATCATCGTCGATAGGCGAGCCGGCTGAAGGCTGGATAATCATTAACAGGTCCGATTCATAGTCTACCAACATCACCCTGTAGGAAGCCGAAAAAGTTTCCTCCGCAACATTCTTCATGGCATATTTAAGCAGCAAAATGTCGCTGTCGGAATTTTTTGCAGCCCATGCGTCGTAGTGATCGATAGAAAAAATGACGAGCAGCATCGACGAACGGTCCCATGATTGGAACAACCGCTGCCACCTTTCCTTGGACTCCCATGCGCTCACCTTGTTATGCAAATAATCGACTATATACTTGGCGTTAAGTTCTTTCTTCCCTTGCTGCAAAGCATGTGACAGCTTGTCGGCCTCGGAATAAAGCCTTTCTACCAATCTCGTGAATTGCTGGGCGTCGAAGTTTTGCGAGTTCTCATATTTATGCAGCAGCTTGGTAATCCGTCTAAACGGACGAAAGCTCATATAATAGAAATAAACCAACCCGCTGACCCCGCCGGCAATCGATACGAGCGATAGTCCAAACAATATGGTACGAATGCGATTTAACGGATGCAGCAGCTCTTTTTGCGGTATCATAGCTCCAAATGTCCATCCGACGTACTCCGACCGCAATTGCGCGATTAGATAGGTAATTTTCCGGTCCTTGTACTCAAAAGTCGAAGTCCTCTTGGCTTGAATTAAATCGATAACCTCAGATCCGATAACCCCGTTCCCGCTAATCGTACGTATGACTCTATTTTCATTATTCAGCACAAACCGATCGATAACCGCATCATCCGTTTGATTGTCATACACATTCGCGAACAAACTTGACTGATCCAACACAATCATGATGATTCCCGCAAATTCATTGTTTACAAAGATAGGTCGAAACAACATATATTCAGTTCGCGTGGAACCGTTGTTCAGACGAAGCTCGACTTGGCGAACAGTCATTCCCTGAAGCTTCTTGGGAATCATCTCTTCCCATGAGGGGGCGAATAAATCCTCCAAAGAGGAGCTGAACCCGTAGTAGCTGCTGGCCATCCTGTGACGAAAAGGATCGTAAATGAGTATATTTTTAATATGGGGAGATACGGCCACGTTTCCAAGATACTCCACAAGTTTCTTGTTATCGTCATACGTAGACGCTTTTTCCGGATTCAGAAAACCGAGTACAGACGGGGTGAGCAGAACATTAATCGCGATTTGATCCACCCCTTTGATGGTCGCATCCACGGATTCCATACCGATACGAAGCAGGTGCAACTGCGGTTCGGCCGCTTCCTTCAAAACAATCGATTTGGTTGTATAGTAAAAAAATGTGCTGGCCACGATCAGCATAATAAATAAAATCATCGTAATGAGCACAATGAGCTTCATTTGGGCGTTTGTAACGAGCAGTCTCACAAAGTTGTTAATTCTACTCAATCCCGATTCCTTCTCTCATGAGGGGAGCTACATACAATACTAGCCCGAGAACAACAATTTGCCTATGCTTAAATCCGGAATGAATATCATAGGTCGATCTTTTGGATGATTTGCTGGCTTTAAACTTCTGTTGTCCACTCGCTTTCTGCCGCTGAAATCATAAAAAACCCCGCCCCACCTTCGTCGATCCGAAAGTGAAACGAGGTTGTGAAACCGTAAGTCAGTCAGCTATCCAAACAAGCATTCATGCCATCAATCGTTCAAGCGGCTAATGGTTAGCCCTGTGAACCGACGAATGCGTAACGCGCGATAACCAATACGAACAGCACCCACATGAGCCAGTGAATCTTGTGCTTCTTGTCGCCGACCAGGTTCGCAACGAAGGCCAGTACGACGTAGAACACGATGCCGAAGGAAATACCGTTGGCGATATTGTAGGTGAACGGCATGAGCGCGATGGTCAAGAACGCCGGGATGCCGATGATGTAATCCGAGAAGTCGATTTCCTTGATCGATTGGATCATCAGGACGCCGACGATGATCAGCGCGGCGCTCGTCGCTGCGGAAGGTACGAGCAGCGCGACAGGCGCCAGGAACAAGGAGAGCAGGAAGAATACGCCCGTGCTGACCGCGGTGAGCCCGCTTCGTCCGCCTTCGGCGATGCCGGCCGAGCTTTCCACGTAAGCCGTCACCGTGCTGGTGCCCAGCATCGCGCCGCCGCTGACCGCAACGGAATCGACGAACATCGCTTTGCCGACGAGCTTGTTGCCTTTTTCCTTGTCCTTGAAGAAACCGGCCCGGTTGGCGGTGCCGACGAGCGTACCGAACGTATCGAACAGTTCAACGAAGGTGAAGGTGGCGATCGCAGTCAGAAGCCCTGTCGTTAACAGGTCCGCGAAGTCGAAGCTCCAGAAATTCAACTGCGTAAAGTCCGGTACCCAATCTTGATTTTTCAGCGAATCGAAGTTTACGGCGTCGATGCCCGGGATCATGCCGAGCAAGGTCGTAATCAGAATGCCGAACAAAATCGCGCCGCGCACCTTCAGTACCATCAGCACGCTGATGATGGCAAGGCCGGCAAGCGTGAGCCATACGGTCGTATTTTCCAGGCTGCCCATATGGATGACCGTCTCGAAGCTCAGCAGGTCCGTGAATTGGCCCTTGGCTACATCGGTCACCTGCGCGTCGAGGGCAATCGCCATCAGACCGCTGTTCTTAAGCCCGATAATCGCGATGAACAGGCCGATGCCGACCGTGATCGCATGCTTCAAGCCGTCCGGTATCGCCACAACGAGCAATTGGCGAATTTGCGTAATCGTCAGGATGAAGAAGATAATCCCCGAGATGAAGACGGCGGCAAGGCCCATCTCCGGCGTGATCGGAGCGCCGGTTGCCTTGGATGTCAGGACCGTCGTGGCGAAGAATGCGTTCAATCCCATGCCGGGCGCGAGCGCGACAGGGAAGTTGACGAACAGCCCCATGGCGATCGTGAAAATGCCGGCTGCAAGCGCGGTTGCGAGGAATACGCCGTAGACGTCCAGTCCTGCTGACCCGAGAATGCTCGGGTTGACAGCCAAGATATAGGCCATCGTCATGAATGTCGTGAGGCCCGCCATGATTTCCGTGCGTACGTTCGTTCCCAGTTCCTTCAACTTAAAGAAACGTTCCATGGTCTCGACTCCTTCTGAAATAGGGTGATGTCGGTACTGTTCAGTAACAACCAGGTAGAGAAACAAACACAAAAACCTAGAAGAACAAACTCCCTCTAGGTTCCGCACTACTGTGGAAAAGGATACTTTCGAAAGATCGCGCGATTCTCCCGAAGCATCTTTTCCCACTTTCGTAGATGGATCATTTGCGGTGACCCCGTAGAGACTCCCGGGCCGATTCCCGGGATTATACGAAAGGCTTATGTAGTTGTGTTTTACACTCTCATTCTAGGACCAGGTATTGGGGGCTGTCAACCTTTTTTACGAACTTGCAACCGTTTTCTCAATTTTATTGTTCGGATTTGACCGGCAATGCGACTTTATTCTTCATAAAGCAACAGCCGAACCGTCTCTGCGACGATTCGGCTGCCCATATGAAATCCCGTTTTCCCGTTCACGGACTATCCGATTAGCCCAGCACGACCCGATCGTCCGCCATCTTGCGGCCGCTGATCCGCTCGAACTCCTGCAGCAGCCGTTCGACCGTCAGCTCCCGCTTGCGGTTCTCGTCCACGTCCAGAATGATGCGGCCTTTGTCCATCATGATCAGCCGATTGCCCAGACGCAGCGCCTGCTCCATGTTGTGCGTCACCATGAGCGTCGTCAGGTTCATCTCCCGCACGATGCTCTCGGTCAGCCGGGTCACCAGTTCGGCGCGGGAAGGGTCCAGCGCCGCCGTATGCTCGTCCAGCAGCAAAATTTGCGGCTTCGTGAACGTCGCCATCAGCAGGCTGAGCGCTTGCCGCTCGCCGCCGGACAACTGGCCGACTTTGGCCTTCAACCGATTCTCAAGGCCCAGGTTCAACCGGTGCAGTTGTTCGCGGAACAATACCCGCTTCGCGCGCGTCACGCCGAACACGAGTCCGCGCCGCTTGCCCCGGGCGTACGCCATGGCCAGGTTCTCCTCGATCGTCATCGTCGGCGCCGTGCCGGCCATCGGATCCTGGAACACGCGGCCGATCCAGCGGCTCCGCTTGTACTCGGGGAGCTGCTGCACCGCCTTGCCTTCGATTCGCACTTCGCCGGAATCCGGGGTCAGCACGCCGGAGATAATATTCATCAGCGTCGACTTTCCCGCACCGTTGCTGCCGATCACCGTGACGAAATCGCCCGGCGCAAGCGATAGCTGAATGCCGGAGAGCGCCACCTTCTCGTCAGGAGATCCGGGGAAGAACAGCTTTGATACTTGCGTCAATTGCAGCATTACCGGCCACCTCCCTGTCCGTCGCCGGTCAAGACGGCCGCAAGCTCGGCCGAACGCCTGCGAGCCGCCCGCTTCTGCCGGTAAGCCCGCTGCGCGGTCGGGATGATCAGCGCGAAAATGACGATGACCGCCGTAATTACTTTCAAATCCTGCGATTGGAAGCCCGGTACCCGCAGCGCTACGGCGATGACGATCCGGTATATGATCATGCCGACAATCGCCGACAGCGTCGCCCAGAAGACGGAGCGTTTGCCGAAGATCGCCTCTCCGATAATGACCGCGGCCAGTCCGATCACGATCATGCCGATGCCCATCGACTGGTCGGAGTAGCCTTGCTGCTGCGCGACGAACGCGCCGGACAGCGCCACAAGCCCGTTGGACAGCCCGACCCCGATAATCTTCGTGTTGTCGGTATGAGCGCCGAAGCTGCGGATCATGCGGTCGTTGTCGCCCGTTGCGCGCAAGCTCAGCCCCAGATCCGTATGGAAGAACGCATCCAGCAGCAGCTTCACGACGATGACGACAAGCGGCATCAGCAGCCACGGCGAGATCGAAGCGAACAGATGATGCTCCCTGATCAGCGAAATATTCGGCACCTTCGAGATGCGAAGATTGATCGAATACAGCGCGATCATCATGATGATCCCGGACAGAAGGGCGTTGATCTTGCCCTTCGTGTGCAGCAAGCCCGTGACGGTCCCGGCCGCGCATCCGCCTGCGAAGGCACAAGCTGTAGCCAGCCACGGGGAATATCCGTGGGTGATCATGACGGCCGCGATGGCAGCGCCGGTCGTGAAGCTGCCATCCACCGTCAAATCGGGAAAGTCGAGAATCCGGTACGTGATATAAACGCCAAGCGACATACAAGCATATAACAACCCCAATTGAATCGCACCGGGGATGGAGTTGAGCATCGATTCAAGCATGGAAAGCCTCCGATCATTGGAGCAAGCAAGGAAACATCGATTACTGAATCAAGTTTTCCTGTTGATCCTTCACCGCGCTCTTCATCGCGTCGGTCACTTCAATGCCGTAGCTCGGCGCTGCCTTCAGATTCAGAATCAAATCCAGCTTCTCCTGCATCAGCACCGGCATGTCGCCCGGCTTCTTGCCGTTCAGCAAAATGTCCGCCGCCATCTTGCCCGCTTGGTAACCATGGTCATAGTATTTGAACCCGACCGTGGCGAATGCGCCCTTCTCCACCGTGTCGCGGTCGCTGGAGAAGAACGGGATCTTCTTGTCCTGCGCAACCTGGATGATCGCATCGGCGCCGCTTACGACCATGTTATCCAGCGCGATGAAGAAAGCATCGGCGCGTCCGACGAGCGATTCGGCGGCCTGCTTGACTTCGGAAGAATTCGTTACAGGAGCTTTTACGAGCTTGATGCCTTTCTTCGTCAACTCTTCTTCCGCCATGTCCGCCATGACGACCGCATTCGTCTCCCCTTCATTGATAATCATGCCGACCGTCTTCACATTCGGGAAATTGTCGGCGATGAACGGGACAAGCTGCTTGATCGCTTCCGGATTCGTGTCGATGGCGCCCGTTACGTTGCCGCCCGGGTGCTGCAGGTCGGTGACGATCTGAGCGGCCAGCGGGTCCGTCACCGCGGCGAATACGATCGGCGTATTCGTCACGTTTTGCACAAGCGCTTGCGTGGAAGGCGTCGCGATGCCGAGCGCGAGATCGACCTTGTCGGTATTGATCTTCTGGGCAATCGCCAGGTTATTGGACGGATCGCCCTGCGCGGTGTTGAAGTCCACTTTCAAATTCTTGTCTTCTTCCAGCCCCGCATCCTTGAGTGCAGCCAGGAAGCCGTTCCGGGTCGCGTCAAGCGACGGATGCTCCACGATCTGCGAGATGGCGATCGTATACGACTTCGATCCCTTGCTGTCGCCGCATGCAGACACCATAACAGCAATTAATACTAATGCCAATAACACTGAAATTTTCTTCATCTTACAATAATCCCCTCTCTATTAACATGCCTATTTCCCCCTAATATTACGGGGCTCGCCGGTTTTCGTCAAATGAACCTCCCCTACTTTCGCTTCACTTAGAAGTAGGGGTTTCTTGCTAGCCATGACCGTTACTTTCTACAAACAAATAGGTTGGCTATTTATTTTCGCTGCATACAGCGGAAATCTAACGGTATGGTTCGGCAAGCAACACTTTTGCAAAATATCAGGACTTATGCGTTTTCACGCTCATACGCATCTGATATTTCTCGAATAAGCGGAGCCGTCTTT
>Ga0206106_100410_pt1 | contig 36437 bp, 26 predicted proteins | sample 1B1ome_FD_148677 | JGI IMG/M metagenome (GOLD analysis project Ga0206106, IMG submission 148677) | Enriched microbial communities from leaf-cutter ant dump, University of Wisconsin, Madison, United States - 1B110A | ecosystem: Environmental > Terrestrial > Nest > Insects nest > Nest dump | place... | reverse complement strand
GTGGGTTGATGCGCGGCTTTTTGAGCGCAGCGGCTGTATCTTCAGATACTGCCCAAGCTCGAAATGACGTGCAGCAGCCCGCGCCGCCGCAAAGCATGCGTCTAATTAAACCGAACATGCTCTAACCAAGCGGCGGAGCCGGGCGGAAGGGCGATCAGACCGCGGTGATCCGTTTCAGGGCACGAAGCAAAGCCTTCGCCCCGGTCACCAGTCGCGGATTCGGGCCTTTTGCCGGAGATCCCGGAACTGCCCCTGCTTTTCCGTCCCCCCACGGATCTCGCTCAATCCCAGCGGCGGCTTTGCGGAATCCCCCGGATTCGCGGTGTCCGATTTCGCCGTTTCAGCCGGTTGATCCTTCCCATCCGCCGATTTTCCATCCCCGCCGGGGGAAGCGCCGGGCTGGTTCTGTATTTGATCAAGCTCCCCTCTCAAGGCGTCGAGCTGGTTGTTGGCTTCCCCTTCCATGGCCGCCGCATGGTTTTTGCCGGGGGCAAGCGCTTCCGCCTGGGCAAAGCTTTGAGCCGCCTTTTCCAGATGAGCAATGTTCCTGAGCAGTTCCTGAGCGCTTCCGGAGTCCGCATCCGGGGGCTCCCCGCCTTCGCCGGACTTTGCCGCCGATTCCTTTTCCCTGGAGGATTGGACGCTTTCGAGTTCCCGGTTTCCGACATCGGCAAGCCGCCGGGCGAGCGAATCCGTCACCTCCGCCGAGGCCTCCCGGGCATGGCGGTTCTCCGGGTTCAGCGCAAGAGCCCGCTGATAGTTGTCAAGCGCATCCCGGTATTGGGAGACGGCGGTATCGTGAAACGTGTCGGGGTGTTTGTCGGCGAGCGCCTTGCTCGCGTCCGCATTGGTAATATAGCTTTCCTCCAGGCTCTTGAGCGCTTCCGCCTCAAGTCCCTTGGCCCGCGCATTGGTTTCATCAAAGGAAAAGGCTTTTTCAATCTCCGCGAGGGTCGCCTTGAGCCGCTCCTGCTTGAGGCGATGCTTGCCGTAGGTGTTGGTGTCTTCGGGGCGGATGGTATTGAGGGCCTCCTCCAGCTTCCCGGCGGCGATCCCGGCAAGATGATCGGCGGCGACGCGCCGGAACTCCTCGTGCTCCCGGGCCAGGTCCGCATTCGCCGGGTCGATCTCACGCGCTTTCCGGTAGGTTTCATCGGCCTTTGTGTAAAGCGTGCGCTGTTGCTGCCTCTGGGTGTTCAAGAGGCTTTCCGCCTTCACCTTGGGATTTTTCCGCTCCGCCTCCTTCCGCTTCTCCTCGCTCTCAACCGCCTCTTGCCCCCGCTGGAAAAGGCTTTGGGCCCGGTTGCGCATTTGCGCGGAGAGTTGCTTCCGGGTCTCTTCCAGCCTCTCGCTGGCGATACGGTTCTCCGGGTTCAGTTCAACCACTTTCCCGAAGGATTCGAAGGCTTTGGTAAGCGGGGGGATCGAGCCGTCCGTCCCGATCTTCCCGATCGCTTCCGCCCGGTTGTTTTCTCCGATCGTCATCAGCATCCCTTCAAGCTTTTCGCGAACGATGAAAAGATTCCGCTTTGAAGTCCGGGTCGATTTTTCAGCGACGGCGCTCTGGTAGTATTCGATGGCCCGTTCCCAGGCGAGCAGGGTTCCCTGCGTTTTTCCGGCCTTGTGCAGCGTTTCCCCCAGCCGGTACTGCGCATTGCCAAGCTGCATCAGGGCCCGGGCGCGGAGATCCTTTTCATCGCTCAGGGAGGCTTCGATAAAGGCGTTGATCGCGTCACCATAGTTTTCCGCCGCATACGAAGCGATGCCGTAATTGTACATCAGGTAAAGGTCCGTCGGCTTTTTCTGGGCGGCGGATCGCAATCGTCCGGCGGCCTCTTCCGCCTTGCCGGATTGGACGAGGGCCTGAGCCTCCTCCATCGTCAGCAATTTCTCCGCCGCGGGCGCTCCGCGTCCCGTTGAAAGGGCGGCAGACAAACTGAGCAGGACGGCCGCAACCACAGCCCGCGATTTCGCCGGGTGCCGGATGCCACCCGCTTGCACAAGGACCGACGCGGGGGCGGGCTCCGGCAGGGTGGTGACAAACCGGGGGCGGGCCGGGTTTTTCTTCCGGGTGGAAATCGTCATCTCCCAGCCCAGCAACAGCATGGCGAGAAGGAGCGGTATCTGGAAAAGCTCGTGATAGTCCGCGGGATTGATTGCGTCGCTCTTGCGCGCCAGCGCGGCCAGCCCCTGCCCGTAAAGAGTGCTCCAGATCTCGCTCTCCGGATCAAATTGAAAATAGCGGCCGCCCCCCGCACTGGCGATGGAACGCAGGTTGCGCTCATCCAGACGGCTCCGGACCGGGACGCCGTATTCATCCTTCACGGGATCGGCCACGACCCGGCCTGATCCGCCGGATGTCTCATCCAGAGGCGGTTCCTGCTCCTTGCGGGGAACCAGCCCGCCCTCGGCCGTCCCGACTCCCACGGTAAAAAACGTGATTTTCTCCTGAAGATGAGCCCGCCGGACATCCTCCACCGGACGCCCTTCGAGATTCTCCCCATCGCTGATGAGGACGACCACCTTGTTTCTGACGTTGCTTGATTCCAGGGCTTTGGCCGCCACCCCGATCGCCTCGGGGATGTTGCTCCCGCCGAGCGAAATGGAGCCGGGCCCGGACTGGGCAAGGACTTCCCGCAATGCCGTGTAGTCGTTGGTCAGCGGGGCCTGGATGATGGCGTCCCCGGCCATCAGGATCAATCCGACCCGATCGCCCCGCAACGTTTTCAGCCAGTGATCGAGAGAGGTCTTTACTGCCGCGAGACGGTTCGGCTTCACGTCGGCAACCCACATGCTCTTGGAAACATCGAGGATGACAAAAAATTCCGCGCCGGTCTGGGCCGCACGGTTCGGCTTCGGCCCCCACAGCGGGCGCGTCATGGCCAGGATGAGCAGCGAAAGCGAAAGGGCCACCAGCAGGAACTTGCGCCGCTTTGCCCGCGCATCCACCCGATGAAGCAGACTCGCAAGGCGTTCCGCCGAAGCGAAGAGCGCCAGCTTCCGCCGGGCGCGGGCCCGGGCTCCCCGGTAAAGCAGCCACCCGCCCAGCGCCAGCAGGGGAAGCAGGAGAAAGAGGAAGGGAAAGGCAAATCTCATGGCAGTCGCATCCAGAACGTCTGGGCCGCGATCCATTCAAAAAGGATCAGGCCCAGACCCGGCAGCACCAGCCACAAGGCCAGTTCATGGTAGAGCTGGTGGTGGCTGGCATCAATTTCATGTTTCTCCATCCGGTCGATCTGCCGGTAAATCTGCGTCAGGGCCCCGGTGTCCGCCGCCTGAAAATATTGTCCGCCGGTCTTTTGCGCGACATGGCTGAGCGGGCTCTTGAGGGCGGAGGCGGTTTTGATCCCCCGCAGATTCATGATCTCCAGCGTGTAGACGCGCACCCCCTTCTCCCGGGCATAATCCGCGGCATCCAGCGGGTTCACCCCGGAATTGTTCATGCCATCGGTAACGACGATCATGACCTTGGAGCGATCGGCGCTCTCCTGGAGTTTATTGACCCCGGCGATCATCCCGTCGCCGATCGCGGTGCCGTCGTTTTTGAGTTCAACCAGCTTGAGCACTTCCTTGATCCAGTTCCCGTCCACCGTAAGCGGGCTCAGGAGGTAAGTGTGCTTTGCAAACCCGATCATCCCGATCCGGTCGCTTGTCCTGGCGTCCACGAACTCCGAAATGGCTCTGGTAAGCGCTTCCCGCCGGGTGATTTTTTCCGCGCCAAGCGAAAAGTCGCGTGTATCCATGGAGCCGGAGACGTCGCAGGTCAGCATGATGTCGATGCCTTTGGTGGGATCATGCATTTCCCCCTGCGGGATGCGCGGGCGCGCCATGGCCAGAACCAACAGCCCCATTGCCAGAAGCCTGACGCTGCGGAGAATCCGCCCCGGGCCGCCGGTTCTCCTCACGCCGAGACGCATCAGGGGAGCCGTGGTCGAATGAAGGATGGCAGCCGTCCCGGCGGGACCGCCGTACCGCCAGAACCAGTACCCGAGCAGGGGCAGGAGCATCAGCCACCAGGGCTGCCCGAATCCGAAGGAGGTCAACACGGCGGGATGGAGGGTTGCGGGAGGAGGTCTTTGGCGGCAGCCGTCACTGTTTCGTCGATAAAACGTTCGGCCGTATGATAGAGCGATTCGAGGCGTGGCGACTCAAAGTTCGCGAGGGCGAACTTCACCCGGTCGCACTGGAAGAGAAAATCCCCCAGGCGGGTCCGCCAGTTTTCCGTGAGCAGGGGGCTGCGCTCGGCTTCAAACAGGAACTCCTCCGTGGAAAGATGGGGCGCGCGGAGACCGGAGCATTCCTCAATATAAACGCGCAGAATGTGTGAAACCCGGATCACGAATTCCCGGTCCTCTCCGTCTCCAATGAGGTGGCGAATCGCCGCGAGGCGTTCCCGGGCCGCCTGCTCCGGCGGCACGATGGCGGGCAGGGATTGGTCGCGGCGTTTCCGGCGTCGCCGGAGAACGAGGAAGATCAGGATCACCACGCAGAGGACGAGGACCACGCCCGCCGTGACAAACACCGGAGCCCACGGGTCCGCGGGCGCGACCATCCGGAGGTCTTCCACAATATCCATGCCCGGTTCCTTCATCCGTTTCTCGCGAGAATCCGCCGTTCGAAAAACTTCCGGAGTTCGATCAGGTAAGGGCGATCCGTCCCGGCCTCAATCAGATCCAGACCGGCCCGCCGAAGCATCCGGCGCAGGTTTTCCCGTCGTTCCCGGGCGGCCCGCTCGAACTCCGCCTTCACTTCCGGAGCCCCGGTGTTGACTTCCACCAGCGCTCCCGTCTCGGCGTCCTCCAGCACGATCCAGCCCGCTTCCGGCAGCCGCGATTCGATGGGATCGGAGATATGAATGGCGATCACATCGTGCTTGCGGTTGGTGATCTTGAGAGCCTTTTCAAAACCTTCGTCGATAAAATCCGAAATCAGAAAGACGATCGCCCGCCGGGGAAAGAGATGGTTGAGGAAATGGAGCGCCCGGGCGCAGGAGGTCGCCCGGCGTTTGGGTTCAAAGAAGAGGATCTCGCGGATCAGCCGGAACACGTGGGAGCGCCCCTTGCGCGCGGGGATATAGTGTTCGACCTCATCGGTAAAGAGGATCAGCCCGACGCGGTCGCTGTTGCGGGTGGCGCTGAAGGCGAGCACGGAGGCGATCTCCGCCGCCAGATCCCGTTTCGAGCGGAGGCCGCTACCGGTCATCCCCGAGGCGCTGAGATCGACCATGATCACAAGGGTCAGTTCCCGTTCCTCGCGGTATTTCTTGATATGCGTGATGCCGGTGCGCGCGGAGACGTTCCAGTCGATCGTCCGCACATCGTCCCCGAGCTGGTATTCCCGCACCTCCTCGAAATCCATGCCGCGCCCCTTGAATACGGAATGATACGCTCCGGCAAGCATCTCCTGGGCAAGGCGGCTGGTGCGGATTTCGATCTGCCGGATTTTCCGGAGGTAATGGCGGGGAATCATGGGAGCCCGGGCTTCAGGGAACGTCCACCTTGCTCAGGATCCAGTGAACAAGCGCTTCGCTGGTGACTTCCTCCGCCTCGGCCTCGTAAGTCCGGATCAGGCGATGGCGCAGCACGTCGAGGGCGATGCTGCGGACGTCGATCGGCGTCACATGGGCGCGCCCCTGAAGAAAGGCGTGGGCCTTCGCGGCGAGGATGAGATTGATGGTGGCACGGGGCGAAGCGCCATAGCGGATCAACCCTTCCAGCTTGGGATCGACCTTCCCCGGATCGCGGGTGGCCAGAACCAGCCGTGCGATATAGTTCTTGATCTCCGGATCGACATAAATCCGGTCGCACAGGAGCCGCAGTTGCAGGATAAGCTCCAGATCGACCACCGGGCACGCCTGCGGCTTGGCGCCGGTGGTTCCCATTCTTTCAATGATGCCGGTTTCCTCCTCAAGCGTGCCGTAGCCGACCTCCACTTTCAGCATGAAGCGATCGACCTGGGCTTCGGGAAGCGCGTAGGTGCCGTCCTGATCCACGGGATTCTGCGTCGCCAGAACCAGAAACGGGTCCGGCAGCGGGTAGGTCTTTTCCCCCAGGGTCACCTGGTGTTCCTGCATCGCTTCCAGCAGGGCGCTTTGCACCTTGGCGGGAGCCCGGTTGATCTCGTCGGCAAGAATCAGGTTGGCGAAGATCGGCCCCTTCTTGGTGGCGTATTCCTGGGTCTGGGAATTGTAAAAGAGCGTGCCGACGATGTCCGAGGGAAGGAGGTCCGGTGTAAACTGAATCCGCCGGAACTCTCCCTGGATGCAGCGGGCGAGCGCCTTGATGATCGTCGTCTTGGCGAGGCCGGGCACTCCTTCCAGCAGAACGTGGCCATCGGAAAGCAGGCCGATGATGAGCCGCTCGATCACGTAACGCTGTCCGACGACCACCTTGGACATTTCATTGATAATCACCGGAACCCACTGGGCCGCGGTGGTGATTTGCTCCTGGAGCTGCTCCAGATCGGTTTGGTTCATGATGGTTTCCGGTTCGGGAAGATGGATTTTCCGGGTCCGCGGGATCGCCCCGGCTCCGGAGGCACCCGCACGCGTCGAACTCCTTCCGGGCCGTCTCAGTGAGGGCGAAAAAGAGAAACGGGAAAGAGCGGCGGGATCGGTCCGTCCTGCCGCGGGAGACCCGGGAAAAATCGGAACGGCGCTTCCGCGGGGAAAATCTCCGCGTTATCCGCGGCAACCCTTCATCCGGCGGCGGAAAAGAAGGGCGCATCCCGCGCCGCCCAGAAGAAAGGCCCAGGTGGAGGGTTCCGGCACGGCGCTGAGGGTCAGGTCAATGCCTCCGCTTCCATCGTAGCTGAAAACCCCCTGCCAGCCATCGTTTGCGATCCGCCAGGAGCCGGTCGTCCCGGGATCGCCGATGAGGCCGGTGATGAGGTTGTCATAAAATCCCGCCTCCGCACCCAGATCAACAAAGGAGAAGAGCTGATCTTCCGCAAACACCCATGCGGCGCTCCCTGTACCGGCCAGGCTGGAATGGCTTCCGGCGGCCCCAAGGCTCAACCGGATGATCGCCCCCTCTTCCAGATTCAAGCCTCCGGAAAGGGAAAGGCTCTCCGAGGCGGTCGTCCCGTCGCCCCCCATGATCATCGCCCCCGCGGCGACATGGACCGCGCCGCTGATGGACCCGCCGCCGCCAAGAATCCCTCCGTTGACCGCGACGCTTCCCGTGCCCAGACCGCTGCCGCTGGTATTTTCCACCAGGAGCGTTCCGGCGGAAACCGTCGTCCCCCCGCTATAGGTGTTTCCGGCGCTTCGCGTAAAGCGGACGATCCCCTCGCCCACTTTCGTAATCTTGGTCTCCGCGCTCAGCGTGCCCTGGATTTCGCCGTTGAAATCCACCGTGCCGCCCGCGGCCGAGGTCACCCGCAGCCCCCCGGGGTGGCCGTTGAGGTTGATCTTTCCCCGGTAAACCGAGGTGCCGCTGGTCTGAGCCCCGCCGACGGTATAATCCACCGTGTTGGTCGTTGAATTGAAAAGGATATCGCGCGTGACCGTAAAGGCTCCGATCGTCAGAACGTTGACCGCCTGGGCGTTCGCCGTCGAGGAAGTGCCAAGCGACATCGCCAGGACAGTGCCTCCGGAGGCGGTGGTCCCCAGGGCGGTATCGCTGCCGATCTCAAGGGTTCCCGATCTCCAGTGAAAATCCCCGGGTGTAAAGGAGTTGTCCCCGGTCAGCGTAACCGTCCCGGAAAACCCGGCGGCGCTGCCGATATTCATATTGTTGCCGCTGGAGGTATTCTCGATGGATGCGGAAATCACCGCGCTGCCGCTGCCGCCGAAGATCAACCGCCCCGCCGAACCGGCCACCCCGCGGACCACTCCTCCGACATTGACCGGCGCCGTGTTCACCAGCGTCCAGGTCGCCTCCGCCTTCACCTCCAGCCCGCGGGTCAGGGTGACGTTGGTGGAGCCGGTGCTCCAGGTATGGCTCGCCCCCAGCGTCACGGTCGGATCAATCGTCGTGGCTCCCCCGCCGGTGATGAAAAGTCCCGTCGAAATCCCCTGGAGATAAAGCATGTGGTCCGCCGATGCCGTGCGGATATGATAGTCTCCCAGGGTATTGTCGATATCAATCCGAGCCAGCCGCCGGTCGGAATCCAGAACAGGGCTGATCGCGTTGGCTGACTCACCGAAGGTGGCGATATCCGCGTTGACCGTATCCCGATCGTCGCTTCCCGGGATCGTTCCGGAATTCCAGTTATCCCCGAGCCCCCAGCTTGCATCGGCCGCCCCGGAGTTGTTGCTCCAGCTCCCGTTGGCCGCCGAAGCCAGATGCGATCCCATCGTGAGCGCCAGCAAGAGCATCCACGCCAGGGGGCGCCCCGGTCTCCGGGGATTTCCGCCGGTTCTCCCCCGGAAACCGGAAAGCGACGAAACAGGGCGGGAAATCGGCTGGATGGGGGATGAACAGGTTTTCATGGGGAAAAGAGTTGTTGAGACGATCCAGATAAACCGCAAAACCTCCCGGATGTCAATATTTTTAATTCAATTTGAAACTTCATTTCAACCGGGGCGATTTCCTGCGAAGACGCCCCGCTACGCCGTGAACTTCTTCTGGGTGGAAGCCCGGACGACGAGGGCGGCGTCGTTGGACTGCATGAGCAGAGGCCCCTGCCATGTCGGCTGGCCCGAGAGCATCCATTTCAGGGAGTATTTCAGGAAGGTCTGGAAATCGTGCTGTTCCAATGCGGTGACGGAGGGGACGAGCAGATCAGCCAGCCCTTCGCCGTTGACGGCGCAGAGGGCGAGATCCTCTCCGGGCCGGATCCCCAGGTCGCTCATCGCCCGCATGGCTCCGGTGGCCGCGGGCATCGTCACGCAGAACCAGGCCGTCTCCCTGCCGCGGTCTTTCTCCAGAAGCCGCCTCATGACGGTATGGGCATGGTGCGCCGCCGAACCGTGCAGGTCCACCGGCTCATCCACGAGCCGCCCCTCAAAGTCGTGCGCCGCCATCCAGAGCTTCCACTGGTTGATCCGTGCGAACGTCTCCGCGTTGGGCGACTGGGTATTGAGACAGCCGATGGAACGGTGCCCCTGTTCTTCAAGATGATCGAGAAGCCTTTGGGCAAAGGCCGGAGGGAAAAACTGGATGGAGGGAATCCCGTAGCGGGAAAAGTCGTGATCGAGGACCACGACGGGGTTTTTGGAAGCCAGCAGGTGATTGACGACCGGGGTCGGCGGCTCATCCTCAAAGGGATAGAGAAAAATCCCGTCAAAGGATTTCACCGAATCGAGCAGCGCGGGATCGTCCCAATGGGAAAAGAGAACCGGGCGGATGGTGCATGGAAACCCGTCCGCCGCTTTGAGCAACGCCCGCCGGCATCCTTCCATCATGGAGGAGACATCGACGGGGAGCAGCATCGCGAGGTTGGCGATCCGCTTGCAATCCGGCGAGTTCCCCCCCACCACCAGCCGTCCGTTGGGCTGGCGAACCAGAAGCCCCTCCGCCTCCAGCTCGCGCAGGCTGCGTCGTACCGTCATGAAGTTGATGGAAAACTCCGCGGCAAGCTTTCGTTCCGAAGGGAGCGCCTTCAGGGAGTAGTCCCCGTAGAGAATCCTCGTCCGCAAGATGGTGGCGATCCGCTGGTAGAGCGCGCCCGTTTTTTGCCGTTTTCCCCTTCCCTTCATGGGGGTGGCAAGTTGCAGGCCGGCGGTTGAAAAAGACTCCCCGCCACCGGGCTTGGTTTCGTTAAGCATAAGGGAAGGCGTGGCCGCTGGATTGGACTTGGAGATCATGGACTGGGATTTGCCGGACAAGGGCTAGGGCTTGTTCACGAATTGAGAAAGATGGATGAAATGATGCATTTTGAAACCAAAATCAGGCTTCTGAGGAAGGCCGAATCGAGATTCGGACGCCCGAAGAAACCGGTTTCTGGGCCAAAAGGCGGCTTTCAACCGCTTTCGGCAAATTTGTGAACACGCCCTAAACATAAGGGATTTCAATATCAATTTGAATTAAAATTTTGGATCGACCCGAAAATCCGGAACTCTCCCGCGTTTCTCCGGGTCCCCTTCCGCCGGGGAAAACCGACCGGCCCTTCTTTGTTTCTGGCGATTGGCCGATGACCGGATTGAAGCGCCCGGAAATTCGAAACTTCTCCTTGCTTCTTTCATTCTGAATCATAAATATCCTCATTGCAACCTCCGATACCGCGCCGACCCCGGGCATCTCCACGCACCGGGAGCAATTTCATCAGGAGAGATTTTTTTTAGCCCCTTCCCAGTTTGCGAATTTCCCTGACCCCGGCAGCGCCTTTCTTTTTTTGATCCGGCCACCCCGGAAGCGAGCGTTCGCTCTTCCGGGGTGCCGCTCCTTTTTCACCGTTCCTCACCGCCCCATATTTTCATGACAACCCGCAAACGCCTTATTTTTCACCTCCTCCCCAATGCCCACCTTGACCCGGTCTGGCTCTGGGACTGGCGGGAGGGCCTGAACGAAGGCCTGACCACGGTCACGACGATTCTCGACCTGATGGATGAACATCCGGAGCTGACATTCATCCGGGGTGAATCGGCGATCTACCAGCACATCCAGAAGATCGCGCCGAAGGTGTTCGAGCGGGTCCGGCGCATGATCGACACCGGACGATGGGACGTGGTCGGGGGAACCTATATCCAGCCGGATTCCAACCTCAGTTCCACGGAGACGCTCTGCCGTCACTTTGAGGCGGGGCTGGCCTATTTTGAGCGGGAACTCGGCGTCACCCCGCGCATCGGGTGGCAGGCCGACAGTTTCGGCCATCCCGCGGGCTGGCCCGATATCCTGCGGAGCTTCGGGATGGAGGGCTTCGCCTTCAGCCGCCCGCAGGAAGCGCAATATCCGCTCTCCTCCCCGGCCTTCTGGTGGCAGGGCGGCAATGACGACCGCCTCCTGTGTTACCGCCAACATTACAAATGGTACTGCTCGGAGCGCGACAACATGCACGAAGTGCTCGACAAGACGCTGGCCGCCGCCGCCACGCAGCCGTACCGGAACACCGCGGTCCTGATGGGGCTGGGCAACCACGGGGGCGGCCCTTCCCGCAGGCACCTTGCGGACGTTCTTTCATGGGGGCGGGCGCATCCGGAAGTGGAACTGCGCTACTCCACCCTCCACCGGTTTTTCGCGGCTTTGCGGGAGGAGACCGAAGGGTGGGAGCTTCCGGTGGTCCACGGGGATCTCGGCTATTGCCTGCGGGGGTGCGCCTCATCCGTGCAAAAATTCAAGAGCCTTTATCGCGCCGCCGAGGCGGACCTGGTCGCCGCGGAAATTTCCCAATCCGTGATCGCCAGCCAGCTCAGGCCCGCGCTTCACCAGCCGCTCGATGAGGCGTGGGAGGCGGTCCTCTTCAACAGTTTTCACGACATCCTGCCCGGAACAGGCATTGAACGGGCGATGGAAGACCAGATGGCATGGACGGGGCTGGCGGTTCATCATGCGCGGAAGGCGCAGTTTGCGGCGCTCAACGCCCTGGCGCACCGGGTGGATACGACGGTTCCGAAACCGGCGGGGGAGGACCAGCCCTGCGACGTTCCGCTCCTGCTCTGGAACCCTGCGCCCCGGCCCTTCCGGGGGCATATGGAGCTGGAGGCGTCGCTCGATTATCGCCCCATCTGGGCTTACCATCATCGCCCGGAGCAGTTGCCTTTCCATGTCCGCGATGAAGGCGGAGAGCTTCTGCCCTTTCAGGAAATCGCCACGGAACACACTTCGATGACAGATGTCCCATGGCGCAAGCGGGCGGTCGTCGCGCTCGATATTCCGGCGTTTGGCTGGCGTGTGGTCCGGATGGGGCTGGCACCGGAGAAGCCTTCCGCCGCCCCGCTTCCCGGCTCCTGTGAGGCGGGGGAAACACCCGCCCCGTGGATCGCCAATGCCCAATGGCGCGTGGCGGTCCATGGCGGCAGCCTGCGCATCGAACGCAACGGAGAGAACTTCTGGCTCCACGATGAAAACCTGCGGCTGCTCGTCGTGGAAGACCCGTGGGGTTCCTGGGGCGGGATGAAGGAGGAACCCGATTCCTACTGCCTGGACCGGGTGCGCGAGGAATGGACGCTGGGCGCCAGCCACGTCCTGGAACGCGGGCCGGAACGCGCCACGCTCTGGACGCGATGGGAAGGCGCCCGTTCATGGGCCGAACTCACCTTTTCCATCACCCGGGGAGCGACCGGGGTGGATGTCCGGGGCCGTCTGCTCTTGAATGAACGCAGCGCGCGCCTGCAACTCGTCCTCCCTTCCACCGGCGCGGCGGAATGCGACGTGGCCGGTGGCACCGCGACCCGCACCCGGCGCGGGCAGGTGCCCGTGGGCCGATGGTTTAAGCGCCAGACGGAGCGGGGGACCCGGGTCGGGCTGGCCAGCGACGGGCTCGGCGATGCCGATTTTCTCGAAACCGAAACCCGGCTCACGCTGGCCCGGGCTTCGCGATACGCCGATGACCAGAGGGTGGAACCCGGGGAGCAACGGTGGCTGCCCGCCTCCGATTGCGGCGAACTGAAGTTCCGGCTTCATCTTTATTGCGACGGGGTTTCCGGAGACGAAGCCGCGCGCCTCTTCCAGACGCCCCCCGTCAGCCTTCCGGTCACCCCGGGCAAAGGCGATCTGCCCGCATGCGGCTCCTTCGGCTCGCTAACCCCCGGGGGGCTGCGCCTGCTCTCCGCACAGTGGGTCGAAGGGCGGCTCCAGGTCCGGCTTCAGAACCGCCTCCCCCACGATTGCGTGGCAACCCTGCACCTCGGCGGCGACTCCCACTCGCTGGGAGCCCTTCAACCCGGGCAGATCGTGACGCACCGGATTCCCGTGCTTCAAAATCCTCTCCCGATTCATACGGGCCCCTTGACACATCTTTCAATTTGAATTAAAAATTTCATTCAGTGTTAATCCCCCCACAAAAACAGAATTCCGACGCGATGCCCCCTCCCGGTTTGCGGCGGGCGTTCACCCTCATCGAGTTGCTGATTGTGATCGCGATCATGGTGATCCTCATGGCGTTGCTCGCACCGGCCTTTCGGGGGGTCACGGATACCGGGAACGTCGCGAAGGCGGCTTACACCCTCGCGGGCGCGCTGGAGAGCGCCCGCTCCTACGCGGTGGCCCATAATACCTATGTCTGGGTCGGTTTCCATGAGGAGGACGCCTCCCAATCCTCTCCGGCTCCCTCCGGCGTGGGGAGGGTGATCCTCTCCACGGTGGCCTCGCGGGACGGCACCCGGATCTATGACCCGGATCAACCGGCCGCCATCCCCCCGGCAAGGCTCCTGCAGGTGGGCCGGCTGGAGAGGATCGAAAACATCCATCTCAAAACCGCCGGAAGCGCGGGCTTTCCCCTCGGCAGCGGGGAAAACGGGGGGACTTTCGACACGCGCCCGGTCGTCGGCGGCCCGGCGGCTCAGATCGGAGACAGTTCCCCGGCCGCTTCTCCCGCCCCCTTCCAGTATCCCGTCGGCGATGCGGCCACGGCCCAATACGTTTTCACCAAGGTTATCGAATTCAGCCCGCGTGGAGAAGCCCGCGTGAACACGGCTCCCCTGAGCCCGGTTCTCGAAATCGGGTTGCAGCCCACCCACGCCAACGAGGTCGATCTCCAGAGCGCGGACCTGGCCGCCGTGCAAATCAGCGCGATCGTGGGTAATGTCAGCATCTTCCGGCGATGAAACTCTCCTCTCCTTCAGGCGGCGCGTTCTCCCTGGTCGAAATCACCCTCACGCTGGGGGTGGCCGTCTTTTGTCTGGTCTCCATCTTCGGCCTGATGACCGTCGGCCTTAACAGCAATCAGGTGGCGGCGGAACAGCGTGCGGCCAATGACATCCTCTCCGCCGTCAGCGCCGATCTCCGCGCCACCCCCGCGACGGTTCCCTCCGGGGATGCGGCGGTTTCCCGGCAGTTCTCCATCCCCATTCCCGCCAACCCGGTGACCACTGCGCCACCCGCCACCACGCTCTATTTTGGAGGGGATGGCCGCATCTCGGCGGCGGGCGATTCCCGCTACCGGCTGACGATCCATTTCCCGCCCAACGGGCCCAACGCCCACACCGCCACGTTTGTCAACCTCCGCGTCAGCTGGCCCGCGCCGGCTCCCCTGGCCGATGCCGCGGGATCGGTACAGACCTTTGTCGCGCTGAACCGGAACTGAAATGCATCGGCTTCCCTTCATCCCCGCTCCGCGCATCCGGAAGGCGTTCACCCTCGTCGAACTGATCGTCTCCATGGCGGTTCTCGTGGTGATCATCATCATGATCAGCCAGCTTCTCAACAGCGCCCAGAGGATCACCGGCAACCAGGGACGGCAGATGGATGCCGACGCGCAGGCGGGCGCGGTCTTTGACCGGATGTCGATTGATTTCGCCCAGATGGTGAAACGCCCGGATGTCGATTATTTCCTCAAGGAGCCTGCCAATCCCCAGACCGGCAACGATCAACTCGCCTTTTACAGCCAGGTTCCCGGCTACTACCCCGCCTCCTTCGCCGGTTCGCGGAACCCGGTTTCGCTCATTGCCTACCGGGTCGGCCCGGTCGGCACGGACGGCAGAAGGCTGCAACGCTATGGCTGCGGGCTCGCCTGGAGCGCTTCTTCGCCGCAGATCAAGGCGGTGGTCTTCTCATCCGCTTCGTTATCCGCCGCGCCGAACACGATCTCTGAAAACTGGCCTGCCGCCACCGGCATGGGTGCGGACAATGATTACGAACTCGCCGGGCCGCAGGTATTCCGCATGGAATACCGCTATCTCCTCAAGGGGCGCGTTCTTGATGACGGCACGGTCCTCCCTTCCCTCGCCAGCGCCGTCCCGTGGGATATCCGCGTCGATCATGACGCCGTCCACGGCTTGCGCGATGTGGCCGCCATCGCCGTGACGATCGCCGTGATCGATCCCAAGAGCCGCCATCTGGTTTCCGATCAGGAGCTTGCGGCTCTGGTCACGGAAATGGACGATTTCTCCGATTCCATGGCACCCGGGGATCTGGAAGCCCAATGGCAAAGCGCCATCGACGGCTCCGGGCTGCATCGCGCGGCCGCTTCCGCCATCCGGATTTACCGTCGTTATTTTCACCTTCCCCCAGAGCCGCTTCTCTGACTGCCCTCCCGATCATGCCGACTCCGTCCCATTCCCGGTCCGCACCAGAGCGGGGCGCCGCCCTGGTGCTGGTTCTGGCGCTGGTCGTCCTGCTCACGGTTCTGGTGGTCGCCTTCTTTGCCCGGGTGCTCACCACACGCCAGCTCTCCAACCGCAGTTTCCATCAGGCCGGAGCCGCTGAACTGGCCCTCAGCGGCCTTGAGATCATCATCGGCGATCTCCGGCAGGAGATCACGGACCCCGCCGCCAATCGCTCCGTAAGCACGGACGGCGGGACGACCCTCTATCTTCCGGAGCCGGCCCATGTCATCCCGGTGCGCCATGGAACGCCGTCGCGAATCGACGGGCTCAACCCGATCCCGACCCTTGTCAGGATCAGCACTTCCTCCTCCCCCATCCCGGCTCCGGGCGTGGATCATCCGGCTTCCGGGGCGATCTCGACCGATCCTTCGGCCAACGGCAAAAGCATCAGCCCGGCAAGGTGGAACAAGCACGAGCTGATTCCCAGGGCGGCCGGGGCAGCCGACAGCACCCCGATCGGAGGCGTTGACGGCTTCACGACTCCAAGCTGGGTTTACGTCACCGATCAGGGCCCCCGGGTGCTTGACGCTCCATCGGGATCGGTCATTGGCCGTTACGCCTATGCGATCTACGATCAGGGAGCGCTGCTCGATGTCAATGTGGCGGGCTACCCTTCCGGGATGCCCGCAAACGCGTCTCACCCGGGGCCGCTTTCATCCACGGACCCGCTCCGGCTCATGAGCCGGTTCGGATACGGGGGCAAGGGCTCCATCGCCTTTGCGGACCTGGGTGCACTGGAAGATTCCGCAGGCGATCCGCTCTTTACCTCAGCACAGGCGGACACCCTTGTCGGCTGGCGCAACTACGCCTCCGCAAAGCCCGCCGGACCTTTCCCGGCATTGACCTTTGATGTGGAGGCCGCCGCGCGTTTCTTTGACTCGGTTTACCTCAACCGGGATGGCTTCCTGAAGGTGAACGCCTCCGCATGGAATGGCCAGACGGATCAGGCGTTTCTCAACCGGCAGCAGTTGCTCGATTGGCAGAAGACGCTCGGGTTCGACGTCGATGCGCTCCGGCACCTTTCCACGTTCAGCCGGTCCGTCAACACCCCGTCCTGGAGCCCTCCCGCGGATTCCGAAGACCTTCCCGGTTACGTTGGCGGACCGGGAACGACGGTCATCGCCTATCGGGCAGACGCCGACAAACCCGGGAGCGCGAACCGCAATCTGGCCAATGTCCGGTTCGGGGACGCCGCCACCCTCACCCATTATCACGACGACGCTTCCAAGGAATCCTATACGGTCGCCGCCGGTGAACCACTCCTCCGGAGCCGCTTCTCCCTCACCCGGATCGCCTGGCTGAGCCAGGCCAACCCCGATACCGGAGCCGCGCCTTCCTCCGCTTATGCCGAGGCCATCCGCGAATGCTTCGGCCTGCGGTGGGAAACGGTCGGCGGGAGCGCCAATGGCGGAAACCCATGCTGGAGCTATGTCGGCTCCAGCGGCAGCGCCTTCGATGGAACCATCAAAACGCTTGATCAGGTCGCCGAGGAAGGCCGTGAGCCCAATTTTTTCGAACTGCTCAAGGCGGGCATCCTTCGCGGCTCCCTCGGCCTGGACCCCGGAATGTGCGCCTATCACAACGGGGCTCCGGACCAGACCCCTTTCAACTATCACGATCGCAATCCGAGCCTGACCTCCGGGCTTTCCGGCCCGAATGGAAAGTACGCCTATTCCTTCGACGTGGCGGGAACCCTGCCATCGCCCGCGCGGATCAGCGATCTTCAGATCATCCAGATCGGTGCCAATATCATCGACCAGTACGATGCCGACAGCTACCCCACCGCCATCTATTTCAAATACCCGGGGGCGGAACCGGCCCAGGACCCGGCGGCGGGAGGCAACCCGATCTTTGGCTCCGTGACCATGGTTTTCGGCAATGAGAACCTCCCCTACCTCAACGGAGTGATGATCCCCTTCTGCACAACGGACGGAAACAAATCCGGCAACGGCATTTCGGAGGGACTCGGGAGCTGGTGGCAGCCCGAGATCTGGAACCCTCACCAGATGCCCGGTTCCGCCACGACCGGCGCGGCCCCGCCGCAGAAGTTCATGATCCGCGGGTATGGCGAAGCCAATACGTACTGGAAATCAGGGGATGGCACCGCCTCGGGCCGCTCCGCCAACCACGCCTTTGACGGGAAAGAGATCACCTTTGTGGACGCCAATCCCACGCGCTCCGCCTTTTATGATTATCCCCGGCTTCTGACCCAGAACACGATCCCCGATGTCACCGCAACCGCAAGCGATGGCGAGATGCTGGCCAACAGCAACATGGTTGGCTACGGGACCAATCCCTTCGTCGGGTTCTGGGCGGGAACGGAATACTTTTACAACACGGACGCCGCCTTTGCGGGACTGGAGAAAACCCGCACCAGCCGGACGGAAGCGACCGCCGCGCCGGTCGTCAGCTTCGCCCTGGGATGGGTCGATTCCGGCAACCGGTTTCATCCCTATTCGTTCTTCACCGGGGTGTTTGCGCGGCTCTACGGCGTTGTCGGCCCGGAAAAGGGGAGTGATGAGCGGGGCTCCGCCGACCCCGCCAAAACGGGGGGCGAGTGGCACCGGGTGATCGACCCGCGCACCCAGCGGTTCTCCAGCGTGGCAGGGTGGGATGCGGGCCAGAGAATGAGGAAGACGTTTCACTCCAGCAGGACGGAACGCGGGGGCCAGGGCGGCGGCTGCTCCCCCCATGCCGGGAATTTCATCTGGCACCCTGCCATCGGCGCTCCGTACTACGGGGTTTACGGGACGGACTGGGCGGTCAACCAGCCCGTTCCCCTGCCGCCGTTCACCTCGGCCTGCCGTTACATCGACCCGGATGGCGTCCTTCGCCCCGGCGACGGGGTCTACGGCAATCCCTCCACGGGCGACGGGATGCCGCTCTTCATCACGAACGGCTCTCCCGCCGGGACCCCTTACGCCGTGGGGGACAACCGGAATACGGAGCACGGACGACGCCCGGTGATTCTCAACCGTCCTTTCCGCTCCGTGGGCGAACTCGGATACACCTTTCGCGATCTTCCCTTCAAGACGCTTGATTTCTTCTCCTCCTACAGCGCCGACGCCGCCCTGCTCGATCTCTTCAGCCTTACCGGGGAACCCCGGATCACCGCAGGACAGGTCAACATCAACAATGCCTCTCCGGCGGTGATTGCGGCCATCCTTTCCGGGGGATCAAAGAAAGAGGCCGACCCGGCCTACAACCTCTCCCCGGACGAGGCGCAAGCGATCGCCGAAGCGTTTGTCAAACAGCTCAATCCGTCCGCATCCGATGGCGGCCCCGTCGCCAACCGCGCGGAGATCGTGGCCCGGCTGGATGCCGCCATCAAGGCCGCGGCCCTCCCCGCCAGTTACGGAAACAAGGCGTACCGGGAAGCGTCGCTAAGGGCGTTGTCCTCGGTGACGAATGTCCGCACCTGGAACCTGATGATCGACGTGATCGCCCAGACCGGCGTTTTTCCACCCAACGCGCCGGAAAACCTCGCCGCCCTCAATTCATCGTTCGTCGTACAGGGAGAGCGCCGCTACTGGCTGCATCTGGCGATCGACCGGTACACCGGGAAGATTGTCGATCAGCAACTTGAATCCGTCTATGAATAGAGTCTCCCTTGTCTTTCTGCTCGCAGTATTCCTGATCCGGGGCGGCGCGGCCCGCGCGGAGGAACTGGTCCGCTTTCCCGAAGGCAATGCGGCCTGGACGGTGGAAATCACGCATCTGAACGCTGCCGGGGAAGCTCTCCCTCCGGAAGAGGAAGGGGCGGCGGCGGCACCCCGCAACGCTCCCGCGCCCCGCAAAGCCAGAAAGATCGAAGTGATCCAGATGAACGGCATCCGCAGGGAACGGATTTTCTGGACGCACGGCAAGACATCGGAGCGCTGGAAGGTTCCCTCGCTGCCGGTGGTTTTCGTGGAAGACCCGGGGGCCGGAAATGTCGCACCGGTCGAGCTGGCGGGGATGGGAGAAAAACTCAGCCATCTCGACCTTCCCGCCGATCTTTCCGCCTTCTCCTGGATGCGGCCGGAGTTCCTTCAGGAAAAGCCGGTTCACTACCGGGGCAGAAACTGCCTTCACTTCGAAGGCTTCATCCCGCTGCCCAAAATCCTCGAAAACAGCCCGGAGCCTCCCCCGATCAAGGCCGAGGCATGGGTGGACCCTCAAACGCTCCTTCCCGTGGCCCGCAAAACCGATACGTCGCTCTGCGTCTTCACGTTCGCGACCGAGCCGCCGGTCGGGCCGCTGGAGATTCCGGCGAAATTCAAGGCAAAGATCGACTATTACAAGCTGGTGATGGGTGTGCGATGAAATCACCGCATGAATCCTGGTCCGCCATTGCCATCGCCATCCCTTTTCCGTTGAAACCCTTCCCGCTCCGACCTTTTCCCTACCCTTTGATGATGATGTTCCCCGCCCTCCGCATCCGCATGCTGCGCCCCTTATTCCTGGCTGTTTTGCTCCCCGTCCTCCTCCCGGCCCCATGGCTTCAGGCGATGACGCCGGAAGGCAGGGCCGGGGTGGTGGAAGAAGTGGACCTCAACGAAATCATTGAAGGGGAGCACTTCTGGGGATTTCACGACGGGCGGGAGTTCCCCGGAGCCACGGGCGCGGTCAAGGTCGTCGGGGACCAGCCGGAGCCGGGGAAATCCGCTCTGGAAGTGAGCGGCGACTTCAGCAAGGGCGGTCTCTATGTCGCTGCGATCCGCAATCTCAAGGAGTTCGGTTTTCGCGACATCCGGGAAATCCGCCTGAAAATCAAGGCCGATGGCCTCGATACGATCGGGGTCCGGCTCGGGGACGGGAGCGGACAAACCCACCAGAAAAAGAATGTGAAGATCCAGGCCGACGGCCAGTGGCACGATCTGGTGATCACCCCCTCCGGGATCGCGGGAGGCGAGCATTGGGGCGGTGCCAACGACGGCCAATGGCATGGTTCGCCGCAATACGTTTCCATCAATCTCGGCAAACCATCCGGAGAGCGCAAAAAGGTGTCGCTATGGATCGCGGAGGCGAAAGCAATCGCCATCATGGATGCCAAAACCGGCGGGGCCGCCTGGAGCGTGTCTTTCGCAGAGGGGCTTCCCGAAGGATGGAAAGCGACGGGCCGGGTGACGGTTGACTCCGCGGACACTCTGAATGGAACGCCTTCGCTGGTTCTGGAAAAAACCGCGCAGAGCCTGCGCGAGGAGGTTTCCGTGACCAGCGAATCCTTTCCCGTGACGCCCGGCCCGTGGCAGATCGGGTTCGCGGCCAGGTCCGACCTGGAATCCATGGACAACTCCTATCAGGGGCATCTGGCGCTGGAATTCCTTGACCGGCAGGGCCGCCGGATCGACGGAGCCGATCTGGCGACGCTTTTCCGCAAGAACCCCTGGAAGCCGGAGAAAAAACAGGTGGAGGCCCCCGACGGGGCTGTCCGGGCGCGGTTCGTGGCAACCATTCGCAAGGAAACGCCCGGCAAATTCTGGATCAGCGGCCTTTCCGCCGTTCCGCTGGTGGCAGACCGCAAGGATGACACCCTCCGGCGCATGATGTTTGGCACCGCCCGGCTCGGAAACCTGATCTACCCGGAGGATTCGCGGGCGGTGACCATGGAGGTCTGGAGCAGCCGTCCGCTCTCCGGGGAGCAACGCCGGTTCCGGCTCGTCGTCACCGATTACTGGGGCGCGGAGCAATCGGCCCCGCTGGAAGGGACGCTGCAACGGGACGGAAAAAAGGACGCCCTCTTCCGGTACACCGCCAGCGTCGATCTCCGGTCCGTGCCGATGGAGATCGGCCGCTACTATGAAATCCACGGCTCGATCTCCCGGAAGGACGCCGAACCCTTTACCGGTCATACCTCGCTGGCGATCCTGCCGGAAGCGCCCGCCAATGGTTACAAGCCGGAGGAAATTCCCTGGACAAGCCGCAACTGGGATAACCGCCTCCCCGAGTATGTCCACCTGACCCATCGTCTCGGCATCCGCATCTGCGGCATCTGGGGGAAGATGGAGGCCGATCCGGCAAAGGTGGAGGCGCCCCGGCTCGATCTCGTTGAGAAACTCGGCATGGGTTTCCTGACCGGCTCCCCGGCCCATCAGGTGGAAGCACGAAGCGAAGGGTGGCAGGAACTGCTGGCCAACGACGGCGAAAAGCTGCGCCAGGGGGTTCGCAATTTCCTGAAAAAATACGGCCATGTAAAGCCGATGATCGTCAACCTCGGGAACGAACCCCACAACAAGGGGGAGGAGGTCAAGGCGAATGTGGAAGCCTACCGCATCGTCTATGAGGAACTCAAAAAGAACGACCCTTCCATCTTCGTGGTCGGGACTTCCGTCGGCCCGCGGAGTGACAGCGATTTCGCAAAATACGGTTATGGCAAATGGTGCGATGCCTATGACTTCCATGTCTATGAAGACGCCCGGAGCGTGCGCCGTTTCGTCTCGCGGGAGTATCCCGCCATGTTCAGGAAATTCGGCGAGGCCAAGCCGGTCTGGTCCACGGAACTCGGGCTCAACAGCCAGGGGATGGCCCGGCAGTTTGTCGCGGCGGAGCTTTACCGCAAAACGGTGAACTTCTTCGCGGGGGGCGGAGCCAATATGTCGTGGTTTGGCCTTCTCTATCCCGATCCCCAGGGGCGCAATCACGATTCCTTCGCCTCCGCCCACAACGTCTTCGACTGCCGGTTCAACCGCTACGCGCCGAAGCTCGACGCCATCGCCTACTACAACGCGGTCAACGCCATCGGCATCAAAAAGTATGTCGGGGACAAGACGTACGAGAACAACACACACGCCTTCCTCTTCCGCGACCGCAACGCGGAGGCGTTGCAGCTCTGGTATAACGACAAGGGGAAAGAGGATCTCTTCATCCCCCTGCCCGGCGTGCGCTCCGTGCGGGTGATCCGCATCGACGGCTCCCTGAGCGATCTGGACGCGGAGGGGCGCGGCGTCACGCTGACGGTCGCCGAAGACCCCGTTCTGCTCCTTTATACGGGGACCGCCGATCTTCCGGAGACCCGGGAGCCATCGCGCATCCGGCTCGCTTCCGCTTCCGATCCGGTCATCCGGGGGGAGGAGAGCCACTTGGATATTCTCTGTGGCGATGAGCCGGTCGAAAACCTGGAACTGAAAGCGCCTCCCTTCTGGAGCGTGAAAAAGAGCGCCCGGCAAGATGCCGAGGGAAAAGCGGTGGCCCGGTTTATCCTCCGTGCGCCGGAGGAAAGCACCGTCCGCGAAGCGGACATGACGATCCTCATCAAGGGCCGGGACGGCAAGCCGAGGGGAGAACTCTCCCATCGTCCGCACGTGATGGGAACCCTTTCCCTCGAACTCCTGCCGGTCCCGGTGAAGGAAGGCGAAAAGCCCGCGGTGAAGCTGGTGGTGAGCAATCACGGCCCGGCCGGAGCGTCGGTGAACTGGGAAGTCGAAATCCGCGGCGAGCAGAGCCTCAGGGAAGGCGTCTTCTCAAAACCCGAACCTTCATCCGCCTACTTTGCGGACGCGGCCTCCGGCGTGATGGAGCTGGAGGGGAAGACCTCCGGCGAACGGATTCTGCCGTTGGCGGAAGCCGATCTCTACAAGGTCTACCGGATGCGGGCCGTCGTGCGGGACGCCTCCGGGCGCGCCACCGCGCAGGAGCGGATGACTGCCGCCTTCTATGGAGTGCCCCGGGCGAAGCGGCCGCCGACGATCGACGGACGCCTCGACGACGAAGACTGGAAACGCGCGCCCGCAAGAGCGCTCGACCAGAAGGACCAGTTCTTCGCCTTTGTTCAAAAGGACAAACCGACGCAGGACTGGACGGGCGCCGACGATCTCTCCGCGGAAATCCGCTATCTCTGGGATGACCAGTATCTGTATGTCAGCGTGAAGGTGAAGGATGACGTGGCCGGGAAGATTCTTCACGCGGACGGGGGATTGTGGAAACAGGACGGCCTCCAGTTTCTGGTGGACCCGATGCGGACGAGCGAACGGAAGGTGGGCAAATACGAATACTCCATCGGCGAAGGAACCCGGGGCGCGCAGGTCTGGTGCACGCTTTCAGCCGACGGCGCGGCGCCCGCCGGAAACGCGCCGGAGGTGAAGGTGGCGATCCATCGGGAAGGGCGCGAGGGGAGTGGCGACGCGACTTATGAGATCGCCATTCCCTGGCAACGGCTCGCCCCGTTCAAGCCGGAGGCGGGCGGGAACCTCGGGTTCACCCTCATCGTCAACGAGGACGACGGCCATGGGCGCGATGCGTTCATGACCTGGTTCGGCAACGCCCACTCCAAGGACATTGATACGGTGGGCGATCTGATCCTTTTGAAATGAACCGATCCCGCTTTCTTGGCGGACCCATCCATGACTGTATGAACAAAAAGCAAAATAACGCTGGAATCATGCGGGCGGCCCTCGCAGCCACCCTGTGTCTGGCCACTCCCGCCTTCGCCCAGACCGGGGCGCGGACGGAGGACTACACCGACTTCAACCCGGGCAAGAGCGAGAAGGGAAAAGGGTGGACGCAAGCCGTCTATGTCAGCGAACCGGCTTACCGCTCCGATATCAAGGGGGATACGGTGATCCATTTCCGGGCGGTGGGAATGGATTCCGTCAACGCGTTCTGCTGGCAACAGCCGACGCCGGAAAATCCCGACCCGTGGGGGCACGATGAACGGATCACCCCGGAAGGCATTCCCCTGGACGCCGATGGGCGGGGCCATTTCGTTTTCCCGGCGGACCGGTTCCCGAACGGGCCGGTCAATGTCCGGATTCTTGCCAGCAACCGGGCCGGGCAGCGGGACATCTGCGAGTTGCAGCTTTTCAATGAGGGGGGAGTCCGATGGAATCAGGGCATTCCCGCCACGGACCCTCCCGGAGCCAAGGGGCTCAAGCTGATCTTTGCCGATGATTTCGACGGGCCGCTTTCGATTTCCAACGATGGCCGCGGGGCGCGTTACAATGCGCACAAGCCCCGGTTCGGCGATTTCAGCGGGTGGCCGTTTTCCGATGTTCTCGGCGAAGGGAAACCGTTTGCCCAAAAGGGGACGTGGCTCAACATCGCGGCGCGCAAGGACGCGGAGTCCCCGAAGGGCCGCAGCGGCATTCTCGCTTCGGTGGATATGGATGGAAAAGGCGTCTGGGCCAAGGCCCCGGCTTACCTGGAGTGCCGCTTTACGGCTCAATCCGCGATCGGCACCTGGCCCGCGTTCTGGACCATCACCCATCTCGACCAGGGGGTGCCCGGAGACGAACTCGACATCGTGGAAGCCTACGGGGGCAACGGCAAGGGCAACCCGAACCACCCCGGCTATTCCCTCGTCACCCATCCCTGGGGCCAGAAAAACGCGGACGGGAGCAAAAAGAAGCATCCCGGCACGGTCGTCAAAATGATGGAACTGGGCGGGAAATCATACTGGTCAACCACCTTCCACACGTATGCGGTCCTGATCGGGCTGGAGGATACCGTCTATTACTTTGATGACATCGAGGTCTTCCGCCATCCCACCAACGATATTTCGCGGGATTATCCCCATTGTTTCCTCGTGAACTACGCCATCGGGGGGATCAGCGGCTGGCCGATCAACCTGACCCGGTATGGCAACGGCTCCGACATGTGGATCGACTACATCCGCGTCTATGCCAGGGAAGCGGTGCCGGATTATGTGCAGCCGCCGGCAAAGCCGAAGGCCCCGTAGCTCCCGCCCCACTCTCCCAATCCAACCTCGTTCAAACGATCAACCTTATGAAACTGACAGCCAAAATCAAATCCCTCGCCCTTTGCGGCCTTCTGGTCATTCCGGCCTTCTCCACCCTTTCCGCCGCCGAGTCGGTCGGCCTGAACTTCTCCGTACCCGACAACGCCGACACCGAGCTGGATGCCAGTGAAGCGGCGGGAGAGGTGGAGATCGAGCAGTCTCACTGGAACAATCTTCCCGGGCCGAACGGAAGCCAGGATGCGATCACCGATTCCATGGGAGCCGAAATCAAGGAACTGCGGGTCGAATGGAGCGTGCCCGAAGGCGACACGGCGTGGCGTTCACGGGCCGGAATGCCGTGGGGGTTTACCGGCAGCAACCTGAAGTTGCAGAAAGGGTATATTCAACTCGGGGGTTCCCTGAATGTCACGGGGGTTCCCTATGCGAAATACGACGTCCATGTCTATCTCAACGCCGGGGAGAACGGAGGGGACGGGCAGGTGACCCTCTCCTCGTCCTCCGGGGAAGCCGATGGCAGCAAGACGTTCTATTACGAGCTGACCTGGCTGGACGGGAAATTCGTCAGGGCGATCTCCACCGAAAAAACGGCGATCGCGAAGGCCAACTACGTCGTCTTTTCCGGAAACACCGCCAGGGACTTTGTCATTGAGTGGAAGGGCGACCTCCGCGGCGGGTGGTCCGGGGTTTCCGGGGTGCAGATCGTGAAGGCCCCCTGATCCCGACGGGAATCCACCGTTGGCTGGCGAAAAAAAGGAAAAAAGCTCTCCAGTTTCCGCTTGCACTGGCGGGCATTCGCCAATTATATCGCAGTACGATATTTTTACTGTGACTTTTTCCTTTTTGCCACCCGATGCCCAAGCGCCGCAAGAGGCGCAATCCCTGAAAAAAGAAGATTACGAACTGCTGGCGGAGTTCCGCTACCTGCTGCGCTGCTTCCTGCGCTTCAGCGAGCGCGCCGCGCTGCAATACCAACTGGCACCGCAGCAATACCAGGCGCTGCTGGCCATTGAGGGATACCCGGGGCGCAACCATGTCACCATCGGCGAACTGGCCGACCGGCTCCAGATCGCCCACCATAGCGCGGTCGGTCTGGTGGACCGGATGGAAAAGAACCGGCTGGTGCGCCGCGCGCCGGAGCCGGGCGACGGGCGGAAGGTTTCCGTCTCGCTCACGCCGGAGGGACACCGGTTTCTGGAAAACATCTATCGCCTTCACCGGGAGGAACTCCGCTCCGTCGGCCCCCGGCTCGGCGAGCTTCTGCGCACGGCGGCTGACACCCTGCCGGGAGGGAAACGATGAGCGGCTCCATGGCGCGGCGGCGCGTTCTGCTTTTGTCGCTGGTGGCGATTCCCCTCGGCCTTGCCATGGCGGGGGTGGCCGCTTTCCTGATGGATCTCATCAACCTGATCACGAACCTGGCGTTTTTTGGCCGGTTCTCGATCGAGCACGCCTCCCCGGTCGGCAACCCGCTCGGGCTCTGGGTGATCGGCGTGCCGGTGGCCGGAGGGGTGATCATCGGGCTGATGGCGCGCTACGGTTCCCAGGCGATCCGGGGGCACGGCATCCCGGAGGCGATGGAGCAGATCCTCGAAAACCGGAGCCGCATCCCCGCCCGGATGACGTGGCTCAAGCCGCTTTCCGCCGCCATCTCCATCGGCACCGGCGGCCCTTTCGGCGCGGAGGGGCCGATCATCGCCACCGGCGGCGCGGGCGGTTCGGTGCTCGGCCAGCTTTTCAGCACCACCGCCGCCGAACGCAAGACCCTTCTGGCGGCGGGGGCGGCGGCGGGGATGTCCGCCACCTTCGGCAGCCCGGTTTCCGCCGTGCTGCTGGCCGTGGAGCTGCTTCTCTTCGAGTTCAAGCCACGCTCCTTCCTGCCGGTGGCGCTCGCCAGCGCGGTGGCCGCCGCCGCCCGCAATGCATGGGGGCCGACGGAGGCGGTTTTTGCCATGAAGGCGTTCGCGCCCGTCGGGCTCGCCGATCTCTCGTTTTACCTGCTTCTCGGCGTGGTGGTCGGGGCGCTCGCCGTGCAGGTCACCAAGGCGGTTTACTGGATTGAGGATACCTTCGAGCGCCTTCCCGTGCACTGGATGTGGTGGCCCGCGCTCGGGGCGGTGGTGGTGGGCGCGGTCGGTTTTCTGGAACCGGCCACGCTCGGCGTCGGCTATTCGAACATCAGTGATCTGCTCAACGCCTCGCTGCCGCTCACGGCGGTGGCGCTGCTCTGCACGCTGAAGTTTGTCTCGTGGTCCGTGGCGCTCGGCAGCGGCACTTCCGGCGGCACGCTCGCGCCGCTGCTCACCTTCGGGAGCGGCGCGGGCCTGATCCTCGGGACGCTGGCCGCCGCCTGGTTTCCCTCCTTTCACATCCAGCCGCATCTCGCGGCGCTCGTCGGCATGGCCGCGCTTTTCGCCGGGGCCTCGCAGGCGTTGATGGCCTCGGTCGTTTTCGCCTGTGAGACGACCGGGCATGTGGACGGGTTGCTCCCGCTCCTGGGCGGTTGTTGCGCGGCGGTGATGACGGCGCGTTTCATGGCGCGCAACTCCATCATGTCCGAGAAGATCGCCCGGCGCGGCATCTTCGTCCCCTCGCAGTACGAGGCGGATGTCTACGCGCACACCTCCGTCTCCCAGGTGATGGAAACCGATATCCGCCCCTTCCCCGCCGAGACGCCGGTGGGCGAGTTTCTCGCGAAGCTGGCCGCGAACGATCCCGCCGTCTGCCGTCGGCAGGCGCACCTGCTCACCGACGCCTCCGGCGCGCTGGCGGGGATCGTGACCCGGGGCGATCTGGTCAAGGCCGCCGAAGCGTCGCTGCCGGAGGGGCCGGTGCTCCGGTTCGGCACGGCGCATCTCGTCGTCACCTACCCGGATGAATCGCTTCAGGCCGCCGTGGAAAAACTCCTGCGCCACGACATCGGCCGGCTGCCCGTCGTCGATCGGGAAACGCCGACGCGCATCGTCGGCTATCTGGGCCGCGCGGCCATCCTCTCCGCCCGGGGCAAGCTGCTGCGGGAGGAGTCCGACCGGGAACCGGGATGGCTGGGGAACCGCAAGTCCGTGATCCCGCCCCCCCGCGCCAAGTCGGGCTTTACGAATTGATTTTGACCGAAACCCGTCGTGCCAAGGTTATCAACGATAGAACGGGTTTTCTTCCACCGTATATGTCTGTAATTCGGGGTTGAAACCTCTCCGGGATATTTCATAAATCGCCTCGCCATCGGTCAGCCGGATCGTGCCGTCCAGATCGTTTTCAAGCGTCTTGGTGTCTTTGATGGTAATGTTTTTCCAGGGTGATGTCTGGGTTCGAAGGATCGTCCTGCCATTGATCCACGTCTCGATGACCCGTTCTTTCTTCTTAAAAGCGACTTCCAGCGTGGTGGCCTGTTCAGACCAATCAAGAAAATTCACCATGATGAACTCGGGGACAACTTCGACGTACCGGTAATAACCGGACTGTGTCGAGGTGTCGCTCTCATCTGCCTTAACCTCCTCTTCAAACCCGGCATCCGTGGGAGCTTTCAGTTCCGCATGCAATCGCTCCAGGCCGATCTGCAACAGTCGCTCATAGTGAATTGGTTTGATCTGAATGCGGGCCGGATCGGTGCTGACGACGGCCTGCCGCTGGGCTTTGTTAAAAGAAGCGAGACGAAAGACGCGAGTCCCCTTGCGCAGTGATTTTTTCTGCCCGTTGCGGAGAAAGAACCGCCATTTCTTCTCGGTACGGATTTGCTCCCAGCTATAGCGCGATGGGCCGAGGGCGCTCTTTTCCCGCAGGTAACCCAAAAAGTAACCGGCGCTCGTTTTGGCAATGCCGAGCGTGCCATTCCGATCCCGATAATCAGACCGATAAACTTCCAGAATACTTCCCTGCGCGTTGGAAAGGATGATCTCCTTTCCCTCAAAGGGGTCAAGCAGTTCAGCGTTGGGAGTTACCGGATAAATCTCGAACTTCCGGATATCGGGCCTTGTCCCGAAAACATCCACTTTCGCATTCGGTCGAATCGCCTTTCTGACCAGCTCATTAAATGCGACGACCTCACTCTGATGGAGCCATGCAATCGGCTCCGATGCGAGGGGCACAGGTAAAATCGCGGTAAGCCCGTCCTGCCACCCGTAACCGGTGCTCCGAATGAGAAACCCGGTTCGGACATAACCGAGGAGCTTCCCCTGCTGGCCGCCCCATCCATAATTCCGACCTTCCGGGTCCGAATATTCCCCGTCCAGAAGAGTCTGGAACAAGGCCGCCCTTCCCTTGGCGATCAGAACGGAATAGGGCAGTTCCGTAATCACGCTTGGCAGGGGAGAAGATGAGGATTGCCGACGCCGATCCCTCGTTCCGGTCGCTTCGGCGACTTGAGGATCAGGGGAATCAATGGGTGTTACAACCTTCCCGGAGGTTTGTCCATGAACGCCGGGCGCAACCATGAACAGAACCGCAAAAGGGAAGATCGCCGCGATTTTTCGGCTTATTGAAGCAAGCTTCGCTCTGGGAACAGGCCGAATGACATTGCGGGAAATATTTCCCCGCAGGAGGAAGGTGGCAAGCGTTGGCCGTTGCGGCAAAAGCCACCGTGGATCGGTGTGATAATCAAAGTCCTTGTTCATAACTTGTGTGGATAACCACACATTCTTTAAAAAGTGGCGTCCTTATTGTCGAGTGTGGATTTTCACACATCGAAAAAACATCTGAATGTTTGCGGCCCTCAGGTGAGCCGCATTCGCAATGAGCGGACGTGGTCTCAGGCAACGCTGGCCGCCAAATGCCAGTTGGCCGGATGGGATGTCTCCCGTGATATTATTGCCCGCATTGAGTTGCAGATCCGGTGGGTGGGAGATTTTGAACTTTCCACATTGGCAATGGTGCTCAATGTACCGGTCACAGAGCTTTTTCCGCCCCCTCTCCGCAAGCGGCTTCTGGCTCTACCGGGCCCGACGGAGCTTTTTCAGCTCCGGAAGATGAAGTAAACCGCGCCCACGAGGCATAGCCCCGCGTAGAGGTAATCGAGCTTCAGCGGGGCTCCCATGTAGAACACGGCGAAGGGGACGAAGACGACCAGCGTGATCGCTTCCTGAAGGATCTTGAGCTGGGGGAGCGTCATCGCCGTGTAGCCGATCCGGTTGGCCGGCACCTGAAAGAGGTATTCGAGCCCCGCGATCAGCCAACTGATGGCGGCGGCGATGTACCACGGTTTCGCGGAGAGATTCTTCAGGTGACCATACCAGGCGATGGTCATGAAGAGATTGGAGAGTACCAGCAGGAGCGGGCAGAGGATGAACGGTTTCATCGGATGTCGCGGCGGAATGTAGCCGGACCCCGGGACGCCGTAAAGTGCGCTCTACCGGATCGCTTCGATCGCCGCCGTCACCTCGGCCAGCGTCACCTCTTTGGAGACGAACGCCTCGCCGAGCCGGGGCGAGAGGACGAACCGGATCGCCCCTTCCTCGAACTTCTTGTCGCGTTGCAGCGCGTGGAGGATGACCTCCGTGGAAAGATCGGTCGGGAGCCGGGTCGGCAGGCCGAACGCTTCGAGCCGGTCCTGCACAAGCCGCCCTTCTTCGGCGGAGAGCCCCGCTTTGCACGCGGAAAGCCGGAGCGCCGCCATCAACCCGAGGCTGATCGCCTCCCCGTGAAGGTAACGCCCGTAACCGGCGGCGTTTTCGATCCCGTGGCCGACGGTGTGGCCGAAATTGAGCAGGGCGCGTTCACCCGTGGTTTCGTGTTCGTCCGCCGCCACGATGGCGCTCTTGATTTCCACGTTGCGCCGGATCACGGCGGCGAGCCGCGCGGGTTCCCGCTGCAAATCCCCGCCGGTGATGGCGTCGAGCAGGGAACGATCGCGGATCGCCCCGTGCTTGATCACTTCCGCGAAGCCTTCGTTGAACTCGCGCGGCGGAAGGGAGCGGAGGGTCGCCACATCGGCGAGGACGAGCCGCGGTTGGTGAAACGCGCCGAGCAGGTTCTTGCCGAGCGCGGTGTTGACGCCGGTTTTTCCACCCACGGCGCTATCGACCTGCGCGATGATCGTCGTCGGCACCTGCACGAACGGGATGCCCCGGTAGTAGATGGCGGCGACGAACCCGGCCAGATCGCCGATGACGCCGCCCCCGAGGGCCACGACCCACCCCTTGCGGTCGAGCCCGGCGCGGATCATTTCGTTGCAGACGCTCTCGGCAACGCCAAGCGCCTTCGCCTTCTCCCCCGCCTCCACGGTGATGAGCACCGGCTCGAATCCCGCCGCCTTGAGCGAAGCGAGGACGCCCGCGCCGTACAACGGGCCGACGTTCGTGTCCGTGATCACCGCACACCGCCGCCCGAGCCCGAGCGGGGCCACGGCGGGGCCGATCTCCAGGCATTCGCCGACGATCACGCGGTAAGCGCGTGACCCGAGGGGGACTTCAACGGCCTGGGATTCGATCATGAAAGGGTTCCGGTACGATGTGGACGCCACAATATGGCGCGGTGGCGCGGCGGGGCTCCGGTCGCGATCCGAGGCGCCTACTCTTCAAGCTGAAGCACCGCCCGCTGCCCCTGTCGGGCGGCTCCGGCGGAAAGGAGGTTGCGGATGGCGGCGATCGTGCGCCCCTGCTTGCCGATGATCTTGCCCGCCTCGCCCTCCGGAAGCCGCAGGCGGAAGGTTACCTTTTTGGCGGTTTCCGCATGGGTGAGTTCCACGCCTTCCGGGGAATCCGTCAGGTTTTCAATCACGTATCGGAGAAAAGCTTCCATCGGCAAAGAAGAAACAAGAAACGGGAGGGGCGGGCGGGAATCACGCATCCGGTGCACCGGACGTCCGGCGATACCCCCATCGGTCTTTGCCGCAAGGGGAGCCGCCGCCCCGGAAAAGCCTGCCCCGGCTGGCCGGAGAGGCCAACCCTCCCTTTTGATAAGGGAGGGTTTTGAAAACGAAAATCAGGCCGCAGCGGCAGCCGCCTTGCGATGACGGCGGATGATGCTGCGGACGGTATCCGAAGGCTGGGCACCGGAACTCAGCCAGTAATCCACGCGGGAGAGGTCGAGCGTGGTGTTCTCGCCTTCCTGCTTCGGATCATAATTACCGATGTGTTCGATGAATTTTCCGTCGCGGGGGCTGCGGCTGTCTGCCACAACGATACGGTAGTAGGGTCGGTTGAGTGCGCCTTCGCGCCGGAGTCGGATGGATACTGCCATAGAAATTGGTTTGGGTGAATCGGGACTTGTACGCCGTTATTGGAAACCTTTAAAGCCTTTTTTGCTCATCATCTCCGGAAGCCCCTTGAGCCCCCCGGAGCGGCCCATCATTTTTTTGAGTTTCCCCATGTTTTTCATCATCTTGCGCATCTGGTCGAAGCGCGAGAGGAGATCGTTGACTTCCGTGACGGTGGTGCCGCTGCCGCGGGCGATCCGCTGGCGGCGGCGGGCGTTGAGAATCTCGGGTTTGCCCCGCTCCTGCGGGGTCATGGAGAGGACGATCGCCTCGACCCGTTTCATCTGCTTTTCATCGACGGAGAAACCTTTGAGGCCGCTCATGCCCGGGATCATGCCGAGGATGCTCTCCAGCGGCCCGAGCTTGCGCACCATCCGGAACTGCTGGAGGAAGTCGTTGAGGTCGAAGGAGGCGGTGCGGAGTTTTTCCTCCATCCGCTTCGCTTCGTTCTCGTCGATCACTTCGGCGGCTTTTTCCACCAGCCCGACGATGTCCCCCATGCCGAGGATGCGCCCCGCGAGCCGGTCCGGTACGAACGGCTCGAACTGGTCGATCTTCTCCCCCACGCCGCCGAACTTGATCGGCCGGTGGGTGACCTGCCGCATGGAGAGGGCCGCGCCGCCCCGGGCGTCGCCGTCGAGTTTCGTGAGCACCAGCCCGGTGACGCCGAGCGCCTCGTGAAAATGGGTGGCCACGCTCACGGCCTGCTGCCCGGTGGCGGCATCGGCCACGAGCAGGACTTCGCCCGGCTCCAGAATCGTCTTCACCTGCCGGAGTTCCTCGACGAGGGCTTCGTCGATCTCCTGCCGCCCGGCGGTGTCGTAAATCTGCACGTCCCCTTGCTGCGTGGCGGTCCATTCGATCGCCTGCCGGGTGACCTTGAGCACATCGCTCTCCCCCGGTTCCGGGCGGAAGACCGGCACGCCGATCTGCTTGCCGAGGGTGACGAGCTGGTCGATCGCCGCGGGGCGGTAAAGGTCCAGCGCGATGAGCAGGGGGGCTTTCCCCTGTTTCTTGAGCCAGTGGGCCAGCTTGGCGGAGGAGGTCGTCTTTCCCGCGCCGTTGAGGCCGACCATCAGGATGCGCGCGGGCGGCTCCAGCAGGAGAGGCGCGGCGTCCCCGCCGAGCAGGGCGGTCAGCTCATCGTGAAAAATTTTGACGATCTGCTGGCCCGGCGTAATGCTCCGGAGCACCTCCTCGCCAAGCGCCTTTTCCTTGACGCGGGCGATGAAATCCTTCGCCACCTGATAGTGGACATCCGCCTCCAGCAACGCGAGCCGGACGGTCCGCATGGCGTCGGTGACGTTGGATTCGGAGATCTTCCCCTGCCCGCGCAGGTCTTTGAAGACGTCCTGAAGTTTATCGGCCAGTTGATTGAACATCGGAAGAAAGGCGCGCTCTCCACTCCCGTCAGGGAGCCGGGGTGGCCGAGGCGGGAAGGTCCGTGTTGACCGGCTTGGCGGGGGCGGAAGGATCGAAGCTGAAGCTCCAACGCGTCTCCACCTTTTTGCCGCCCGCCATGGCGGAAAGGATGACGGTATAGTGTTTGTCGGAGAGCGGTTTCCCCGGCTGGAAGGAGACGATGCGTGTCTGCGGGTCGTACTGCGCCTTCACGAGCCCGTAGCCGCTGATGCGCATCTCCACGCTCCCGGGGTCGATCTCTCCCATGGTGGCGAGATTGGCGCGGATGACGGGGCGGGGATCGGCGATGGTCTGGCCGTCCATCGGCTGGGTGGCCATGGAGGCGGCGGCCACCTGGGCCACCACCGGCCCGGCGTGTTCGGGCTCGCTGCCGGGAGTGGCGACGGCGCGGAGGGCGGCGGCGAAAATTTCCGGCTTGCGGGAGCCGACGGCGTAGCGTCCGATGAGGTCGTGCTCCGGCGTGGAGAAGCCGACCCGCTGGCCGTAGACGGTGAAGGCGGCCTCGTACCCCGCGGCCTTGATGGCGTCCCGGGCGGCCTGGTTATACATGCCGTAGGGGTAGGCGAGCGCGCTCACGCGGATGGCGAGCTGCTGCTCCAGGAGGTCTTTCGACCCCGCCACTTCGCGCTTGAGCCACGCATCGTGCCCCATTTCCTTGATCTCCTGGATCGCCTTCCGGTTGAGCCCGGGAGGACGCCCGCGCAGGCTCTGGTGCGAATAGGTGTGGGACTGGATGTCCACCCCGGCGTCCCGCATTTCGGCAAGCTGTTCCCAGGAGATCGCCTTGCCGCCCGAAGCGATGTACTCGATGTAGACGAACATCGTGAACGGGAGATCGTACTTCTTGAGCAGCGGCCACGCGACGCTGTAGCCGGAGATGTAGCCGTCATCAATGGTGATCACGGCGCTCCTGGCCGGGATGTTCTTCTCCCCGCGCCGCCAGGCGAGGAAATCCTGCATCCGGATGACTTCCACCCCGTTTTCCTTGAGCGCCTTGAGCTGCTCCTCAAACTCCGCGGGGGAGATGGCGAGGTCGTCCTTCGGGTTTTCCTCGAAACGGTGATAGCAGAGAACGATGACGGAGGCGTTCCGGTTGATGGCGACCGGCTCCGGCGTGGCGGGAGCGGGGGGCGGCGTCGGCGTGGCGGCGGGCGCCCCTTCCGGAGAGGGAGCGGCTGCCGCCGGGACTTCCTCGGTCACCACGGGGGTGTCGGCTTTTTTCCCGAAAAAGCGACCGATCCGGTCGCAGCCGGAAAGGATCACCACCAGGGAGAGCAACAGGCAGGAAAGAAGGAGACGGTTTTTCATGGAGCGCGCAGATTTCATTTTACAGAAAAACCGTCGGCATCAAACCTTAATCGCGATTTTCTCGCCCTTGCGTGCCCCTTACGTGCCCGCGGGAGCCTCTCCGAGACCGACCTTGCGGAAGCTCTCCTCCACATGGGCGAAGTGGATGGCGAGCGAGCAGAACGCCTCGATCTCCTCCGGGGTGAGCTTGTCGGTGATCTCCGCTTCCTCCAGGAGGTTTTCCTTCAGGGAGCGATCCCCCCGCCAGGTCTTCATGGCGGCGCGCTGGACGGCCTCGTAGGCGGTCTTGCGCTCCAGCCCCCGCTCGGTGAGCTTGAGCAGGATCGACTGCGAGTAGTAGAGCCCCTTGGTGATCTCCATGTTCCGGCGCATGTTCTCCGGGTAGACGATGAGGCGATCCACCAGCCTGGCCAGAAGCACGAGCATGTAATCAAGAAGGATGCACGAATCCGGCATGATGACCCGTTCCACGCTGGAGTGCGAAATATCGCGCTCGTGCCAGAGGGCGACGTTCTCGAGCGCCGCGAGGGCGTTGCCGCGCAGGATGCGGGCCAGCCCGCTGAGCTTCTCCCCGGTGATCGGGTTGCGCTTGTGCGGCATGGCGGAGCTTCCCTTCTGGCCGGGGGAGAAATACTCCTCCACTTCGAGCACTTCCGTGCGCTGGAGGTGGCGGAACTCCGTGGCCCACCGGTCCACGCTGGAGCCGATGAGGGCGAGGGTCTGCTGAAACTCCGCGTGGCGGTCGCGCTGGACGACCTGCGTGCTCAACCCCGCCGGGATGAGGCCGAGCCGGGTGCAGACCGCCTCCTCCACGCGCGGGTCGAGATGCGCGTGCGTGCCGACCGCACCGGAGAGCTTGCCGACGCGGATGCGCTCGCGCGTCTGCCGGAGCCGTTCGATGGCGCGGCCGAATTCGTCGTACATGAGCGCCATCTTCAGCCCGAAGGTGATCGGCTCGGCGTGAATGCCGTGGGAACGCCCGATCATCGGGGTGAACTTGAATTCGTGCGCCTTCCGGGCGATGGCGGCGCGGAGGGCCTCCAGATCGTCGAGCAGCAGGCCGCACGCCTCGTTCATCTGCACGGCGAGCGTCGTATCGAGCACGTCCGAAGAGGTCATCCCCTGATGAATCCAGCGGGAGGCCGGGCCGACGTAGCCCGCCACGTTCTCCAGAAAGGCGATCACGTCGTGGTTCGTCCGCTTCTCGATCTCCTGCACTTCGGGGAGGGAAAAGCGGGCCTTCTCCCGGATGGTCGCCGCGTCTTCCTTCGGGATCACGCCAATCTCCGCCTGCGCTTCGCAGGCGAGCACTTCGATTTCAAGCCAGATTTCGTACTTATGCTGCTCCTGCCAGAGCGCATTCATCTTCGGAAGGGTGTAGCGTTCGATCACCCGGCAGAGGATAGAAATCCCGCGCGCTCTGGAAAGGAAAATTCCGGACCCGGATCGTTTTTCCCCGGAGGAACATGCGCCGGGTTGCCAAAACCGTTTGCCCGGTTGCCAAAACCCCGGCGAGGCGGAGCGGCGGAGCGAAAATGCGCTAGGTTGTGTTTACGAATTGAGAAAGATGGATGAAAAGATGCATTTTGAGACCAAAATCGGGCTTCTGAGGAAGGCCGAATCGAGATTCGGACGCCTGAAGAAACCGACTTTTGGGCCAAAAGGCGGCTTTCAGCCGCTTTCGGCAAATTCGTAAA
>Ga0206106_100409_pt1 | contig 36660 bp, 30 predicted proteins | sample 1B1ome_FD_148677 | JGI IMG/M metagenome (GOLD analysis project Ga0206106, IMG submission 148677) | Enriched microbial communities from leaf-cutter ant dump, University of Wisconsin, Madison, United States - 1B110A | ecosystem: Environmental > Terrestrial > Nest > Insects nest > Nest dump | place... | reverse complement strand
AGGTCGTGCAGGAATTGAGAGCAACGGCATTGCTACTTTCTCTATGGATCATTTGTCACAGGGTATGTACATCCTGAAATTCCAGGATGACAGCACTACGCAAACCATCAGGGTGAATAAAAAATAAGGGCTGTAAAAGGGATATTTATCTCTAAATAACAGTAAGAAAAAAGCCACCGTTTCGGATTAACCGAAGCGGTGGTTTTGTATTTATGGATGGAAAGGAGATGGAGAGAGGGGTTAAGATTGAAATGCAATCAATCCTTACACCTCAAGGTCATTCCGCAGAAGTCTATAATTGCTTTGAACAATAGCTGATTAAAGATGCTTACAGCATGACTGACGTTATAAAGTTATCGTATTGCATTTTGGCTGAATTATAACACACGAATGCAATCGGTAACCAAACGGCTTTTTTCTCCGACCATACGCCGGAATCATCCGATGTTATGTAATTTTGCAGGCTTTAATCATTCTGTTTCTGTTTTGGTAAATCCCGTAAATATACTTGCTGTCGAATCTTCCTGTGACGAAACATCCGCTGCTGTGCTGCAGGATGGCCGGGTATTAAGCAATATCATCGCTACCCAGAAAGTGCATGAGCAATATGGTGGCGTAGTGCCTGAACTGGCTTCCCGTGCACATCTGCAGCAAATTGTTCCGGTTGTGGATCAGGCGCTCCGGCAGTCCGGATTAGATGGCGGGCAAATTACTGCGGTAGCGTTTACCCAGGCTCCCGGACTGATCGGCTCGCTGTTAGTCGGTGCAGGTTTTGCCAAATCGCTGGCACAGGCCTGGTCGGTACCGCTTATTGCCGTCAATCACATGCAGGCACATGTGCTGGCACACTGGATTGAGGAGCCCCTTCCGGCATTTCCTTTTCTGTGCCTCACGGTTTCGGGCGGTCATACACAATTGGTACGGTGTAAGGCTCCTTTGGATATGCAGGTGATCGGCACTACCTTAGATGATGCGGCGGGAGAGGCTTTTGATAAGATTGCCAAAATGTTGGAATTGCCTTACCCCGGCGGCCCCATGATTGACCGGTATGCACAAAGCGGCAATCCGGATGCTTTTCATTTTCCCGTTCCGGAAATTAAAGATTTTGATTTCAGCTTTAGCGGAGTAAAAACTTCCGTATTGTATTTTTTACAGAAAATGAAAAACAGGGAGCCGGATTTTATCCTCCAGCATAAGAATGATATCTGTGCTTCCGTACAAAAAAACATTGTGCATATTTTGATCAAAAAACTTGAAAAGGCTGCAATGGCAACCGGGATCCGTCATATCGGCATTGCAGGCGGCGTGTCTGCCAATAGCGCATTACGCCATGCTTTGACCTTGTTAGGACAGCAGCATAACTGGCCAACCTATCTTCCCAGATTTGAATATTGCACGGACAATGCCGCTATGATCGGTATGGTCGCGCATTACAAATATCAGCAGCAGCAATTCGCCTCCTTAGATATTGTGCCTGCTGCAAGAACAGCCTGGTAGCGTCAGTCAAAATGCAAAAGTCAAAAGTCCATTTTTTAATTTTTAATTTTGACTCTTTACTTAATCCTGGTTGGTAATGGCAAATCATTGGTTTCAGTTTAAACAGTTTCGCATTGAGCAGGATCAGTGTGCAATGAAAGTATCCACCGATGCCTGCATCCAGGGTGCCTGGACTGCCGGAATGTGGAAAGCCAATTGCTCTCCTCCGGAAGATTTCCGGATATTGGATATCGGAACCGGTACGGGGCTGCTGGCGCTGATGATGGCACAGACATTTCCTAATGCCCGTATTGATGCGGCGGAACTGGAGCCCGGTGCTGCATTACAGGCCGCACATAATTTTCAGCAATCGGACTGGCTGGAAAGGTTGCATCTTTATCCGCTTGCCATTCATCAGTTGGAAACGACAGCACCTTATCCTTTCATTATCTGCAATCCACCGTTTTTTAATCATGATTTGAGAAATACCAACCCGGAAAGAACGGTGGCACGACATGATGATCTGCTGACTAAACAGGATCTGGCAATACAGGTAAATCGCCTGCTGTCAGCAGAGGGCGCTTTCAGTGTAATGTATCCGGCAGCAGCCTGGTCTGACTGGCAGGTGGCGGCTGCCGCACAGGGCTTATACCTTTGGATGAAATTAGCGGTAATTCCCAAACCGGGCATGGCGGCCAATCGTTTCATTGCACTATATAAAAAGACAATTTCCCCGCAACCGCAATGCCGGCATCTGGAAATTTATACGGTAGCGGGTACTTACAGTAAGGCATTTTCAGAATTGATGAAGGCTTACTATCTCAACGAGCTTGTTTGAGTTTATATAAAAAGGAATAAATTCTATTTGATTTTGTCAAGAGAAACCGCTTATGCAACAAACTCATAAGTGCGTTACACAGTGTCGTTGAACAAGGTATAGCAAAAGCTCTGCGGCCTCCCGTTTAGGTTTTTTGAATTCAGTAAATTTTGAGGAACATAGTCCATATGCTCCCGATAATTTTTTATTTCGGCTAACTCTTTTTTGATTTGTTTATTCATAGCCTATTCGTGTCGGTCTTAAAATGGTGCATAACGATTCGGGGATTTTTGAAGTGGCGGGAAATCGAAGACGAACGTTTCAATTTAGACAATTCGCAGTATAACTCAATTTCTACTTGCTAAAGTAAACAAAAAAACCAGTCATATTACCCGGTTTAAACCTGGTTGAATTCCAATGCCTGTTCATAACAGATTTTTACCCGACCCACTTTTTCATTCCTGCTTTACCAGGTCAAAAAATTTTTTACGCTAACCACAAGTTTAGTTTAACTATTTTTGAGCCCTCGTTTTTCCGATTATGTCCCATACTTACAGTCAGTGGATTGCTTTTAAGGCGCTTTGTCGTGCAGCTTTACGCTCTATTGCCAAAAGTCCTTCTTCCGTGATTTTTACCATAGCCTTCCCGCTTGTTTTCATTTTCGTATTCGGCTTTTTGGGCGATACCGATTTTTCTAAAATACCGATTGCATTTACTACCGGCACCCAGACGGATCATCCTGTTGTCCGTTCTTTGAAAGAAGCCGGCAGTTTCAAAATTATTACCGCAAAAAACAATTCGGAACTGAATAAGCTATTGGAAAAAGGAGACATTGCCGCCATACTCGATGTGCATCGTACCAAACCCGAAAGGACATTTGTTCAAATGACTGTCGGCTCCTCGCAGCAGGAACAGGCGGCCGTTATTAAAGATTATATTGACCGTGCCGTGTTGAAAGCACATCCCGAAATCCGCACTTTGTTAGATAAAAAAATTACCCTGAACGAAACGGTAGTAACCAATCGTTCGGGTAAAACAATAGACTTTATCCTTCCCGGGCAGTTGGGCTTTTCTTTGCTGGCCGCCAGCGTTTTCGGTACGGCTTTTGTGTTTTTTAATCTCCGGCAAACCTTAGTGTTGAAACGCTTTTTTGCCACACCGGTACGTAAAACCTATATCCTGCTTGCCGAAGGCGTAGCCCGGATGATATTTCAAATGGGCGGCGCCCTGCTCATTATTTTTATCGGGTATTATTTCCTGGATTTTACCATCACCGGCGGTTGGCTAACGCTGTTGAATATGCTGGTGCTTTGCATGCTGGCATTATTGGTATTTATGAGCTTCGGCTTTATCATCAGCGGTCTGGCAGCGAGCGAGTCGGTAATTCCCCCTTTGTCCAATATTATTACCCTGCCGCAGTTCCTGCTGGCCGGCACTTTTTTCTCCATAAGCAATTTCCCGAAATGGCTGCAGCCGGTTTCTTATGCCCTGCCGCTGACTTATTTCAATGATGCCATGAGGCAGATGGCTATGGATGGCGCTTCCCTTTGGGATGTACGGACGGATATTGCCGTATTGCTGCTATGGGGAATGGCCGGTTATGCCCTTGCGGCGCGGGTGTTTCGCTGGGAATAGTTTTTTTTCTGCCGGGCTATCTTTATCTTTGAAGCCTATGCGTAATTTGAAAATAATAGAAGTACCTTCGGAAATCGGGGCAGGCACCCGCGGCGCCAGCTTGGGCGTAGATGCCATTAGGATTGCGGCGCTGGATTTCATGAGCAGCCTTTTTGTGAATATTGCATCAGAGCGTATCCCGGATGAAAACAATCTTTTGTACGAGCCGGTAGTTTCTCCTTATGCAAAACGCATCAGCGGTCTTTATACCATGTACGAACGGGTTTCCACAGCAGTTTCGGAAGCTATGAAGCCCGGCCTTTTCCCTATTGTGCTGGCAGCGGAACACAGTACCGCCGGCGGTACCATTGCCGGTATCCGAATGGCAAAGCCGAAGAACCGCTTAGGCGTTGTCTGGATTGATGCCCATGCCGATATCCATTCCCCTTATACCACGCCATCAGGCAATATGCATGGTATGCCGATAGCAGCATCTATCGGGGAAGATAATATTCCTAATCAAAGAAACAAGCTGGATCAGGAAACCATAGGGTGGTGGAACAAGCTGAAAAATATCGGTAAGATACAACCCAAAGTAAAACCGGAAGATATCGTATTTATTGCTTTACGCGATTATGAAAAAGAAGAAGAAGCTCTGCTGAAAAAATACAATATCAAGGTGATCCCGGTGCAGGAAGTCCGGAAAAAAGGCGTGGAAAATGTGGTACGGCAAACGCTGCTGCATCTCAGCAGTTGCGATGATATCTATGTATCTTTTGATGTGGACAGCATGGACAGCTCCATCTCCCGCGGCACCGGCACACCAGTCAGCAACGGACTGAAAGAACGCGAAGCGGAAGACCTGATGGCCTCCTTCATGCAAAGCCATAAGCTATGCTGCTTTGAAATTACGGAAGTGAATCCCACCTTAGACAAGGAAAACCTGATGGCGGAAATTGCCTTCAATATCCTGCAACGCAGCGTCAATATCTTATTGCTTAATTAAAAGCATCTCTGTTCTTTTTCAATTGTACATTTTATGCTGCGGATAACCGGTTTTACATTCAATCCTTTTCAGGAAAATACCTATGTCTTACATAATGAGCAGGGGGAATGCTGGATCATTGATCCCGGAATGTTTAATGCAGATGAAGAAAAGATACTGTTGGATTTTTTAACACGGGAAAAACTCCGTCCGCAGCAAATCATTAATACCCACACGCATATTGATCATATCCTGGGGATACATGGCCTGAAGGCAAAATTCCAATTGCCCTTTGGAATGCATGAAGATGATCTGCCCATATTGCGCAATGCTGCGGGTGCTGCCATGATGTTTGGACTGCCTGCTTTCGCGGCGCCCCAGGCAGATTTTTATATCCAGGCCGGCACTACGCTGAGCTTGGGTCAGGATACGGTTGAAGTACGCTTAGCACCGGGACATTCTCCGGGCAGTATCGTGTTTTATTATCCCGAAGGTGGCTTTGTGGTTGCCGGTGATGTGCTGTTCCAGGGCAGCGTAGGCCGGACGGATTTGCCGGGTGGCGATTTTTCTACTTTAAGCAATAGTATTCAGCAGCAGTTATACACCCTTCCCGACGATACCCTTGTTTATCCCGGGCATGGCCCGGCAACCTCTATAGGCGAAGAAAAACGCAGTAATCCTTTTGTGCGGGAATAATAATATTTTGACATTGTTATGATCAGCTACTGGGAACAAGAGAGCTTTTTAAATTACGACTATATCGTGGTCGGTAGTGGTATTGTGGGTTTGTCCGTAGCCATAGAACTCCGGGAGCGTTTTCCGGATAAAAATGTGCTTGTCTTAGAACGGGGTATTTTCCCGGCAGGCGCTAGTACCCGCAATGCGGGTTTTGCCTGTATGGGCAGCCTGACCGAGTTGCTGGACGATGCCGAAAATATGCCCGTAACTGAGGTGCTGCAACTCTACGAAGACAGGAAAAAAGGATTGGAAATACTCCGGAAACGTTTAGGTGATGAGGCTATAGGCTATCAAAACCGGGGAAGCTATGAGCTGATCCGGGAAGCGGAAATGCCACATCTGAATGCGCTGGAAGAAATGAATCAGTTATTGCTTCCTATAAATGGGAAGCCCACGTTCAGCCTGGCTTCCCAAAAGGTACAATCTTTTGGTTTTAACTCCGATGAGATTAAAACCCTGATTCATACCGAAGGTGAGGGAGCGTTGCATACGGGCAAGATGATGCAGCAATTATTATTGTATGCCCATAGCAAGGGCATTATGCTCCGAACCGGCGCTATGGTAAGCCGGTTTGAGGAATTTTCCGGTGGCGTTCGCCTTGCTGTTGAAGGCGGAATATTATCCGAAAAACATACCCTGCATTGCGAACATTTGTTTATCTGTACCAATGCATTTACCCGGCAGTTGTTGCCCGATGTGGATGTACGACCGGGAAGAGGCCAGATATTGATTACAGAGCCGATACCGCATTTGCCCTTCTCGGGTATCTTCCATTTAGCGCAGGGCTATTATTATTTCCGGGAAATAGCCGGACGGGTACTGTTTGGCGGCGGCAGAAACCTTGATTTTGAAGGAGAAACGACTACCGAACCGGAGCTGAGCGCACTTATTCAAAACGACCTGGAAGATAAGCTGCACCATATCATTCTCCCGCATATTGCCGATGTAAAGATTGCCAGCCGCTGGGCGGGCATTATGGCTTTCGGGCCGAATAAGCGCCCGATTGTTTCCCGCTTTGGAGAACGGGTAACCGGTGTTTTCCGTTTAGGCGGCATGGGTGTGGCCTTAGGTTCGCTTGTTGCGCGTCAGGCAGTGGCCTTGTATGGAGATTGAGTAGGGTAAGATATTAAAAAAGACTTTGGAGCGTAATAATCCCTGAGCATAGCGGCAGGGTGGAGGCTGCCAGTGTAAAACCCGACACCTCCATTTTTTTGCTGTTATTCTACAGTCCCTTTATTTTGTTTTAATTTCGTATCAATATTTAAAACTCCGGAAATACTCCCGAAGGGTGTTCCTTTTTTAATCCTTTTTATATGAAGCATAAAAACAACCTCCTTTTAATTGTGGCAGGCAGCCTGTTGTTCTTTTTGGGATTGCAGTCTTGTAATAAAAAAAACCAGGAGCAGTGCGGGCAGGAATGTTTGGAAGACATCTTGCAAAAGCATTGGCCGCAATATGTGCAAAAGTATAACCAGGAAAACATAGGCGTTGCCCTTTTTATACAATCAGCAGATAAAACCATTTTTGCTTCCTGCGGATTTACCCAGCCCTATGATAAGAACTTTTTATTCAGAGGCGCCAGCACTACCAAATCGTTTACCAGCGCAGCTATACTGAAATTGTACCAGGAAGGAAAGCTGCATATTGATGATAAAATAACCGACAATATTCCCGGTACGCAAACGCCCTATCTGCCGAATACCCCGGAATATGCTATCCCCCATAAATCGGACATTACCATAAGGATGCTCTTAAATCACCGGGCAGGCGTTTTTGATGTTACCAATAATGTAATTCCGGGAAATGTCGCGGCACCTTATGCAGGCAGGAATTATGTGGACTATGTCACGGAGCTTTATGGCGGCCATCATGATTTTACAAAATTGGAATTGCTGAAACCGGTTGTAGATCATCAATTGGAATTTTTCCTACCGGATTCCGCATTCCATTATTCTAATACCGGCTATGGCTTATTAGGTATGATTGTAGAAAATGTAAGCGGTATGTCCTTAGAGCAATACCAACAGGAATACCTGATTGCCCCGCTACAACTTAACAACACCTATATGGCTGTTACAGAAGCACAATCGCAGGTGCCTGATCCCAAAACGGATCATTATGTTTGGGTGGATGGTACTATTATTACCAATTTTTACGACAATCTTTCTTCCGCACAGGCAGAGGGAAATATTATTACTTCCATTGAAGATCTGGGAACCTGGGCATATCGTTTATGGGGCACTAATGAGGTGCTGAATGCAGCAACATTGCATGAAATGACCACAATGATTCCTACCGATGATGTGCATGAGTTTTACGGATTAGGTTGCGAAGGCGGTCCTCCTGAAATAGGCTATGGACATAATGGCGCAAGGGCAGGTACTATGATTACCATGCGCTATGATCCGGTCAGTAAGGCTTCCTACACATTATATACCAATTTCTTAGACGCCGAAGATTTGCCTGCCGAAGGCGCTGTTACTAATGATATCATCAAAGAAGCACAACAGCAATTTCAGTAGAAGGGAAGCAATCTGAACAAGGCCGAATGACTTTTGTAAACCGACAATATCGGAAAGTTGATGTGCAGCCTCCTGCATTTATTAAATTGCAGCAGCAAATTTTCCTGCTTCAAAATACCATAAAAAGTATTAGCTCCTCTATTTTATCCGCACACTAATATCCTTAACGAGACCGGCAACGGCAGAATAAGGATGCAGGCTGCCGGCTTCCACCTGCTGCCGGATGCTGTTGACCTGAGCCTGGAAGTGGGTTTCATTAAATAACAATCTGAAGACACCCTCGTGCAGCAAACGGTCAAATGCAACCAGGTTTTGTTCCTGCCGCTGCTGAAGGAAAAAACCGTTCAGCGTGGTTTTTAACACATAGCTTTCCACCATGTCTGCAATCTCCGCAATGCCCGTATGGTTATAAGCGGAAGCGATCTTCACCGCTGGTGTCCAGCCGGAAGGCGCCGGCGGGAGAAAATGCAGTGCCCGTGCATACTCGCTCCGTGCGGCTTTGGCTTTATCTAAATTTTGTCCGTCTGCCTTGGTGACCACTACGCCGTCTGCCATTTCCATAATACCCCGCTTAATGCCCTGTAGTTCATCGCCCGCGCCCGTAAGCATCAGCAGCAGAAAAAAATCGGTGATATGGCTGACCTCCGTTTCACTTTGCCCAACGCCTACCGTTTCCACGATAATCACTTCAAAGCCTGCGGCCTCACACAGCAATATCGCTTCCCGTGTACGGAAGGTAATGCCGCCCAGGCTTCCGCCCGAAGCGGTAGGCCGAATGAAGGCATCCGGATGAGCAGAGAGTTGCTCCATACGGGTTTTATCGCCTAAGATGCTGCCCTTGCTTTTACTGCTGGAAGGATCAATGGCTAACACGGCTACCTTTTTACCGCGTTCAATCCAATGCATGCCGAACGATTCGATGAAGGTGCTTTTACCTACACCCGGAACTCCGGTAATGCCGATCCGGATGCTTTTACCTGAATGCGGCAAGACGGCATCCATCAGTGCGGCAGCGGCAGGCTGATGCTCCGGGTTGCGCGACTCCACAAGGGTGATGGCTCTGCTGAGCGCTACAATATTGCCCTCCCGCAGGCGGGCAAAAAGTTCCGGTATGTTCTCTTTATTCCACAAGATTTTTTTATTTGTCTTAAAAAAATTATTGTATTGGCTGATACGCTTATTCCATTTCTCTCAGCCGTTCATCGGTATAGGTAATGGCTGTTTTGCCATGCGGCGCCGGTCGTCCGTTTTCATCCACGGCTACAAACACCATCTTGTCAATGGTCAGGATCAGTTGCTGGGTCAGCTTATTGCGCACCTGGCAGGTCAGCGTGAGCGAAGTAGTACCAAAATGCGTAGCCTTAATACCCAGTTCAATGATCTCAGCCTGCCGTACCGAGCTGACAAAATTAATTTCGGAAATGAACTTAGTAACCACTCGTTTGGTACCCAACTGAATGATGGCATAAATGGCGGCCTCTTCGTCTAACCATCGCAGGAGGCTGCCGCCGAACAAGGTATTGCCTGCATTCAGGTCTTCCGGCTTGATGAGTTTTCTTGTGTAAAAATTCATGGAAAAAAATTTAAGTCAAACGTAGGAATATTGATTTATTGCTGGAAAAATAAAGCCATACTATGCAAAATAATCAAGTGGCTATATTTCTCTATTTTTCATTGTCATTTTTCTATTCTCGTTTTTGCCTGGTTTTAATATTGTCTGTTTTTAAAGTTATGGAGGAAAGGAGCATAAAAAAATCTTCAGGAGGTAACTTTTTGTAGCCTTTACTTGGCTTCGTATGTTGGGTTGTTGGGTTATGTTTCTTCCTCGTAGTATATTTTGTAATACTTTCGCCCGTTTTCATCAATGCCCTGTTCTATTAGTTCTCTGTTTCCGTGAATGTAGATGTGAAAATTTTTGTCCAACTTTAAAACGCTTTTGAAAATCCTTGCTTGTTTTTTTACCGCTTGTGTCGATATTTCAAAATTGTCTGCCAATTCAACTTCGTTTTCTTGTCGGTAAGTTTCGTCAAATTGCCGGAATGATTTAATAACGTTCTTGTCACCAAAAACTTCTTTTTCAAATTCCTGCTTGTCAAAAGTATCGTGTGTTTTGAAATAGTCAACGGAACGATTGAGATAATCAATTTTGTCTGCTTTGGTTACTTCAAATTCTTCTTCAAGTTGCTTGGTTACATATTGCTTGGTAATACCTAAAAACTCTTTTGTGAAATGGTAATCATCTGATGCAGGCTTAATATTTAGGAAGTCATTTTTCCAATATTGAGTATCGTTTGATTTGTTTGAATCAATGATGCAAACTTTATAACCTTTTGATTTTTCTAAATTGAAAATCAAACAACCTTTATCAAGTTTATTAATGTTGATACCGCTTTCATGCCTTATTTTGAAATTGGTTTTTATAGAATTGAACTTTAAAAAATCATCCTTACCCTCTGACTTAAAAAAACCAATTGCATCACAAACTTTTCCTTCAAAAGAACATCGTTTGAAATAACAAATGCAAAGTTCACCAGCACTAACTTTTGGGTGTGTGGACTTTTCGTAAAGATGTTTTGCTACATCTACCGATACATCATAAAGCTTTTCAGGTGAAGCAAAAATCTTCTTTGTAAAAAAGAATATTTCGTTTAGGTCAAGTTCGGAAGGGTGAGAAAAGTTGTAAACTTCATTGTTATCAAAAGGAGATAAAAAATATTTCAGCAAATAACTGATTGTTTCTGTGTCGTCAATATCTACATTGCTTGCAGATATTTTCAATCCTTCATCACGCAATTTATTCCCGACTTGATGTATTGCAATTTGTTCAAGTTGAACATTTATAAAATCAATCATTCTATGATATTGAATTGTTTAAATTTTTCCAGTTTTAGTTTGTCAACCTCCTTTGATAATTCTTTCTTCAAGCCTTCTATGTTACTAATGGATTTAACTTGATTAGTAAGAAATAAGAATGGTTCTGATTTGAAAACTCCATCATAACCAAGTTTGTTCTTTAAGGCGTTTGAAAAGCTATAGGTTACTTTGTATAAACCGTTCTTGATGTTCAAGTAATCAAATTTATACACGATAGCAATTTCCTCTAAGAAGATAGATGCCTTTGCGTTTTGCTCGGTAAGCTCTTGCAAAGTTTTTAATCCTCTTCCTTCAAATCTAATGATTAAATCTTTGTCCGCTTTGTCCTTATACATTTCGGGAATTTCGGTTTTCTCATCAAACTTGAATTTTATTGATTGAATATCAGCTTCTTTGAAAACGGGTGATGTTGCTACATTACTAAAGCCCAAAAGAAAGTTTACTCTTTCATCATTTCCTTTAAACCCGTTGAACATCACTTTTATTTTTTCTTCTTCAATAAAATCTACCCTTTTAAATTCACTGGATAATTGCTTTACCACTCTGTTTGCAATTAGTTTATCCTCTCTTGTAATTGTGTTCTCTGAAACCATTATGAGTTTGTCATTTTCCTTTCTGACAACAACTTCTGATTTACCCCAATTGGTATTTACTGCTAAACTGCTTGTTGGGTCTTTTACTTCGGTAATCAAACTCAACTTGAATTCGTTTGGATTTACTGTGTCTTGAACGAATTTCAATTTATCTTGATTAACAATTTTAGTATTCAGCCCTTCGGTTAAATTGTCAAGATTAAGTTGAACGGATTTAAAAACCACATCAAGGTTTTTGTTTTTCTTGATGTTATAGAATTCTTCGTTGCTGTGAACGCTTCTGTTTTTTACATTGATATATGATTTGAAATCTTCCAATTCATTTGGACTAAACAACAAGGTTGCCATTAAGTTTATCAGTTTTACCTTGTCGGCACTCTTTACAAAAATTCCTTTTTTGGCTAAAAAGTAAATCAAATCATTTGCTGTAATTGCTTCCGTCTTTAGAAATGGTTTTAGCAAATCACCATAAGGCAAAATGTTTATGAATGCTTCATTCAGCAATTTTTGAGAAATGCCTGTTTCCTGTTCTGAATCATCATATTCCTCATTTTTGTTTATTACAACTTGAGTTTTCGGGAGTACATCTAAAGCACCTGTATCTGTTTGTATGTATCGATTTATTTTTATTTTATCATCCAATAATTCTTCATTGAAAGAACGAATAACTTGTCTTGCTTCATTGCCGTGTATCGCTTCGTCAAAATCGGAGAAGTATAATAGATACTCGTTACCGAAACCACTTGTTAGACGAATGGTTAACCAAATCAATTTTTTCAAAGCATCGGCAGAAAAAGGGTCTGAACAAAAAAGAAGAAAACTAATTTTTGACTTGTCTTCTTTTGAAATCGGAATAACAGAAGAATTGATGTATTGAACGGGTAGCTTTAATCCTCTTTGCCCAATTTTATCGGGGCTTTGGTTTGCTTCTGTAATTGGGTAAAGAAATTTTACCGCAACATCATCACGATAATTTTTTGCTGTTGCAATACTACTAATGAGAAAGTTTGCCTTGTTGTTATCAATCAAAAAGTAATTTATTTCTTCATTGAGCCATTTTCTTCTGTAATTATCTTTGGCATGATGAATGAAATTTTCTGCCAACTCGTTTGTTTCAGTTGTTAGCCAAAACAACAAACTAAAATATTCAGTGTTGTCATAGGCTCTTAAAGGTATTCGGTTATTCTGTTTAAGTTCTTTAAAAACAATTTCCGTATCGTCTAAATACTTTTCAATTTGCGACTTTGATGTATCGGGATATTGTAAATCATGGATTGAAGAAACCATAATGAAGTCACCTGACTTCTCTTTCAATTTACTTTCAAAGTCGCCCTCAAAATCAATTTCGTGAACATCATTCTCGTTTGTCTTTTCATTGAAAATTTCAACCTTGTGGTTTTCGTCAAATTGTTTCCAACCAATGAGTTCTAATATTTTTTTGGCAATTCTGTGATTGAAAGGAATGTTTTCATTTTCAATTGGTGGTGCTAGTGTGCTAAATGGATTTACCTCCATTTGCTTTTCAATGGCACTTATCCATTCTAAAAGTTTGAAATCAAAATCAGCTCTGCTGGTTTCCATTCCAACAACTGAACTCGTTCCAAAATGCAACGTAAGCACTTGAATAATCATCTCCCGAACTTTAGTAGATATTTTCGGTTTCCCTTTTCTTTCGTAGTAAGAATCAAGTTTTGTAGAGGCTTGGTCTATCAGGAAGTTTATGTTTAAAGGTTTAAACTCTCCGATTTTTACTTTACCGATGTCATTTCTTTTTAGAAGTGTTTTATCGGTAGAGCCAATAAGTAACAACTCATAGTCTGTTGCGTTGGGAGAACTTCTTTCAAGTTCTTCACACCACACTTTGGCAGCAGAATGTCTAATTACATTCTGTGAAGATTTTACTTGGCTTACCTTTAATTTATTGTCGGGGTAAGTCCATTTAATATCTACTTTCTCGGATTCGTCTAACGGCTCTAATGTTACAGATAACCAGTTGTTATCTGTTTCCAATGCATCCAAAACACAGATTAAAGTTTGGATGATGTAGCCTCTTATTCCTGCATTGCCTCCCATATTTATTGATGTTTTTATTTATTCCTATTCAATCTACATTTGGACAATTTTCCCCAAATAGAGTGAGCTAAATCCACTTCCTTTTGCGTCAAGCCATAGTGCTGTTTTAGAATTACCTCATTCGTAATCTTCAAAATATCATCAATGCTTTTTTTCGCTCTCATCATTTTGTCAATAAAATCAAGTAATTCATTATTTTCAGTTTGATAAGGAAGGAGATTTGCTTTAAGCATCAATATTAAAATCAGCTACTAAACCATTCGGAAGTTTTTCATCAAACCAATGCCAAATGTCGAAACGATATGTTCCTTTTTCCCAATGATAAAAATCTTGTTCAATTTCATCATTGTCGTTTATTGGAATATCGCCAAATTCACTCCACATTTTTTTAAGTTCTGGTAACTGTTTTATAAAATTTTCGCTCATACTTCGTTTAAAAATAGTTTTTCAAAAATCCCATTCATTTCTTCCAACAATCCCACATTTGCATTTCCCGACAACTCCGATTTCCTGTACGCACAATACAAACTCAAAATCTGTTCTTCATCTGCTTTGCTGATTTTATCAAGGTCAACCATTAAGGCTTTGTTGATGTCGTTCGGTTCAAATTTGTGCAAGCCGTTTCCGTATTCTCTGCGGTTGTCATTGAAAATTTCTTTAGAAATGTCTGTGAGCAAATAAGCAAATAGCAAATCAACTTTCGGTTCAGAAAACAGATTAAGATATATGCAGTGAAAGGTTGTAAGATTACTGATGTTTGCTTCGTTGCGAATAAACCGCAAACCGTTACGATTGAAAACAGAAACCAAAATTGGCGATGGTGGTCGTTTTTCCAAAGCATACCAGGGATTGCGACTTGCAGTTAAAAATCTTTTATTGATTCCTTCTGCTTCGCCTTTTAAAATGTATTTTGATAACGTTTCGTTTTGTTCAATTGCGTTGAACAAGAAAATGTTTTTGTCTTGCTGTTTTAATTCTTCAAAATTTTCTTTCGTGAAAAAAGAACCATTTACATCAACTGATTTTGTAATGCAAGGCAACAAATATTTTTCCTCAATGTCGTATTGTTTTGCCTTGGATGGATTGAACGTAAAATATTCGTTTGCACCTGTAGCAATACCTCGCACAACTTTTCCGTAAGTGGAAAATGGGACAAGATTTTTAAAGCGTGTTGCGTTTTGTTTTTGATAATACGCCCGCCATTTTATTTCGGGATTGAGTTCGGAAAATGAAAATGATTTTTCGGCTTTGTTGTTTGGATAAGATTGAATTTTTGTTTGTAAAGACTGTAATTCGTCAAGCGATTTTATATTGATAAATTCAACTTCCGATTTTTCATTGTCGTTTGCAAACAATAGGATAGAAGCGGTTGTTAAAGCATCATCAAAAACATTTTCTTCAAAGTCGAAAACAATAATGTAACGCAATCCCGCAACTGCGGGATTTTTTATCAAATGCGATTTTACCAATTTTCCATAATCAGAATTTAAAAATTCCGATGGAATAATATAAGCGGAACGCCCGTTTTTGTTTAGTTGGTATGCTGATTTCAACAAAAACAATGTGTAAAGATTGGTAAAGCCGTTTAACTTCAAACCTAAATTTTCTTCAATTTCTTTCAGAACGGTTTTGTTGTCGTAGTCGTGAAATTTGAAATATGGCGGATTGCAAATAATGCCGTCGTAACGATTGCCCCAATCATTAAACATATAATCTTTCAAAAAAACGGAAGTGTTTTTTTCGTGTTCAAAAATAGCGTTTGCTTCTTGTAGAATTGTTTCGTCAATCTCAAAACCTTTGATAAAACAATCTGCATTTTTTTCTCGGATTGCTCTTGCAAAAATTCCCAAACCAAAGGCAGGATCTAAAACTGTTTTCAGTTCTTTGTTTCCCAAAATCCATTTTGACATAAATTCGGCAACAACAAAAGGCGTAAAAAATTGAGCGAATTTTTTACGATGCTCTAACGAAACTGTTTGAGCATATTCCTTTTCAGGCTCGCCTGTCCCGATTACTTCGGGATTGCCGATTATTTCAATTTTGGTCGTAAGCATTAGAAGTCGTTTTGGTTTATACCTAAAATTTCACGCAAATTATTTACGTCCAAATAAGCTGTTCCGCCCTCAAACGTTACATAAAACAAAAGTCGTCCTCTGCCCATTTCTTTGCGAACGCTTTTGTGTTCGGGTTCATCAACTTTATAAGCAATCTGAACACCGCTTTTAGAATTGATTTTGATTGTTGTTTTGTTCTGATTTTTGGTGTCGGTTTCTACCGAAAAAATTACGCCCTCTTTGTCGGGGTCGGAAATGATTTGCAGAATTTGTTCAAATGAAATTCCGTAAACCTTATCAAAGAAAACTTGAAAATAGAAGTGTGGAACATTGAAAGTTTCAATCCATTTGTAAACTACTTTAATGTCTTCAACTTTTGGCGTGATTGAAAGAAAATCACGTTTCTGAATTTCTTTGATTGATTTTTTAAGCTCTTTGAATTGTTTACTCAATTCAACTAATCTTTCAGAGGAACTCCAACTTGGAGTTCTGAAATTTTCTATTGATAAATTGTCTGACTTTAAGCCTTTGAGTTTCTCTATATAGATTTTTCTTTTTGGGTGTTCCAACAAATCGGAATAATTGGTAAGAATTTTATCTCGTGTTTGCAAAGCAAGTTGCGAAAACTTTTCTGTGCGAATTTGCATTGCTGCTTCATACTTATCAATCAAAAAAGCACTTGAACGAACTTCAATTCCTGCAACGGCTTTCTTTACATAGTCGGTCAATTTGTTGTGAGGAATTTGGCTGATGTCGTAACCTGAATTTTTATCAAAATCAGATTTTTTGAAAATCAACAAATCGGGTCTTTTGCCTATTGTGTCTAATTCATTTTGAAATTCTTGATAGAAGTTATCAAAGCCCTCATCTCCTGCAATTAAGTCGTCAGACTTACCGTATTTTACAGCAACGAAGTTTTTAGATGTTTCGTTAATTGCTCTCGTAATAAGATTTTCAGCCCAATCGCCTTGTTCTTTATTTGTGATAAAGTTTGATGATGCTTGTGTTGGTGTTCTTGCCAAATCTCGTGGCAAAGAAAAGTCCACCAAACTTGTTGGAACATTTTTAGTTAATTCTCTTATCTGCTCGTAATAACTCATTTCTCCTTGTCTGCTTTTAAATATTTCACTCTTTGTTCGGCTCCCCTCATTCCCTTCCCTATTTATCATCCAATAATCTTTTCAGTATTGCAAGAGCGCTTTTGGCAATCACCGTACCGGGTCCGAAGATAAAGGCTACTCCGGCTTTATACAGGAATGCATAATCCTGTCGGGGAATTACACCGCCGGCTACCACCATGATATCGTCCCGGCCATACTTTTTCAATTCGGCAATCACCTGCGGCACCAGCGTTTTATGTCCTGCCGCAAGACTGGACACGCCCAAAATATGCACATCATTTTCCACTGCCTGCCGGGCGGCTTCTGCAGGTGTCTGAAACAGCGGGCCGATATCCACATCGAAGCCGAGGTCGGCAAAGCTGGTTGCAATAATCTTGGCGCCACGGTCGTGGCCGTCCTGTCCCATTTTGGCCACCATGATCCGTGGGCGACGACCGTCTTTTTCCGCAAACTTGTCCGCCAGTTTCATGGCTTCCTGAAAATCACTGTTCATGGCTATTTCTTTTTGATATACGCCGGAAATGGTGCGGATGCTGGCCTGGTAGCGTCCGAAAACTTTTTCCAATGCGGCAGATATTTCTCCCAATGTAGCTCTTTCACGGGCTGCATTTACGGCCAGCGCTAACAGGTTGGCTTTTCCGTCGGAGGCCGCCTGGGTCAGGGCTTCTAAAGCGGCTTGTACTTTTGCTCCGTTCCGTTCCTGCTTAATACGCGCTAAGCGTTCCAATTGCTGTTGCCGCACTTTGGTATTATCCACTTCCAAGATGTCAAGCGCCACATCATTTTCCGATATATAGCGGTTTACACCCACTATAATATCTTTCCCGCTGTCAATACGGGCCTGCTTTTTAGCTGCTGCTTCTTCAATCCGCATTTTAGGAATGCCGGTTTCGATAGCCTTTGCCATTCCGCCCAGCGCCTCCACTTCTTCTATTAAAGTCCAGGCCTTATGAGCCACCTGTTCCGTCAGGTATTCCACATACCAGGAACCGCCCCAGGGATCTACGGTACGGCAGATATCGGTTTCCTGTTGTAAGATAATTTGGGTATTCCGGGCTATGCGTGCGCTGAAATCCGTAGGTAAAGCAATGGCCTCGTCTAAGGCATTGGTATGAAGACTTTGTGTATGTCCCATAGCGGCGGCCAGCGCTTCGATGCAGGTGCGTGTTACATTGTTGAAAGGATCCTGCTCCGTCAGGCTCCAGCCGCTGGTCTGGCAATGCGTACGCAGCGCCATGCTTTTTTCTTTAAACGGGTTAAACTGCCGGACTATTTTAGCCCAGAGCATCCGGGCGGCACGCATCTTTGCAATTTCCATAAAATGATCCATGCCTATGGCCCAGAAAAAAGAAAGCCGGGGTGCGAAGTCGTCAATTTTTAATCCGGCACGGATGCCGGTACGGATGTATTCCAAGCCGTCCGCTAAGGTATAGGCCAGTTCTATATCAGCGGTAGCGCCTGCTTCCTGCATGTGGTAGCCGCTGATGGAGATGGAATTAAAGCGGGGCATATTGCGTGAAGTATATTCAAAGATATCCGCAATGATTTTCATGGAATGTTCCGGAGGGTAGATATAGGTATTGCGTACCATAAATTCTTTAAGGATATCATTCTGGATGGTACCGCTCAGTTGTGCTGCCGGTACGCCCTGTTCCTCTGCTGCTACAATATAAAAGGCCATAACGGGCAGCACACCGCCGTTCATGGTCATGGATACGCTCATCTCGTTCAGCGGGATTTGGTCGAACAGTATCTTCATATCCTCTACGGAATCTATAGCTACTCCGGCTTTTCCTACATCGCCCACTACGCGTTCATGATCACTGTCATAGCCCCGGTGGGTGGCAAGATCGAAGGCAACGGAAAGTCCTTTTTGTCCGCCGGCAAGATTTTTCCGGTAAAATGCATTGCTTTCTTCCGCAGTACTGAATCCGGCATACTGTCGTATTGTCCAGGGCTTCTGTACATACATACTGCTGTATGGGCCACGCATAAACGGTGAAATGCCAGCGGCAAAATGCAGTTGTTTTTTCTCCTGGATATCACTTTCGGAAAACTGTCTGCGAATCACAATGCCCTCCGCATTTTCTTCTGCGGGCTCTTCCTCCGGCAGTCTGCCTGTTTTTATTGTTGAGGGAAATTGAAATGGTATGGATGAAAAATCTTTTCTCATGCTAAATGCTGAATCGGTTATGGATGCTATTCCAGGTATGGGTGTTTTTAATTTTCGGTTTTCCCGATAAGTGCTCTTGCAATGTTCAATGCAGGAAATCCGCAGGTTTCCGGAGTTTCCGGAAAAGTCACCTGCTTTTTAATTTCCTCCGCATCCTGGTATTTATTGACACCGGTGAGCACCTTTGTGCCGTTTTTATACAGGGTCATCAGTTCTTCTCTTTGTTTTTGAATAGCGCTTTGGGGTATATTTTTTTTACAGGCCTCTATCCAGCCGCCTTCCTGTTCAATAGCCTGAAAAGCAATCCAGGCTTTCTCGGCCAACTGGCGGGTCATGGTTTCGATAAAATAAGCGCCGTGAGCCACATCGGCTACTCTTTGCAAATAGCTTTCTTCTTTGAAGATGAGCTGTAGATTCCGGCTGAGATGCTCGCTGAAATCGTTGGGCATACGAATGGCTGCATCGAAGCGATGAATGATGAGGCTATCGCATCCGCCTAATACGCCGGCCATTCCGGCTATGGTGTCGCGCAACAGGTTGGAATACGGATCAACGGGCGCACGATACAGATCACTGGTAACTGCCTGGAGATGCAGTTCCGCATCCATACCGTAGGTGCCTGACAGGAATGATACCAGTATTCTGAGGGCACGCAGCTTGGCGATTTGTTCAAAAAAATGCGTGTCAACGGCCACCCTGAGTAATATCTTTTCTACGCGGGCTATTGCATTGCTTTCCTGTAAAAAATTCAGGTATTCGTTCAGGTGGGCGAGGGTACAGCCCAGCTCATACACCGGTGTGGCTCCCGCATTTTGATAAACTGCGGCATGAACGGCAATAGCTTTATGTCCGATACGACAGGAAGTAAAAATTTCCAGGTCTTCTGATATTGCTGCTTTTTCAGGTATCGTATTGTTGCTGCAATTACTAATTGGGTCGCAAACTACATAGCAGTCTAAGCGTTCCCGGAGCATGCCTAATGCGGCAAGATAATCGTCAAAATGATCCAGGAAGACTTTTAATGACCCTTTCGGTACAAACTGGGTCATGATGGCGCTGAGATCTATATTTTTTAAAAGCTTAGGTAAATCAACCGTACCGGGCATTTCAAAGCGGATAGCGGTGGCGCCGCCGCTAAGGGCTTCAAGTGCTGCTTTGTTTGCATCCGCTTCATTGCCCTCCACCCGGATGGAAACGGTTATTTCCCAGTCGGGATGGGTAAAGACAGCCTGTATAGCCTGCGGCATATCGGATAAGGTATAAAACGGCTGAATCCTGATACCGTTGCGATCGGTGAAGATCAGGTCGTCAAAGGTAGTGCCTTTTAAATCCTGAGCGATACGAGCTTTCCACTGCTCTTCGGTAGTGCTGTCAAATGTTGAAAATAGTTGCTCCATTATGATATTGCAATTCAATAGGAAATTGAGTTACAAATATACAATGGAATTATTCAGTTGCAGAAAGCAACGGACGTATTTCAATTTTTTGCCGGTCGGTGGGGACGCCAACCGGGGCAGCCGCCGTGGTCGGTGGGGACACCGACCACATGTATTGCCCGGCATGGGAAAGTCTGAAATGCACCCAAAGCAACCTTATTTAATAGCTGTATTTAGGTGGCTTGTGTGAAGGCTTGGTGCCCCTGGGGAATTTGTTATGCGGCATTTCAGCTTCCCTTTTTTTTATGTAATTACTGTCCAAAGTGCTGGATACGGTAAAACGTTTGGAGCTGATCAGATCGTCCACCTGGTATTCTTCCTCCCGTTCCAACTGGCCGGTCATGGGATTGTAGTAACGCCAGGTACCGTGTTTTAATGATCCTTTTTCAGAAGGTACAATAACTAAAGTATCCAGGTAAGTAACGGGATTCGTTACATAGATGGAATCGTATTTATTGTCGGGATTGAGGCCGCGATAATTCCCGGTACAAACTAATCGCCCGTTTTGATAATAGTGTGAAGTACCGTTTAATACATCATTGGAAAAATTTTCGATAGCCATCAACTGACCGAATTTATCTACCTTATACCACAATCCGCTTTTGCGCCCGTCCTGATAATTTCCGAATTCCATATAGGCGGGTTCGCCCCGCAAAGCCTCATGGCTGTAAAACCACATACCCTGCTTCCGGTTTTGTGCATCAGTTTTATTCAGGCTGTCCTGATGCTGGTCTTTAGAGGAGGTTTTGTCATTATCAGGATGGCGATTAGCACTCCGGCTTTGCGCCGTAACGATCTGTTGGCAACCTGCGCATACCAAAATAAGCCATAGCGTTTTTAAATAAAAATATTTCCGTGTGATCATACTGCAAATGAGGTACCACAGCCGCAAGAGCTGCTGGCATTGGGGTTGCTGAAAACGAAGCCGCGTGCATTCAGCCCGTTGGAATACTCTATTTGCATACCGGCCAGGTAAAGCTCGTGTGCTTTTTTCATGACAACGGGAATACCCTGAATTTGATATTCTTCATCATCGGCTTCTTTATGATCAAAGCCTAATACATAGCTGAGGCCTGCGCAACCGCCGCCTTTAACGCCTACGCGCAGAAAGGGTGTTTGCCTGATGGCATCATCCTGTAATAACCTGTTGATTTCTGCTAATGCTCCCTCTGTAAAAGATACCGGAGCTGTAACTGCTGTTGTCATGTTCTACGAAAATAATGGCTAATGGCTACAAATATACGTGATTAAATTTTTGCCAGGATGCTTTGTCCGCCCTTTACAGTATCACCTATTTTGACTTCAATTTTTGTACCTGGCGGAAAAAATACGTCCACTCTTGAGCCGAAACGGATAAAGCCGAATTCCTCATTCTGGCGAATCGTATCTCCCGGTTGTACATAATACTTTATTCTCCGGGCCATAGCGCCGGCTATTTGTCGCAGCAGCAGCACCATATCGCCATTCCGGATTACTACTGTGGTTCTTTCGTTTTCCGTAGATGATTTCGGATGCCAGGCTACTAAGTATTTCCCTGGGTGATATTTTACATAATCCACTGAACCGCTGACCGGGCTTCTGTTGACATGCACATTCAGCGGCGACATAAAGATGGACACCTGTAGTCTGCGGTCTTTAAAATATTCCGTTTCCTCTGTTTCCTCAATGACCACTACTTTGCCGTCAGCAGGCGCTACCACTAAACGATCTCCCCGGGTAAAGTCGCGTTTCGGAATTCGAAAGAACCATAATACCCAGAACCACAGTAGGAAGAAAACCACCTGTACAGGCCAATAGGCCAAGGGGCAATTCCATAAGAAATAATAATTTAAAATGCTGATAACGACCCATAGCAGCGTAGCTGTCAACACGTGCGTATAACCTTCCCGATGTAGATACATAATGAATAAAATTGGTCAAAAATAAAAAAAACACCGGGAAGTCCGGATGACTTATGCTTTATTTTACATAAAAATAAAACAGATAAAATGTCTAATTCGGCAGATTTTCGTTACCTTTGCGCGCTTTTTCACCTTTTTGGCGAAGTGATAAAAGTACCGTATTGTAATACCCGGTCTCCCATTCAACAATTTTCGCCACGCTCTATTTTTTTAGATTTATGAATATTCGCAACATTGCCATCATTGCCCACGTTGACCACGGAAAGACAACCTTAGTGGACAAAATCATTCATGCCACACAGGTTTTCCGGGATAACCAGGAAACGGGTGAGCTGATCATGGACTCCAACGACTTAGAACGTGAGCGGGGCATTACCATTCTGAGTAAGAACATTTCGGTTAATTATAAAGGATACAAGATTAATGTGATTGATACACCAGGTCACGCCGATTTTGGCGGTGAGGTAGAGCGTGTATTAAAGATGGCGGACGGCGTACTGCTGCTCGTAGATGCCTTCGAAGGTCCTATGCCGCAAACGCGCTTTGTGCTGCAAAAGGCGCTGCAACTGAATTTACGGCCTATTGTGGTGATCAATAAAGTGGACAAACCGAACTGTCGCCCGGACGAAGTACACGATGCCGTGTTTGAATTGTTTTTCCAGTTGGATGCTACAGAGGAGCAATTAGATTTCCCGACACTATACGGCTCTGCAAAACAGGGTTGGTACAATACCTCTTTAGAGCCTGCCGAAAATATCAATGCGGTGCTGGATGCCATCATTGAAAAAGTTCCTGAGCCTGAAGCGGTAGAAGGCGCACTGCAAATGCAGATTACTTCATTAGATTATTCTTCCTTCCTGGGACGTATTGCCATTGGCAAGGTGACCAGGGGCAGTATCCGCGAAGGCCAGAATGTACAACTGTGTAAATTAGACGGCAGCATGGTGCGTGGAAAAGTAAAAGAGCTGTACACCTTTGAGGGTATGGGTAAGAAGAAGGTAACTGAAGTGGGCTGTGGTGATATTTGCGCTGTGGTGGGTATTGAAGATTTCCAGATCGGAGAGACGATTGCTGATTTTGATCAACCCGAAGCATTGCCTGTAATTGCTATTGATGAACCGACAATGAACATGCAGTTCAGCATTAATAATTCGCCCTTTTATGGTCGCGAAGGTAAGTTTGTAACCAGCCGTAACCTGCGGGATCGTTTGAATAAAGAATTGGAAAAGAACCTGGCTTTGCGGGTGAAGGATACAGATGATGCGGATAAATTTATGGTGTATGGCCGGGGTATTCTCCATCTTAGCGTATTAGTGGAAACGATGCGCCGGGAAGGCTATGAGCTGACCGTCGGGCAGCCCCAGGTAATTACCAAAGAGATAGACGGAAAAAGATGCGAGCCGTATGAACTGCTGGTCGTGGATGTGCCATCGGAATACAGCGGTAAGGTGATTGATCTCGTTACCCAGCGTAAAGGAGAAATGCAGATCATGGAATCGAAAGGAGAGATGCAGCATTTGGAATTTGACATGCCTTCCCGCGGCCTGATTGGCCTGCGTTCCCAGATGCTTACAGCCACTGCCGGTGAAGCGGTTATGGCGCATCGTTTCAGCGAATATAAGCCCTGGAAAGGTAATATACCCGGCAGAAATAACGGCGTGCTGATCGCTAAACAGGGCGGAAATGCAACCGGCTATTCAATTGATAAACTCCAGGATCGCGGCTCTTTCTTTATTGATCCGGGAGAAGAAGTATATTCCGGCCAGATTGTGGCGGAACATATTAAGCCGGGCGATCTGAATGTGAATGTGGTGGAAGGAAAGAAGCTGACCAATATGCGTGCCAGCGGCTCGGATGCGGCTACCAATATTGCCCCGAAAATTCAAATGAGCTTAGAGGAATGTATGGAATATATCCAGCAGGATGAATGCATCGAATGTACACCGCAAAGCATCCGTTTAAGGAAGATTCTGCTTGATGAAAATGAACGGAATAAATATGCTAAGATGATGAAGAGCGAAGCATAGGAGGTGCTACCTGCATGATATTTTTTTGAAAATCAGGGTATTTTAAATCCATTTTTTGCGTTGGTGTTACCCCGTCGTACTAAAGGTTTTCAGGTTAATACTTTCTATCCAATCCCGTCATAAAACACGGGGTTCTCAATAAGGCTTTTTAAATCCCGCAAAGCGATGCTGTCAATAGTAGCGTTTTATTCCTGATACTCCTTATTGATGATGCTCCCTTGCTTTTTTACCAATTCAACAACGCTTAGCCCTCTGTTGTTTTTATTTTTACTTCCCAATAGCCTACTTTTTTAGAGCCTCTTCTGACAATTATACCTGCTTCTTTTAATTTGGTAATATGCCTCTCTATTGTTCGCGATGTTTTACCCGTAATTTTCGTTATTTGTTCTGCCGTATATTCGGGATTTTGCGCTATTAGATTTAAGGTTGTAATGATTTCCTTTCCGAATTTGTTCCGAATTTCATCCGAACTTATTCCGACATTTATTCCGACATTTATTCCGACATTTATTCCGACATCTTTCTTGAAAAGTGTTACCAGCAAACCTCCGTCCCGTTCTGTTATTTCGGGTTCCGGAAGGGCTGCCTGTTTACAGGTTTCTATAATTTTTACTGTGCCACGTCCCCAGGCATCTATTAAACCACCTTTAAAACAAACATCGGCAATGAGTATGTTTCGGGGTCGTGATGAATGGGATTGTTTCAATGATTCAACCGTTAAAGGACTTTGCAAACTACCTTCATTCCAGAAGGTTATTTTGTCATCGTAAACGCGAATTTGCGTATGCGCACCCATATAATTGCGATGAACCAAAGCGTTTAAAATAGCCTCCCGCATAGCTTCCCGCGGATATTCGGGTGTTTCGATACGGTGCATTCCCTCAAACGTAATATTTTTGATAATGAATTTATGGTTGATTTGGTTTAATACAGCCTGATACAAGTTGATGATATTGCCTTCTTCGCTTTCCTGAAAAATCAAATCCAATTCATCTCTAAAGCGCCCGATTCTGACATAAATACCTGGATAAAATTTGCCCGGATCTTTGCCAAACAAAACCAATGCGGCACGTTTTAGTTGCCCGCTTTCGACTAAACGGAGTTTGTCAAAAAGCTGTTCGGTGCTTATTCCGTCCACTTCGGTCAAACGTCCTTTTTCTTTTGCCATTACCAAAAATTTGGCAACAGATGCTTCATCAATATCATCAAATACCGCTCGCGGTTCAATTACATCGTCCCAGGTTTTACCCGATTTTTTCAACAAAAATTCGTTGAGTGAATTACCCGTTAATTCTTGTTTAGTGCTTCCACTCCGGTAGTAATATCTGCCTCGTAATGAAATAGGCACGGAATAGGGAAGCGTTACAATTTCAATAAAATGTTTTTTGTCTTCTTTGTGTAAATTTACTTCAACGGTAATTCCCATTGCATTACGAATCTTATTGGGAATGTCGTCCATTAGTTTTTTGTAACGTTTGACATCCACAATATTTCCATCATCATCTTTACCAATGAAGATAACACCACCTTGCGCATTGGCAAAACCGCAAATCCATTTGAGGTAATCTTCGTGCCAATTGCTTTTGTATTCTGTATTTTGATGTTCGGGCATAGGAGTATAAAGGTAAAAATTATTGGCTTAGGTGTGGCATAAAAAAACTGCCGGAACTTGTCACAAATTCCGGCAGGATTTTTTTATGATATTAAATATGTGTTGACCGCATGGTCAAATTCTGCCCAATTAGCTATCGGGTCATATACTGTTTTTAATGCTGATTGGGCATTAGCTTTCCGTATGATCCGTTCCCGGTTCATTTTGATCTGGTGTGTCATCCGGTGATTCCGGTGCATCCGCACCCGTTTCCGGTGCGGCGCTGTTATCTCCTGTTTCATCCGGATTTATCTGACCATCTTCTTCTTCTCTTTCATCTTCATCCTGGTCCTGGATGCGTGCAATGGCTGCGATGGCATCACCCTCATCCACATTGATCAGTTTCACGCCTTGCGTAGCCCGGCCGGTTTCCCGGATATTGGCCACCTCCATCCGTATGGTAATTCCTGATTTACAGGTTATCATCAGATCATCGGTTTCCTCAACGGCCAGCAATCCCACAAGGCTGCCGGTTTTTTCGGTTACATTGATGGTTTTAACACCTTTTCCACCCCTGTTGGTCACGCGGTATGAAAGCGTGTATAGCTGTTCTTCTCCGTTTTCATCCTTAATTGTAATCGCTTTGTCCTTTTCATCTTGATTGGCTGCGGTTTTGTCCAAGGGCTGCAGGAAGGGCGTACGTTTACCCAAGCCATTTTCCGATACCACCAAAATCTGCTTGCCGGTATTTTCCTTGGGAATACATACCATACCGATTACGGCATCCTGATCATTTTCTAGTTCAATACCGAATACGCCTATTGCGCCACGACCGGTTTCGCGTACTTTTTCTTCCGGGAAGGATATGGCACGACCGGAGCGCACCGCCATCATGATATAACTGTTGCCATCAGTGAGGGAAACGTCCAGCAACTGATCGCCTTCCTGGATGGTAATGGCATTAACGCCATTTTGCCGCGGACGACTGAAATCTTTCAGACGGGTTTTCTTGATAATACCTTTTTGTGTACAAAGGACAATGGAATGGTTTAGAACAAAATCTTCATCATCTAAGTTCGGCACATCTATCACCGTTCTTACTTTATCATCCTGTGGTATCTGAATCAGGTTCTGGATAGCGCGCCCCTTGGCATTCTTATCCGTTTCGGGAATTTCATACACTTTCAGCCAGTAGCATCTGCCTTTTTCGGTAAAGAATAATAAGGTATGATGCGTGCTGGCAATAAACAGGTGTTCAATATAGTCTTCCTCTCGGGTTTTGGCACCGCGGGAGCCCCGTCCGCCGCGTCGCTGAGCACGGTAATCAGCTAATGAGGAACGCTTGATATAACCTAAGTTGGAAAGTGTGATCACCACATCTTCATCTTCAATCAGGTCTTCAATACGCATTTCATTTGCCAGGTACTGAATCTCGGATTTGCGTTCATCACCAAATTTCTTTTTCACTTCTAACAATTCTTCGCGGATGATATCGTAGCGCATGCCTTCGTTGGCAAGAATTTCCTTCAGGTGCGCAATGGTTTTCATTAAAGCTTCATATTCGGCCTTGATCTTTTCTATTTCTAATCCGGTAAGCGTTCTCAACCTTAATTCGAGAATAGCTTTTGCCTGGATTTCGGAGAGATCAAAAGCTTCCATCAGCCCTTCTTTTGCCCGCTCGGGGGTGTCACTTTCCCGGATGATTTTAATAGCAAGGTCAAGATCTTCCTTCCTGCCGATGACTTTCATAAAGCCTTCGAGGATATGGGCGCGTTTTTCTGCTTCCCGCAATTCAAATTCCGTACGGCGCACGACTACTTCGTGGCGGAACAGCACAAATTCCGAAATAAGGTCTTTCAGGTTTAAGGTACGCGGGCGTCCTTTTACTAAAGCCACATTATTGATACCGTATGAAGTTTGCAGCTCGCTGTATTTGTACAGTTGATTGATGATAACCTGGGCTACCGCATCACGTCGCAATTCTACCACTACGCGGGTACCTTCTTTATTGGATTCGTTGGCTACATTGGTAATGCCGTCAATCACCTTGTTGTTTACAAGCTGGCCGATTTTTTCTGTCAGTGCATCACGGCTGACCTGGTAAGGTACTTCGGTAATGACGATTTGTTCTTTGCCGCTTTTAGTGGTTTCCACATTGACCTTACCGCGCAGCACCACTCTTCCTCTGCCGGTATGCATTCCGGCTTTAATGCCGTCAATACCATAAACGATACCGCCGGTTGGAAAATCGGGGGCTTTCACATACTGCATGAGCTCATCAATAGTGATCTCATTATTTTCAATATAGGCAATGCAGCCGTCTATCACCTCGCTGAGGTTATGTGGCATCATATTGGTGGCCATACCTACGGCAATACCGCTGGAGCCATTCACTAATAGTTGCGGGATGCGTGTAGGCAATACAGTTGGTTCCTGGAGGGTGTCATCAAAATTCAGGGTAAAATCAACCGTTTCTTTTTCTATATCTTCCAGCATACTGTCGGAAAGCCGCTGCAGGCGGGCCTCGGTGTAACGCATTGCGGCCGGGCCGTCTCCGTCCTGCGAGCCGAAATTACCCTGTCCGTCCACTAACATATAGCGCATACTCCAGGGTTGCGCCATGCGCACCATAGCATCATATACGGAGGTGTCACCATGCGGGTGATATTTACCCAATACTTCTCCCACTACCCTGGCAGATTTTTTATAGGTTTTGTTATACTGCATACCCAGTTCATTCATGGCAAAAAGCACCCGGCGGTGTACCGGCTTTAAGCCATCCCGCACATCCGGGAGGGCACGGCCAACGATCACGGACATTGAGTAATCAATGTAGGCCGTTTTCATTTGTTCTTCAATATTTACGGGGGTAATGCGGTTGTGTTCATTGTGGGCACCTTCCTGCTCCGGTACCTGATTGTTCGTTTCGTCCATTATGGAAAATTAAAAAAAATTGAGGTGTGCAAATATACGAAAAATAAGGTGCAGAAGGTATAGTTTCCGTGTGCCGGTCAGGGCGCAGATAAAGTCAATTATTCAGCGGGAATCATTTGAATTAATGAAATATGCTTATTGCCTCAGGAATATATTGCTGTTAAAAAAGCGGTTTTTAATTTTGAAGATGATAAAAAAAAATTAAATTTGTCCTTCGACTGAAATTTGATTTATTGTTTTTTTAGTAAAAATTCAGATTATGACCACATATTTATGCAGCCGCCTGTTTAAGCACCTGACCATTGCTTTCTTTCCTGTTTTGCTGTCCTGGACGGCATGGAGCCAATCTAACTGTACAGATCATACTGATAATAACGGTAACGGGTTGGTTACTTTTAATGTGTCCAATACCAATGCGGATGCCATTATCCTCACTGATATCAGTACATTGATAGATGCAGGAGCAGCAGGTACCAATACGTTTACGCTGTATTATAACACTGCGGCTATTAATTCCAGTGGCAGCGCCTGGACTCAGGGCGCCATTGGTGATGGATTGAACGGTTGGCAGATTGCCGGATCGGCAACGGTTACGATGTCAGCCGGCCCTACGCCTCAGCAAATCATTACCGGGATGACCGTTATCATTCCCGGAGGAAGTACTTTCGGCTTTGCACTGAGTGCTACGGTAACCATTTCATACGAGACCTTAACAGAAGGAGCGGGAGTGAATAATTTCGCCAATAATGGCGTGGTACTCCAAACCGGCGATAATATAGGCTGGGGTGGAGCTGCAGCCAATCCCAGCAGTACACCGGTCAACTATCCGAGAGGATGGATCGGCTGTATCGGCTGGATGCCGGCTACCCCTTGTTCCGGCGCCCCTTCCGGTGGCACAGCTGTATCCAACGTTGCGAACGCCTGTCCCAGCGATCCTTTTACGCTTTCCTTAGAAGATGCTACTTTGGGTGCGGGCATTACTTACCAATGGTATGGAAGCCCTTCGGGTACCGGTAATTTTACGGCAATTGCCGGAGCCACGTCTTTATCTTACACGACAACCATTAGCCAGGCTATGGATTATTACTGTGAAATAACCTGCATCAACAGCAGTCAGACATCCACTTCCACTACGGTAACCGTAGGGATAAACAATTGGATGGATTGCTATTGTATTCCTACCTATCTTTACGGAAGCAATAATGATATGATCACCAATGTGAGCACCGGGACATTAAACGATAACCCTCCGATCAACACCGCACCTTTTTATTTCGACAGGACTTCCGTTCAAAATGCCATTCCCGATTTTTATCAGGGAGAAAGTAATATGGTGAGCATTACCTTCGGTGGTGATGGCAGTCAGTACAGTGGCGTATGGGTTGATTTTGATCATAGCGGCTCTTTTGAAACAAATGAATTTTTTACTACCGGAACAAATGCCGGTGGTGGTGGCACTGCGCTGGTTTCGGTATTGGTGCCGACTACTGCATTAATCGGTCAAACCCGTATGCGTATCCGCGGCGCGGATGATTCCCAGCCCAGTGCTACCCAGCCCTGCGGCCCTTCCAACTCCAACTGGGGTGAGGGATTGGATTATTATATCAATATCATCCCCATGCCGGATTGTAGTAGTATGACATTCCCGGCAGCAGCCAATGCCACAGCAGCTCCACAAAGCCTGTGTGTCAGCGGGGATATTAATTTGAATATAGATACGTCAATGCCCATAGCTACGGGAATAACCTACCAATGGCAAACTTCCGCAACCGAAACCGGTACTTATACCAATATTGGTACGGCAGCAATAAATCCGGATTATGTCTATAATTCCAGTGTGTCCGGATGGTATCGTTGTCAGATATTGTGCAACGGAGCCCCCGTGTTGACCACTGCGGCTACCTATGTAGAGGCTGTTATTCCGGCCACGCCGGTCTTTACTGATGGTCAAAGCTGCGGACCGGGTGAGGTAACCCTTTCCGGAACGGTCAGCTCCGGAAATATTTTCTGGTACACCGCTCCTTCCGGTGGTGCACCGGTTAGCACAGGTAATACTTATATTACACCACCATTATCGGCAACAACCACCTATTATGCTTCCGCAGGTGCGTCTCCCGCAATTGATACTTTTGTTGGTACCGGAACCAATGCATCAACAGATGCAGTGAGCCCCTTTTATTATGTATGGGGTGGTTATAAGCATCAGTACATGATCCTGGCCAGTGAGTTGCAGGCTTTGGGTATTCAGGCCGGCAGTATCAGCCAGATCGGAGTATATGTTGTCCCGACAAGCCCGGCAACTACCTATAATAATTTCTCCATCTCCATGGGCAGCACTACAGCCACTAATATGTCCACTTATCAGCCGGTTACTGAAGTGATGTATCCGACTACTGTGTCATTAACAGGGAACGCTGTCAATATGTTTGTATTTGATGTGCCCTTTATCTGGGACGGCAGCTCTAATATTGTCATTCAAACCTGTTTTAGCAATCAGACCTACGGTGGAACCAGTGTGCCGGTTCGATATCATACCACTACCTTTTCTTCTCATCGTTATAATTATGCTGATAACACTCCTGTGGAAGATATCTGCTCTAACCCTTCCGGTACTGCCAGCCAGTCGTCGCGTCCGAATTTTTATATCAGCATTGCAGGATGCGAATCGGAACGTCAGCCGGTTGTAGCTTATATCCGTGATACGCCTGTTGTAAACCTGGGGCCGGACGAATCTTTATGTGGCGATGCCAATCAGTCGCTCACCCTGGATGCAGGCAATGCCGGAAGCACTTTCTTATGGGATGATGGAAGCACACAGCAAACCAGGACGGTTACACAATCGGGCATTTACTATGTTACCGTTACCAACGAGTTCGGTTGTTCTTCTTCCGACACTACACATAAAGATATCCTGCTGGCTCCCGTGGTCAATATCGGTCCTTCCGATACTATTATTTGTAATGGTGTTACCCTTGAATTGGATGCGGGCGATGACGGCACTACTTATTACTGGAATACCGGCGAAGCGAGTCGGACTATAGAAGTTAATGAGAATGGTTCTTATATTGTAATTGTAACTAACGATTTAGGTTGTACCATTATGGATACCATTAATGTAACTGTTAGCGGGGAAATACCTTCAATTGATGCTATCCTGGTTGATAATATCGGTCTTTATACTTTCGATTTTCAGGCTTTCAATCCGCAGGGTAGTATTGAAGAATATACCTGGGATTTCGGGGATGGGACGCCGGCCAGCCATGTAATTAGCCCCACACATAGCTATAGCAACCCCGGTAATTATCTGGTTACGCTCACTTTAGGCACTTCCTATTGCGGATTAGTGGTTTACACTACTTCCATTCATATCGTCGGTATAAATGATATTGCGATTGACGATGCTGTGCTGAATGTATATCCTAATCCGGCTAAAAATAATATCACGATAGAGAACCGGGGAATGATAAGTATGGAAGAACTGACGATAACCAATGTGCTGGGGCAGGTTGTTTATCAGCAGAAAGCCCAAAACAGAGCCATGCACCAGGTTGACTTGTCTGGATTTACTAGCGGACTTTATTCTATTCGTATAAAAACCGATAAAGGGTATGTGATCCGTAAATTTGAGGTTATCAAATAATAGGGTATAAAATAAAAAAGGCCGCTCCGGTGTATTATTTCCGGAGCGGCCTTTTTATTGAATGAGCACTAATCCCGGATAGGAGTATGCAAATACCCATTATCATTTTTCAGCATTATACCATTTCGAAATGCTGCTTTTATACACGCTACACCATTTTACCTGAATGTACAACGAGGTGAAATGAGTAGCTGAATTTTTGAAATACATCCTTACATATTGATATAATTCATCAGCAGGTCATAGCGGTCGGAAAGATGAGCGGTAGAGATATTGTCTCCGAAAACATGCAATACAACATATTCGTAGCGCTCAAAAGTAGCGATTACATATTGCAGTTCGGTCTTGTTCAGTTTAAGCGTTACCTCTGTTTGTCCCGTTTCAGAATTGTTGAAAATACTGCTTTTCAGAATGGTAATCTGATTACTTTCGCAGATACGGGCAATTTCAGCCAGACTGTAATTATGAGGATTTACTTCTAATACAATAATGCCCCCGGATGTTGTCATGGCTTCATGCTCCACAATATAATCAATAAGTGCATCCCGGAGTATTGCTCCGGCATAACTTCCGTCCTGGTCTAAAACCGGCAATATCTGCAGGTGGAATGCGGACAGCAGTTTTAATACGTCATAAGGATGGGCATCTATAGTAACCGCCGCTTTCAGCCGTAGCAACCCGGCATCACTAATGGGTTTTTCCGCATCATCCACATTCAGCAGGTCTTCCTCACTAATCAGTCCCAAATAGTCATTGTCGTTTAACAGGGGCAATTGGCTGTTGTGTGTACTGCGCATTAAACCTAAAGCGCTGCTGACATGGTCAGTGTCTAATACAAAAGGAATCTGATCGGATATGAGTTTTTCCGCGGTTATCATTTTCTGTGTTTTAAAAAAGGTTTACAGGCCGTTTCCGGCATTTATAAACAAGGATAGACATCCCAAATACAAAAAAGGTTAAGTGAGCATATTAAAATAACTGCTGCATTTCGATAAGTTATTTTCCTGTCCTGCATGAAAAAATGCCTCTACAGTCCCGTCTCTGGACACCTTTGCTTTGAGTAAACAAGTAGTAGTACTTTGGTTCAGTTTTTTGAAGTATGTATCATGTTTCTGATATAATCCAGGCATTCCAAAATCGCTTTTTAGATTGTTGGACACGGCCTCTGAATGGCTTTTTAACCCTGATGCTTCGACAGAAAAGCAGCCAGCACCTGGTTGAATGCCTCCGGCTGTTCCATCATAGGCGCGTGTCCGCATTCATCAATCCAATGCAGCTCCGAATTGGGCAGTAATGACTTGAATTCTTCCGCAACCATCGGTGGTGTGATGGTGTCGTTCTTTCCCCAGATCAGGCAAGTGGGTACGGTAATAGATTTTAGTTCGTTATTCAGGTTGTTGCGTATGGCGCTTTTGGCTAAGGCTATCACTTTAATGGCTTTCAGGCGGTTATTTACAATGGAATACACTTCATCCACTAACTCTTTCGTAGCCACATTGGGATTGTAAAAAGTCAGTTCCGTTTTCTTACGGATAAATTCGTAATCGCCACGCTTGGGATAGGTTTCGCCCATGCCGTTTTCAAACAAACCCGAGCTGCCGGTTAGAATCAGGGTCTTTACCTTATGCTGATTGCTCAGCGTATATAGCAGACCTACATGGCCTCCGAGTGAATTGCCCAACAGGTGCACCTTTTCAAACCCGCGAACTTCAATAAATTTCTGTATATACTTAGCCAGGGAGCCCACACCGGTATCTAAGCCCATGTCAAACAAGGGCAACATGGGAATAATAACCTGGTGGGTCTTGCTGAAATAGTCAAAAAGGTCTTTAAAATTGCTTAATGCGCCAAACAGCCCGTGCAGTAATACCAAAGGCGCTCCTTCGCCCCGTTCTACGTATTTGAATTTACCCAGCGTTTTTATTTCTTGTTCCATAAACGAAATTTACAGTTTGCTAAGGTAATTTTTATTTTTTTAATTCGGTTTTGTTTGCTTAAAATTGTTTTTTGTCTTTTGCAGAGATAAACAAAGCAGAAGTTTTGGTATTTTTACTGCTTCAGTAGAAAAATCAATACAGGCTAATTTTAAAACAGATTGTCTAAGTCCGGATTATATAGAAACCTCAGTGATGAAGAACTGTTGCTGCACGTTGCGCAAAAGCAGGATCAGGAAGCATTCAACATGCTTTACCGCCGCTATGCGCATCTGGCGCTCGGCGTATGTATGAAGTACCTGGGCAATCCCGTACTGGCGCAGGATGTTACCCAAACGGTGTTTACCCGCATCTGGACGGATGCGGCAAATTACCAGGTGCGCAAGTTCAGGCCATGGTTTTATACTGTGGTAAAAAATTATTGCCTGATGGAATTGCGGAAAAATGATGAGCATGCGGATATTTCAGAAAATACTTTAGCTGCTTTTATGGAATCGGATGACCAGGTGCATCGTAAGATGAAAGAAGAAGAATTGTTTGTTATCATGCAGGACTGCCTCCGGCGCCTCAATGATTACCAGCAGGTTTGTATGAAATATTTTTACCTCCAGCAGAAAACCTATGCACAAACCGCAGAGTTGCTGGACCTGACAGAAAAGGAGGTGAAAAGCCATTTACAAAACGGAAGAAGAAATCTGAAAATTTGTGTAAAGCAAAAATGGGATAACGACGCAATATAATTATGGATCACCGACTCCTGCAAATATTGGAAAACACGGCATGCCTTAGCAAAAGCCAGCTTCAGGGTTATTTGGATAAAAGCCTGCAGCCGGAAGAATTGTATGCCGTAGAGATGCATTTAATTGAATGCCCGATATGTAATGATGCGATAGAAGGGTTGAACGGTGTGCAGCAGCTCAGCCATCTGCTGAATACGATTCCCGTCATGACCAAATTGCCGGTTCCTAAGAATAAAGATAAAAAACCTACAGAGCCTAAAAATGATATTCCCAGCACTGCTCCTACTGCATCTGACAATAAAAATAAAACAGAAAATACCGGTATGCCGGATACCGGCGAAAGAAGCCGGCCTATAGCTCCCCCCGCCAAAAACAATCCTCCGAAACCGGCTTGGGGAAGGCAGTGGGGCAAACCGTTAGGCATAGCCGCAGCCTTAGTATTCCTGTTTAGTATGTTGTGGTATTTTGAATTGGGTGGTGCAGATGAATTGTTGCGCAGCGGAGATGCTGCGGCTGTTATTCCCGATTCGGATACATTACTTGCGGATGCTACTCCCCCGGCGAAACCTGAACATCTTTCTCCCGCCCCTGTTACGAAGGATAGCACTTTTGCTGTTGTCGCCGTTCCCGATTCAGTTAATGCTCCTGTGAAGCCACCGGAAGTTGCATTAAAAAAAGAAGAGTCGGTAAAAATGAAAGAACAGCCGAAAGAAAAACCGGAGGTTAAAAAAGAAGCTGCTGTAACTGCACCCGTTGCTGCTGTAAAGCAGCCTGAACAGAAAGTACGGCAGGCTGAAGTGCATCCGCAGGAGCTTGCTGCATCTGGTGAAGAACATGCTGATGTTGCAAACACATCGCGGCCGGAGCGCAGCATTCCGGAGCAGGTATCGGTCGTAAACAATACACCCGCTGTGCAAACGGAAAATACATTATCGCGAAGCGATTTTGATAAAGGAATGGAATTGTATCGTCAGCAACAATACGGCAGCGCTGTCCTATATTTCCGTTCGGCGGCCAACAAGTCCTCCGATTCTAAATATTACGATGCGCTTTATTATTCAGCGATGGCCTATAAGAATATGGGTAAAAAACGGAAAGCGATCAATTATCTGAAAAAGATTGTAGCCGATGAATCGGCACCTAATAAATCAGAAGCACAAAGACAGTTGGATGCTTTACAATAAGGTTAATGCAATGCCTGTTTCGTGTAAAAACCTGCACATACTGAGTACCGGGTTTTTTGAAAGAAAAATAAAATCTGTTGAATTCTTTTTTTAATTCAGAAAGGAATTATACCTTTGCCGTCCCAAAACGGGGATTAAAGGTTTGAGGTAAAGATTTTGGGTTAAGCTTTTTAAGGATGGGGGGTTGATTTTTAGTGATGATTTTGGTGATTATTTTTTATTTTAAAAAATAA
>Ga0206106_100405_pt1 | contig 36898 bp, 35 predicted proteins | sample 1B1ome_FD_148677 | JGI IMG/M metagenome (GOLD analysis project Ga0206106, IMG submission 148677) | Enriched microbial communities from leaf-cutter ant dump, University of Wisconsin, Madison, United States - 1B110A | ecosystem: Environmental > Terrestrial > Nest > Insects nest > Nest dump | place... | reverse complement strand
TTACGCTCCACGCTTCCCCTTCCCACGCCCGGTCGCCCTCACGCAGTTGCGCTTCGCTTCATTCGCTGTGATCAACTCATGGCGGGACTTGCACCCGCAGGAGTGCGCCCATGCTGGGCGCACATAAAAAAACCGCCCGAAAGGGCGGTTAGAAAATTTGAATCATATCTCTCTCAGTTTTTGTTGTCTTTTTCTGCCTTGTCTACGTTATCAGGCATGGAATCGCGTTCCATCGACATGCTCGGCGGATACTGTGCCGGTTTTGGATCTCCACAGGCAGTCAGAAAAGTTGCTACGGCCAGTGCAGCAGCCAGTACGAATGAAAGCTTCATTTTTTTCATCTCCCATATAAAATTTTAGAATATATATAGTCCTTCTGTAAGTCTCTTGCTGCGTGGCCTCCATTTCTGAAAAACCAGCGCCCGCTATTTTTATCAGAATCAAATTTTATTGTCCAGCGGATTCGAAACCAGCCTGATATCCGTTTCCCCAACAATGGGATCAGCCCGATGAAACTCTGCAAAATTGTAATCCCGGCTTATCGCACTGCACCCTTTCAGGAGCCTGTTTATTTGGTAATGATTTCATAATCATGCGTGATATCCACCGTTGCTTTCAGCATCATGGAAGCAGAGCAGTATTTCTCGGCAGAAAGATTGATCGCCCGTTCCACCTGCCGAGAATCGAGATCCTTCCCGGTAATGATGAAATGCAGGTGAATACGGGTAAATACTTTCGGATCTTCTGTCGCGCGTTGTGCATCCATCTCGACCTGGCAACCGGTGATTGCCTGCCGTCCCTTGCGCATAATATGTACCACATCGAAAGCGGTACATCCCCCCAAACCCAGTAATATCATTTCCATCGGGCGCGGCCCAAGGTTCTTCCCACCTGCTTCCGGCGCACCATCCATCAATACGGAGTGCCCGCTCCCGACCTGCCCGAGAAAACTGACTCCTTCCTGCCACGCAATGTTTGCTTTCATTTATTGTAGAGATAAGTTGATAATAGAAATGGAAAACTATTTCTTCCGGCAGCCTTGAAGCTGTCATCGGCAGCAAAACAGATTCCGAGATTCAATAATTCCTCCCAGATATCTCCTTGCGCCACTCCCTTAATGATCCGGTCAATGACAGCCGCCTGCAACAGTGCTTGTACCAGTAATGGATAGCGCATGCGCTGAACCGCTCCTATTATCAGTTTTTGTCTGGCAGGCCATATCCGCAATGCTGTCATGGCCTGTTCGATCGTCATACCTCGGCTGGAATTCTTTAGCAGGTGAATTTTTATCAGCAGACGAATCTGTTCCGACAAAATAGCCAGTATCAATGGAGGTGCCGCTCCTTCACCCTGCAATCCTTCCAGAATGTGGCGATAACGCACCATATCGGCCGTTAGCATGGCCTCCGGTAACTGCAACACATCAAAACGAGTGACGTCGAGAATGGCATTTTTGACCTGTTCGAAAGTCAATCGGCCAGGGGGGTAGAGTAGCCCAAGTTTGTGGATCTCCTGATGAGCTGCCAGCAGATTACCTTCAACCTTGCCAGCAAAAAATTGCAGTGTATCCCGATCGATTATCTGGTTCTGCCGGTCGAGACGCTGCTTTATCCAGTGTGCCAGCCGATCACGCCCGATCGGTTTTACTTCAATCACCTGACCTGCCTGTTCAAGTGCTTTGAACCACTTGCTTGCACGTCCTTGTTTATCGATTTCCGGTAGCGTAACGATGGTCACGGTATCACGCGGTAACTCCCGGCAAAATATTTCAATCGCCATACCGCCTTCTCTGCCCGGCTTCCCGGAAGGAATACGCAAATCGAGCATGCGCCTTTCACTGAACAGTGAAGATTGCCGCCCCCACTGAGACAGATTCACCCAGTCAAAACGTTGATCGGCAGTCAGGATTGTACGTTCGGTGTAGCCCTGCTCCCTAGCATACGCACGGACCCCGTCGACGGCTTCCATCACCAGCAGCAGCTCATCCCCAAGTACCACATAGAGTGGTGCAATACGTCCATCAAGCTGCCTGGCAAGATGCTCAGGGTCCAATCGCATACGCTACTCTGCCTTACCCTGCAGAGGTAACCGCCGAAACCTGGCGAAGAATCTGTTGCACGGCATCTTTCTGCATATCCTTGTACAGCATCTCTTCCTCTGCCGCCTTTGCCAGCTCTTGTGCATCCAGGAAAGGAAGAATGCGAGTCAGTCTGATTTCCTGCAGAGACGCCAGTTCAGCATTGTGCGCATCGAGCAGCCGGGCAGCGACTCGATAGACCAGCTCAAACTCACGTACTCTTCCACTTTCTGATAGCGACAGGATTCTTTTCTCTCTGATTGCATGAACGATCTGAATGATTGCCTCGGATTTTTCGGCTTTATTGACGATCTTTACCCGGGTATGCGTACTGATCACTCGTTCTAAATCGGAACCAATGGTCTGTCCTGCAGGTGCCATGATGTAAACCCGTTCAAAAGGAAGCTCGGAAACCTGTCCCCGCAGTTTGAAACCGCAAGCAGCCAGCCCAAGTACAAGCGAAATGGTCATCAGAGTTCGCAATGTCGTCATATGTAAAACCTCTTTCGCTAAACAACGATATTGACCAGTTTTCCCGGTACAACGACGATCCTCTTGACGGGCCGGCCAGCCATACTCTTTTGTATATGCTCGTTTTCCATAGCCGTTCGTTCAACAGCAGGTCGATCTGCTTCTCTGGCAACACGTATCTGTCCGCGCAATTTGCCATTGATCTGGACGACGATTTCAATTTCATCCTGAATCAACGCCTGATCATCTGCCTGTGGCCAGGGTTGATCGAGCAGCTCAGTACCTGGCCTGAGTTCACGCCACAATACATGGCAGATATGCGGAACGATGGGTGAAAGCAGCAATACGATATTTTCCAGCGCTTCCTGCATTAGTTGGCGTGCAGCCGGATGGGTGCCCTGCACATCGGACAGCTCGTTCATCAGTTCCATGATGGCCGCAATCGCAGTATTGAACGTGTGACGCCGTTCAAGATCATCCGTCACCTTGACGATCGTCTGATGCAACTGACAACGCAAATCCCGCAGATCAGCCGGGTATTCCTGATACGGTACCAGGGTAGTAGTCGCAGCGGCTTCGCCACTCTGCTGTCTGTGCAGATAAACCTGTCGCCATAACCGCTTGAGAAAACGGAAGGCACCTTCGACACCCGCATCGGACCACTCCAGCGTTTGTGTCGGCGGGCTGGCAAACATCATGAACAGTCGCGCAGTATCTGCTCCATATTGCTCGATGATTTCCTGCGGATCGATCCCGTTGTTTTTCGATTTTGACATGGTGCCGATACCGCCGGATTCAACCGGCTGACCATCCGCTCGCAAAACGGCACCGATTCTTTTTCCTTCTGCGTCGTGCTGCACATCCACTTCTGCTGGATTGAAATACTGGATACGTCCACTGCCGGTTTTACGGAAAAATATCTCGTTCAGCACCATGCCTTGTGTCAACAGATTGGCAAAAGGCTCATCGAACGACACCAGTTCCAGATCGCGCATGACCTTGCTCCAGAAACGCGAATACAGCAGGTGCAGAATGGCATGCTCGATCCCGCCGATATACTGATCGACCGGCAGCCAGTAATTTGCCCGCTGGTCGGTCATGGTGGCAGACTGATCCGGACAGGCATAACGGATGAAATACCACGAGGAATCGACGAATGTATCCATCGTATCGGTTTCACGGCGTGCCTGCCGCCCGCAACGTGGGCAGGTACATTCATAGAACGAGGGTGTTTTTACCAATGGATTGCCCGAACCATCCGGCACCAGATTTTCCGGGAGTACGACAGGTAACTGATCATCCGCTACCGGTACTACACCGCAATTATCACAATGAATCAGTGGAATCGGACAACCCCAGTAACGCTGACGTGAAATTCCCCAGTCACGCAAACGATACCGCACCCGTTTCTCACCCAGTGCTTTCTGACCCAGCTCTGCTGCAATTGCATCGATCGCTTCCGATGATTTCAAATCTGAAAACCGAGCTGAATTGAACGTCACTCCATATTCGGTAAAAGCCTGAACGAGTGGTACGGATAACTCACCATTTTCCGGTCTGATGACTGGTTTGATCGGCAGAGAATGCTGGCGGGCAAAATCAAAATCACGTTCGTCATGCGCCGGGACCGCCATGACAGCACCTTCACCATAGCTCATCAGTACATAGTTAGCGACCCATACCGGCAGGCGCTCACCGGTCAGCGGATGCAGAACATACAATCCGGTGGCCATCCCTTTTTTCTCCTGGACAGCCAGCTCTGCTTCCATCGTGGCGCCCTGTCGGCAGGATTCAATGAAAGCCGCCAGATCAAACTGATTGTGTGCTGCGTGTAAAGCAACCGGATGCTCTGCCGCAACCGCCACATAGGTCACCCCCATCAGCGTATCTGCCCGGGTGGTGAATACCTTCAGCGCCTGCGGCATACCGGAAGCAATATCCGGCGGGAATGTAATGTCCACACCAAAGCTTTTACCGATCCAGTTAGCCTGCATGGTTTTTACGCGCTCCGGCCAACCTGGCAGTTTTTCCAGATCGGCCAGCAATTCATCTGCGTAGCGGGTTATGGCCAGGTAATAACCCGGAATTTCCCGTTTTTCCACCACTGCACCGGTACGCCAGCCGCATCCGTCGATCACCTGCTCGTTGGCCAGCACCGTCTGATCAACCGGATCCCAGTTGACCACCTGTGTTTTCTGATAAGCGATACCCTTCTTCAGCATGCGCAGAAACAGCCACTGATTCCAGCGGTAATACTGCGGATCGCAAGTGGCCAGTTCCCGCTGCCAGTCGATAGCAAACCCCAAGCTTTGCAACTGGCTGCGCATGTAGGCGATATTGTCATAAGTCCATTTTGCAGGCGGCACTCCTTTCTGGATTGCAGCGTTCTCGGCCGGCAGTCCGAAAGCGTCCCAACCCATCGGCTGCATGACGTTATACCCCTGCATACGGCGATAACGTGACAATACATCTCCGATCGTATAGTTGCGTACATGCCCCATATGCAGCTTGCCGGAAGGATAAGGAAACATGGAAAGGCAGTAGTATTTCGGTTTGTCCGGTATTTCAGTCGCATTGAAAATGCCTGTTTCCTGCCAGCTCTGCCGGGCTTGTCGTTCTATTTCCTGGGGATGATATTTTTCTTGCATGGATGAATGATTTTCTGCCGGAATGATAAAACTGCGATTATACCTTTAAGGAACTCTGATTAAGTTCTCCATGAGCTGTATTACAGGCAAAATCACAGTGATCGCAAGAGGTGCGATGACAGTCATAGCGTTGAAGGGACAAGCCATTCAGATCTGACAGAAGGCTTGTGGCGAGGAATCTCTTGCTGCCATGTATTCTCCCCTCAAAAGATAGAGCTACCTTGCTTGCCATCGGTATAATCCGCAGCATGAAAACCGATGATTTCGATTTCCATCTTCCCGATGAGCTGATTGCACAGTTTCCGCCTGTAAACCGAGCAGACAGCCGGATGCTGTATGTAAACGGCAAGCACGCTGATTTGCGTGATGCCACTTTCAGAAATCTGCCTGATTACCTCAAACGAGACGATGTCATCGTGCTCAACAATACCCGTGTCGTCAAAGCCCGCCTGTCAGGCGTCAAATCCACCGGTGGCAAAGTTGAAGTCATGGTCGAACGTATCCTGGACGCTCATCGGGCACGAGCACTGATCCGCGCCAGTCATGCGCCGGTGATTGGCTCCACCCTGCTGTTGGAAGACAAGATAACCGTACAGGTGGAAGCACGCGAGCAGGATATTTATACCCTGTGCTTCATGCATTCACAGCCACTGATCGAATTGCTCGATCAATTTGGACATACACCGCTACCGCCTTACATCGGGCGCAATGCGACTGTTTGCGATGAAAACCGCTATCAGACCGTTTTCGCGCAGGAAAGCGGAGCCGTTGCGGCCCCTACTGCCGGCTTGCATTTTGATGAAACCATGCTGGAAACATTACGTACCCTGGGAGTGAAAATCGCCTATATCACGCTGCATGTCGGAGCAGGAACCTTTCAGCCGGTACGGGTGCAAAATATCGATCAGCATGTCATGCATACCGAGCCATACTATATCCCGGCAGAAACGGTGGAAACCATCCAAATGTGCAAATCTGCCGGTGGTAGCGTACTTGCCGTGGGTACCACCAGTTTGCGCGCATTGGAATCCTGCATACTGGCTAACGATGGTACACTGGTTGCCGGTACCGGTGAAACCAGCTTGTTCATCACCCCTGGTTTCCGCTTTCGCATCGTAGATCGGTTGCTGACCAATTTTCATCTGCCTCGTTCCACATTACTCATGCTGGTATCGGCTTTCGCCGGCATGGAAACCATCCGCCGCGCCTACCGGCATGCTATCGGCAATCGTTATCGTTTTTTCAGTTATGGTGACGCCATGCTGATCGACAGCCAGCCATGAAATTTCAGCTCCACTGCCGTGATCATGAAGCCCGCCGGGGAACACTGACACTTGCCCATGGCGTGGTGGAAACCCCGGCTTTCATGCCGGTAGGTACCTACGGTGCAGTCAAAGGACTATCCCCGGATGAGCTGCACACCCTGGGTGCCGGGATCATTCTGGGTAACACCTTCCATTTATGGCTGCGCCCCGGCCTGGAAGTGATTGAAGCGCATGAGGGACTGCACCGGTTCATGCACTGGAATGGGCCAATCCTGACCGACTCGGGTGGGTTCCAGGTATTCAGCCTGGGAGCACTGCGTAAAATCAGTGAAGAAGGTGTGCGTTTCCGTTCACCGGTCAACGGGAACACCTGTTTTCTGACACCGGAAGAATCCATGCGGATCCAGCGGGTACTGAATTCGGATATCGTCATGATATTTGACGAATGTACCCCCTACCCGGTCGATATACAGACCGCCGAATCTTCCATGCAATTGAGCCTGCGCTGGGCTGAACGCTCGAAAGCAGCCCACGCCGGTAACCCGAATGCACTGTTCGGTATCGTGCAGGGAGGCATGTATGAATCACTACGCGATCGTTCCGCGGCCGGGCTGTGTGCCATCGGTTTCGACGGCTACGCCATCGGCGGATTATCCGTGGGTGAACCCAAAGCAGACATGCAGCGCATCCTCAAACACACTGCACCCCAACTGCCCGCAGACAAACCGCGCTATCTGATGGGCGTGGGAACACCCGAGGATATCGTCCACGCTGTAGCGCAGGGTATCGATCTGTTCGACTGTGTGCTGCCCACGCGCAATGCACGCAATGGCTGGCTTTACACCAGTCACGGCATTCTCAGGCTGCGTAACAGCCGCTACCGGCTGGATACTTTGCCACCGGATGAACACTGTGATTGTTACACCTGCCGTCATTTCACACGTGCTTACCTGCACCATCTGCAGCGTACCGGCGAAATGCTGGGCGCCCGGCTCAACTCACTGCATAACCTGCATTACTACCAGCGACTGATGGCTGATATCCGTAAAGCAATCGAAACCGGTCAGTTTGAGCAGTTTGCACGCAAATTTTCTGGTCAGGACTTCATGCTAAAATGTACTTCAGTTTAATTTGCACCCCTACCCAATCGAAGGAGAAGATCATATGCTCATAACAGAAGCTTTTGCCCAGACTGCCAATGGTGCAGCCCAGACTTCCGACCCCACCCTGATGAGCTTTCTGCCCATGATTGGTATTCTGGTCATTTTCTATTTTCTGCTGATCCGTCCACAGACGAAACGGGCCAAAGAACAGAAAGAAATGCAGAATGGGTTGCAGAAGGGAGATGAAATCGTCATCAATGGCGGTGAGTTGGGGCGAGTCGTCAGTGCTGGCGATAGCTACATCACCATGGAAATTGCGACGGGTGTCGAAATCATCGTTCTCAAATCTTCCGTTCAGACACTGTTACCCAAAGGGACACTGAAAAGTGTCGAAACCGGTAAAAGCAATCGGGCACTGAAAAACAACAGACAAAAAGCTGGTGAATCCCGCCAGGATGAGCCCGAAGGCAACGTAACGGAAACCAGCGAAGCTGAATCTGCCTCAGCACCCTCCAAACAGGATAGCGAAAAAAATTAGTCTAGCGGCATATCCGATCTCTATGAGATTGCAGCAGCATTTCCGCCCTTTTTTCTTCTGAAATACTGGTTATCATGAATCGCTACCCCCTCTGGAAATATATCGTTATCGCTGTTTCAATACTGCTTGGATTACTGTATACCCTGCCCAACTTTTTCGGTGAATCTCCCGCCGTCCAGATTTCACCCTTGCGGACCGGCATTCAAACCGATATGGCCCTTCTGCAGCGTGCTGAACAAGTACTCAAACAGCATGGTCTGCCCTACAACGGAACGATACTCGAATCCACCGGAATCAAGATCCGGTTTTCCGATACCGATACCCAGATCAAAGCACGTGATATTCTGGATACTGAAGTGGGGAATGATTACATCGTTGCTTTGAACCTGCTGCCAAACTCTCCTCAGTGGATGCGTCATATTGGTGCGCTGCCCATGTATCTGGGCCTTGATCTGCGGGGAGGTGTCCACTTTATGCTGCAAGTGGATATGGCAGGAGCATTGACTAAGGCACTCGACCGTTACAACGCCGATCTGCGCAGCACTTTGCGCGAACAGAGAATTCCTTCAGCCGGTATCGATCGGGATCGTTCAAAAATCATTATCAAATTCCGTGATGAACAGACACGTGAGAAAGCAATTTCCGAACTGGGAAAAACCTTCGAAGATCTCGCTTTCCGGTCGGAAGATGTCAACGGAGAGCGACGCCTGATTGCCTCGATCAAGCCTGAAGCAATGATACGCATGCAAAACACTGCCGTTCAGCGCAATATCACCACTCTGCGCAACCGGGTGAACGAACTGGGCGTGGCAGAGCCGATCATTCAGCAGGCAGGCGCCGACCGGGTGATCGTACAGTTGCCGGGTGTGCAGGATACCGCCAAGGCCAAAGATATTCTGGGCAGAACCGCCACACTGGAAGTACGCATGGTCGATGAAGATGGTGATATCGATGCTGCATTGCGCGGATCAGTACCTTCCGGGACTGAGCTGCTTTCCGAGCGCGGAGGAGGACATCTGCTGGTCAAAAAGCAGGTATTACTCACCGGTGATCGCATCACAGATGCTCAACCCGGTTTCGATCAGGACAGACAGGCTGCTGTTCACGTTACCCTGGATAACAATGGCTCACGAATTTTCAAGCAGCTGACACGTAATAACGTGGGTAAGCGTATGGCCATCCTGCTGGTAGAGAAAAATGTGACTGAAGTCGTCACCGCCCCGGTCATCCGGGAAGAAATCGGTGGCGGGCGTGTACAGATCAGCGGGCAGATGAACAGTATCGAAGCGCGGGATGTAGCCCTGCTGTTGCGTGCCGGTGCTTTGGCTGCTCCCATGGAAATCATCGAGGAACGTACCGTCGGGCCAAGTCTCGGCGCTGAAAACATAGAAAGAGGATTTAATTCGACTCTATACGGCTTCCTGATCGTATCCGTATTCATCATGATTTATTACTCGGCTATCGGCATAATCTCTGTCGTGGCACTCGCTACCAACTTGTTGTTTCTGATCGGGTTACTCTCGATCCTGCAAGCGACATTGACACTCCCTGGAATGGCCGGAATGGCTCTGACCGTGGGGATGGCAATCGATGCCAACGTACTGATCAACGAACGGATCCGCGATGAATTGCGGCATGGCGCCACACCACAGGCCGCTATCCATGCCGGGTATGAGCGTGCATGGGATGCAATTATCGATACGAACCTCACTACATTACTTGCCGGCCTCGGTCTGATGATGTTCGGTAGTGGGCCGATAAAAGGCTTTGCTGTCGTATTGTGCCTGGGAATCCTGACCACGCTCTTCAGCGCTGTCACCGTTTCGCGCGCAATGGTCAATCTGTTTTACGGAAATCGTAAACTGACGCATGTTCCGATCGGAACCATCAAAATGCTGAAAAAAAGCAGCAGCAAACGTTAAATATTTACTGAAACCGGATAACCATGGATTTTTTCAGATTCGAACGCGACATTCCTTTTACCCGCTGGGGAAAGTTTTCAATGACTTTTTCCCTGATCATCTCCATTCTGGCGATTTATTCCCTTGCCACAAAAGGATTGAATCTCGCAGTAGATTTTACCGGCGGGACTGTAATGGAAATCAGCTACCAGCAGCCAGCCGATCTCGATAAGACGCGTAAAATTCTTGCCGGCATCGGAATGTCTGATGCCATCGTACAGAATTTCGGAACATCCCGTGACGTCATGATCAGGCTTCCTGTCAAGCTGGAACACGCCGGAGGTAATCTGTCCGAAACGGTTATGGTTGCACTTAAAGCGGATGACCCCTCAGTTGAGATGAAGCGGGTAGAGTTCGTGGGTCCACAAGTGGGTGATGAACTGCTGGAAAATGCCTTACTGGCAATGCTGTTCGTTTCCATGGGTATCGTTGCCTATCTGGCTTTCCGATTCGAATGGAAATTCGGTGTCGCTTGTATCATAGCCAATCTGCACGACGTATTGATTATCTTGGGCTGTTTCTCCTTCTTTCAATGGGAATTCGATCTGACCGTTCTGGCTGCCGTGCTCGCGATACTAGGCTATTCCGTCAATGAATCCGTGGTTATTTCCGACCGGATCCGGGAAAATTTCCGCAAGCTGCGCAAGGCAAACGTAACGAGGATCATCGATAATGCCATCACTGAAACCATGTCACGCACGATCATCACGCATGGCAGTACACAAATGGTTGTTATTTCCATGTTCCTGTTCGGTGGAGAAGCACTGCACAACTTTGCGCTGGCACTGACGATCGGCATTCTGTTCGGCATTTACTCATCGATCATGATTGCCAGCCCGATATTGTTATTACTGGGCGCCAAGCGGGAAGATCTGGTCAAATCCGAACGCAAACCGCAGGAAGAAGCTTTACCATAAAGCTGTTTCTGTGATTTTTCAGATGAATGATTTTCTGGTATCTATAAGGTAGCATTCATGGCAGGACTCAATCCACAAACGCCTGTTCCGACAGAATTGAAACTGCATCGTAAATCCGGTGTGTTGAGTGTGGCCTTCAACGACGGTGAGGCATTTGATTTTCCTTGTGAGTTTTTGCGTGTCTACTCACCTTCTGCGGAAGTTCGCGGCCATGAGCCCGGCCAGGAAATTCTGCAAACCGGCAAGAAAAATGTAGCCATAACCCATATCGAACCAGTTGGCCGCTATGCCGTCAGGCTGGATTTTTCTGATGGTCATAATACCGGTCTGTATTCCTGGGATCTGCTCTATGATTACGGACTGAATCAGGAAACTATGTGGCAGGATTACCTGCAGCGACTGCAGGCTGCCGGTGGCAGTCGTGAAACAGGATAATCCTGTTTGCCAGACATCGATCAACTCTCAGTACAACACACCTCCAGAATGACGAATTCCACACACTTTGGTTTCACAACCGTCTCGGAAACGGAAAAAGCCCGCAAGGTTGCAGAAGTGTTTCACTCCGTGGCAGCACGCTACAATCTGATGAACGATCTCATGTCCATGGGACTGCACCGCTTGTGGAAAAGGTTCGCAATCGATGTCAGCGGTGCCAAATCCGGGGATAAAGTGCTCGATATCGCGGGTGGAACCGCTGATCTGACCCGGCTTTTCCTTGAAAAAACGGGGAGCACAGGTGAGGTCTGGTTGACGGATATCAATAACTCCATGCTGTCGATCGGGCGTGATCGTATGCTGAATGATGGCAAAAGCGTACCGGTTGCACAATGTGATGCTGAAAAGCTGCCCTTTCCGGATAATTATTTTGATCGGGTGTGTGTCGCTTTCGGTTTGAGAAACATGACGCATAAAGATGCAGCTCTTCAGGAAATGTGGCGGGTACTGTCCCCGGGAGGATCACTCATCGTACTGGAATTTTCCAAGGTATGGAAACCCTTGCAGTCTCTATATGATACTTATTCGTTCAAGGCACTCCCCTTCATGGGAAAAATCGTTGCTCGTGACGATACCAGCTACCGCTACCTTGCCGAATCCATTCGTATGCACCCTTCTCAGGAAGAGCTGAAACAACTCATGCAGCAGGCCGGTTTTGAACGGGTCGAGTATTTCAATCTTACTGCGGGAGTCGTTGCACTCCATCGCGGCTATAAATTCTGAATCGTACGCTCTCCGCGCCCCGCTGGACAGCCTTCTCCCACCAATCAGGATCCGGGCAGGCAATGCAGATCCTATAATTCCAAATCAAAAATGACACAAAGGCGAACCGCAGACAGTATGAATAATACGGCAAGGCGAAGCCGACAAAGTCAGTCTTGATTTAGAAATGGAATAACAGCCCGTCAGTCTTGCGCTTTGCCAGCAGACAGATCAGATCACAGGCGATATGCGCTGCTGCAAGCGCCGTTATCTGACTGTGATCATAAGGAGGCGATACCTCCACGATATCCATTCCAATCAGATTGATTGCCGTAAGGCCACGAATGATTGCCAGTGCTTGGGCAGTAGACAACCCTCCACAAACCGGCGTACCGGTCCCAGGCGCATAGGCTGGATCAAGGCAGTCGATATCAAAGGTAAGATATGCCGGTTGAGTTCCGACGATACGTTCGATTTCTGCAACGACCGCATCCGTGCCCTGCCGGTGTATTCGATCGGCATCCAGAATGTTGATCCCCATGAAATCATCATTCCAAGTGCGAATACCAATCTGAACGGAACGTTTGACATCAATCAACCCCTCCCGCACCGCTTTATAGAACATGGAACCATGGTTCAGCGAAGCGGGTGAATCATCCGGCCAGGTATCACAATGCGCATCGAAATGAATCAATGACAGCGGTGCACCTGTTTTTTCCACATGCGCCTGTAGCAACGGATAGGAAATCGAGTGATCACCGCCGAATGTCAGCATGCGTGCACCAGAGGCCAGAATACGCCGTGCATGATCCACAATCGCACCATGAATCGTCAGCGGATTGTGCACGTCGAGAAAACAATCGCCAGAATCAATCACGGCAAGATGTTCGAATGGATCGAATCCCCACGGATAAGGCTTTAACGAAGCAACTTCGGCAGAAGCCTGGCGAATCCCCAGTGGACCAAAACGTGCACCGGAACGATAAGACACTGCCAGATCCAATGGAATACCACTAATTACCAGTTCGGCACCCGTCAGGTCTTTGCGGAAATTGCAGCGCATAAAAGAAAGCATGCCCGAGAAAGTCGGCTCACGCAGCATACCATAAGGTGTTTTACGCGCTATTGCACCATCGATTCTGACCTGATCGTCATCCGACATGATGCGGCTTCGCTCTCATTTCAAATTTGGCATTGGATTCCCAAAGCAGGAAACAGCCTTGCAGAATCTTCTCATCCTTCCTGAACGGAACCATTGCGTCCATTCCGGATACTATCCAGAATCAACAGAAATGCACCGCAAAATATGGCAGAGTCAGCCAGATTGAATGCCGGCCAGTGATAACCGCTCACATGGAAATCCAGAAAATCAACGACATGCCCGAGCATGATACGATCCCAGAGATTGCCCAGCGCCCCTCCCAGGATAAGACTCAACGCAAAGCAGAACAGCCGGTTGGTCGTATTCTTATACAGCAGGTAAACAATCAGGACAGATACGAGAACGGCGATGGTACTCAAAAACCATCGCTGCCATCCGGAAGCATCACTCAGGAAACTGAAGGCAGCACCGGCGTTATAGGTCAGTACGAGGTTGAAGAATTCCGTAATCACAATCTGCTGACCGTATGTCAGATTGAGCTCCACCCAGCGCTTGGTGAGCAGATCCATCACCAGAATGATCACTGCCAGAATCAGGCTGAAATAAAGTTTCATCGTACGCCCTTCTATATTTTTTAGATGATTGTTCCCGAATAATCAGGCAAAACGACGATATTCACCAGAACCTGCCAAATTACTTGCACAGCGGCTGCACAGTGAAGGATGTTCGGGAACTGATCCCACATCCTGCCGGTAATGCCAGCAACGCTCACATTTTGTATGTGAACTAGCTGTCACCCGGATAACTTCCCCAGCCACATCATCCGCACGCTGCAAATGAACCTCGGACGTGATCAGTACGAACCGGAGATCGTCTCCCAGTGAATCAAGCAATACGAAATCTTCACCTGCTGCATGGATTTCAACGATGGCAGCCAGTGAAGAACCGATTTCACCCTGGATACGCGCATCTTCGAGCTGTTTCAATACCCTGGCCCGCAGTTCACGCAGCCGCTGCCAGCGCTGTATTAATGTCTGTGCATCGGACAGTATTTCCGATTGATCGGGGAAGCGATGCCAGGTATGCAGAAATACACTGTCTTCTGCCGATTCACCCAGCTCCTGCCAGACTTCTTCTGCGGTAAAGCTCAGCACGGGTGCAAACAAGCGTACCAGACTGTGCACGATATGGTAGAGCGCATTCTGGGCCGAACGTCGCGGGATTCCATTTGCCATCGAGGTATAAAGGCGATCCTTGAGAATATCCAGATAGAATCCGCCCATATCTTCGGAACAGAAATGGTGCAACCGGGCAATTGCCTGATGAAACTCGTAGCGCTCGTAAAACCCGAGCAAATCGTTTTGCAGTTCGGCCGTATAAGCGAGCATATAGCGGTCGATTTCCACCCATTCTGCCAATGGCAATGTATCCGCAGCAGGATTGAAATCTGCCAGATTGGCCAGCAGAAAGCGCAAGGTATTGCGGATACGCCGGTAGGTTTCGACTGTACGTTTGAGAATTTCATCGGAGATGGACAGTTCACCGGAATAATCCGTAGAAGCCACCCAGAGCCGCAGAATATCGGCACCGAGTGTATCGGCAATTTTCTGCGGAGCAATAACGTTGCCCTTCGATTTGCTCATTTTGTAGCCCTGTCCGTCTACCACGAAACCATGCGTGAGCAAAGCGGCATAAGGCGCATATCCATCGATCGCACATCCCGTCAGCAACGATGACTGGAACCAGCCACGGTGCTGATCGGAACCTTCCAGATAAAGGTCGGCCGGGTGCTGCAACTGTACATTCTGCTTCAATACGGTCTCATGAGTGGTACCGGAATCAAACCAGACATCGAGCGTATCCGTCAGTTTCTGGTAATGCTGTGCTTCCTCTCCCAGTAATTCGGTCGCATCGAGACTGAACCATGCCTCGATCCCCTGTTGCTCGACCAGGCTGGCCACTTTCTCCAGCAGCTCAAGTGTACGCGGGTGCAGTGCGTGGGTTTCCTTATGGATAAAGAAGGTCATTGGAACGCCCCAGTTACGCTGGCGTGAAATACACCAGTCAGGCCGGTTTCCGATCATGGCTTCCAACCGCGCCCTGCCCCACGCTGGATAAAAGCGCGTAAGCTCCACCGCATGGAGAGCGAGATTCCGCAGCGATTCTCCGGCAGATTGTGATCCAGCAATCTGTTGCTGCATGCCAATGAACCATTGGGGTGTTGCACGAAAAATGATCGGGGTTTTATGTCGCCAGCAATGCGGGTAGCTATGCTCGATCTCTTCGGCATGCAGCAGATGCTCATTGTTGCGTATGGTATCGATCACGACATCATTGGCCTTCCATACGAACATTCCTCCGACCAGTGGAGTCTGTTCTGAAAATTTACCATCGCCTTTGACCGGGCTGTCACTGGGCAGGCCATACTGCTGGCCAATGAAGTAATCATCCAGCCCGTGAGCCGGTGCGGTATGGACGAGGCCGGTACCTGCCTCCAAGGTTACGTGCCGCCCACAGATCACTTTGACGGTACGATCGGCAAAAGGATGTTGTAAGGATAGACCTTCCAGTGCCTGGCCTTTGCAGGTCGCCACCACCTGCCCCTCGAGCTGGTAACGGGCAAGACAGGCATTCATCAACTCGGAAGCCAGCAGTAACCAGCCGCGTGAAGTACTGATCAGACTGTAATCGAACTCAGGATGCACGCATACCGCCTGATTGGCCGGGAGCGTCCACGGCGTTGTCGTCCAGATCACGGCAGAAATACGGGTACCTGCCGGAATTTCTGCTGCCATGACGCTGGCAAGCGAATGGCCGGTATCTTTTCCTCCGGTTACTTCGAACCCGACATCGATCGCCGGTGAGCGCTTGTTTTCATATTCCACCTCGGCTTCCGCCAAGGCCGAGCCACAGTCGATACACCAATTAACCGGTTTCTGTCCCTGATAAAGGTAACCATTGCGAAAAATTTTCCCGAGTGCACGGATGATGCCTGCCTCGATCGCATAATTCATCGTGAGATAGGGATGTTCCCAGTCGCCCAGTGCTCCCAGCCGCATGAAATCAGCCTTTTGCCGATCTACCTGTTCCTGCGCAAAGGCCCGGCACAGTTTGCGCACCTGGTCGGACGGCAGATGTTTGCCATACTTTTTTTCAATCTGATGCTCGATCGGCAGACCATGACAATCCCATCCCGGTACGTACGGAGCATCAAAACCTGACAGCGTTTTACTCTTGATAATGATGTCCTTGAGGATTTTATTGACGGCATGCCCGATATGAATGTCACCATTGGCATAAGGCGGGCCATCATGCAGAATGAACTTCGGCCGTCCCTGGCTGACTGCACGGATTTTCCAGTAAAGGTTCTTTTCCTGCCAGGCTCTGAGCATGGCGGGTTCGCGCCGAGCCAGATCGCCGCGCATAGGGAAAGAGGTATCCAGCAGATTGAGCGTTTTCTTGTAATCGATCGTCATTTCAGCAATCCAGGCAGATCGTTTGGTGCATGGCGACATCCATTCGGGAAAAATAGGCTTTGGCGCGATCTACATCCCGTTCTATTTGTTTTACGAGTGTTTCCATATCAGGAAATTTTTCTTCATCTCTGAGTTTTTGTAAAAAATCGACTCGCAAATGCTGTCCATAGATCTGTTCATCAAAATCAAACAAATGTACTTCCAGCAGCGGTTGTGCGTATTCGAAAACGGTTGGCCGGACACCTACACTGGCTACTCCCCTGACTCGTCGTGTATGGCCTGAATCATTACACCAGCTTGCTTCCACCACGAAAATACCGCTCAGTGGAAGATGATGATGTTTCAACCGTATATTGGCCGTCGGGAAACCCAGTTTTTTGCCCAGTTTGATGCCATCTACCACTCGCCCGCTGATACTGTAAGGGCGCCCCAGGAGATCTGTAGCCAGATCGAGGTTGCCTGATACCAGGGCATCGCGCACCGCGGTACTTGATACCCTCAATTCATCCACGGTAACGGGAGACATGACCTCCAGCTCATCGGGTTCCGAAAAGAACTTTTGCAGCAAGGCAAGATCGCCCGAACGCCGGGCACCAAAACGAAAATCCTCTCCTATCAGCAACCAGCGGACATTCATTTCCTGCAGCAGAATACGTGTGACGAATGATTCCGCACTGATTCCGGCAAATTCACGATCAAAACGACAGATCTGCACACGACTCACACCATACCCCGCCAGCAGTTCCAGTTTCTCGCGCAAATCTGTCAACCGCGCTGGAGCCTGCTCCGGCATCAGGCACTCTCGCGGATGCGGTTCAAATGTCATGACACATGATACAACCCCTAAACGACCGGCAACTCGTTTCAGACGGGCAATCATTGCCTGATGGCCAAGATGCACACCATCGAAATTGCCTATGGTCAGGGCAACAGGTTCTCCCCTGCCAACGCGCCGGGTTATGCGCATACTATCGAACCCGGCATCAACCAGGCGAAAATACAATCCGGCTGTAGACCGGCCTCATGACGACCGATGACTCGCACATGATTGCGGGCAACCTGGATCCATTGCTTTTTATACTTCAGAAGTATTGAGATCAGCTGGTTCACGATGCGGGAAATGGCTCATCTGATAGCCCATCCAGAGGCGTCCGGCAATAAATTCTGCGACAGTATCTGCATGCTGCTTCAGTAGCGGATTGCCCAGTTCGAGTGTCGTTTGCCGGAAAAGCTGCAACCAGCGCCTGAAAAGTGTTTCATTCAGTTCAGGCAAGGCAATGTGTTTAGGCATGGGAGCACCCCGAAAACGGCTGGTACCACGTAATTGGGCTGACCAGAAATTGATCATTTGTACGAAATGCGCATCCCAGTCGATCACATGTTCTTCGAAAATAGGGCCTAATGCGGCATCTTTTCTCGCTTTGGCATAAAATTCATGGACCAGTTTTGAAACTTCTTCCTCGGTGTACAAATCGGGACTGGGTTCAGGTATGGGACGGGGTATCATGGCTCTGTATCAAATATATTCGATGAGTTAAAGTGTATGTATGCTGGAATAATTCAGATCATAATTCAGCTGTTTACAATACCAATTTTCTCATATTTGCAATACTCCTTCGAGTCTCTTTGTACAAGGTCTATATATTGTTCAAAACCAGTCGATCATTCATGAAGAAAATCCGGCTACAGGCTGTCTGTGCGGACTACTCCCTCGTATTGACTAGTCTGTTGTTATTGAGTCTGATATTGTCCGGTTGTGCCGATATCTGGAACAATCCTTATCCGGCCTCGGACTCCGGTAAAAATATTCTTTACAGTGTTTTCGCCGAGCGCCCGAAACATCTCGATCCGGTGCAATCATACAGTTCGAATGAAATCCAGCTCACCTCTCAAATCTATCAGCCACCGCTGCAATATCACTTTCTGAAACGTCCTCTTACCCTGATTCCGCAAACTGCCAGCAGTATGCCCACGGTAAGCTATTTCGACAGTAACGGCGCTCGACTGCCTGTCGATTCAGCCGATACCCGTATTGCCTACTCCGTTTATGAAATTTCGGTCAGATCCGGTATTTTCTACCAGCCTCATCCAGCCTTCGCCAAAGATGAAAAGGGCCACCTGCGTTATCATGGGCTAACCGTACAGGATATGCAGTCCATCCACAAAATCAGTGACTTTGAACATACGGGTACCCGTGAACTGGTAGCCGATGACTATATCTATCAGATCAAACGACTTGCTCACCCCGGGCTGCACTCACCCATATTCGGTTTGATGGCGGATTACATTACAGGACTGCGCGAATATGCGAATACCCTGAGAGATGAAGCCAAGACCCGATCCGGAAATAGTTTTCTGGACTTGCGCGACTTTCCTCTGGCTGGCGTGGAGCGGATAGACGACTACACCTATCGCATCCGGATCAAAGGAAAATACCCTCAGTTTATTTACTGGCTGACCATGGCATTTTTCGCACCGATTCCGTGGGAAGCAGATCGTTTCTTCTCACAACCCGGTATGATCGAGAAAAATTTCTCCCTTGATTGGTATCCGGTGGGAACCGGTCCGTATATGCTGGCCGAAAATAACCCGAACCGGATCATGGTGCTGGAACGCAATCCCAATTTTCAGGGAGAGTACTACCCGGATGAGGGCATGCCGGAAGATATACAAAAAGGCCTGCTGCGCGATGCCGGGAAACCACTGCCATTCATCGACAAGATCGTATACAGCCGTGAAAAGGAAAGTATCCCTTACTGGAATAAATTCCTGCAGGGATACTACGATGCATCCAGCATCGGTTCGGACAGTTTCGATCAGGCAGTACAAATAACCGGTCAGGGCGAGGCAACGATCACCGAGGAAATGGAAGAACAAGGTATCCGCCTTGGAACGGCTGTCGCTCCATCGACTTATTACATGGGGTTCAATATGCTCGACCCCGTAGTGGGTGGCCGCACCGAAGCGGAAAAGACTGCAGCACGCAAGCTGCGTCAGGCTATTTCCATTGCCGTAAATTACGAGGAATATCTATCCATATTTGCAAACGGGCGCGGTATTGCTGCACAAAGCCCGATCCCTCCCGGAATCGAGGGTTATCATGAAGGCAAGGAAGGGATGAATCCAATCGTTTACGAATGGCATAACGGCGAAGCCCGGCGCAAGTCGATCAAACAGGCGCGAGCATTACTCGCTGAAGCAGGCTATCCTGATGGTATCAGTCGCAAGACTGGTAAACCGCTGGTACTGTATTACGATGTCACTGCACGCAGCGCAGACGACAGATCCATTCTCGACTGGATGCGAATGCAGTTCCGCAAGCTCAATATCCAGCTGGTTGTGCGCAGCACTGATTACAACCGCTTCCAGGACAAGATACGCAAGGGAAATGCACAGATTTTCGAATGGGGCTGGAATGCGGATTACCCTGATCCGGAGAATTTTCTGTTTCTGTTATATGGCCCACAGCGCAAAGTGGGTAACAGTGGTGAAAACGCCGCGAACTATGACAACGCCGAATACAATCACTTGTTCGAACAGATGAAAGACATGGAACACGGTCCGCAGCGTGTACGGATCATCGACAGAATGATCACCATTCTGCGGGAAGATGCTCCTTGGTTGTGGGGTTACCACCCGAAGGAATTTGCCCTGTACCATGCTTGGTATCAGAATGTGAAACCCAACAGAATGGCGTATAACACGCTCAAATATTATCGGATCGATCCTGCATTACGCGACCAGAAACGCAATGAATGGAATAAACCCGTACTATGGCCGATCGGTGTAGGTACGGCCCTGCTGACCATCATTCTCTTGCCGGCATGGATTGCATACCGCCGCCAACAGCAACGACAAAGTATTACCGGACAGGCAGCCTGATCCAGTTTTATGCATTTATGCTAAATTACATCATCCGCCGGATACTTTACGCACTTCCGATTCTCGCCGGCGTCAATCTCATCACTTTTGCGCTCTTTTTTGTGGTCAACACCCCAGATGATATGGCACGTATGCATCTCGGCACAAAACACGTCACGGAAGAAGCCATCTGGAAATGGAAGGAAGAACATGGCTACAACAAACCGCTGCTCTATAATGAGGCAGGTTATGGGTTCGAAAAACTCACTGATACCATTTTTTTTGAAAAATCGGTTTCGATGTTCGCATTTGATTTTGGTCGTGCCGATGATGGCCGTGATATTGCCCATGAGATTCAGTCACGCATGTGGCCCAGCCTGGCAATTGCATTACCTGTATTTCTGCTGGGTCTGCTGACCTACATCACGTTTGCTCTGGTGATGATTTTCTTTCGCGCCACCTACGTCGATTTCTGGGGCGTTATTCTGTGCGTGATGCTCATGTCCATTTCCAGTCTGTTTTACATTATCGGCGGCCAGTTCCTGATCGGTAAGCTATGGCATCTGGTCCCCATCTCCGGTTACGGCAGCGGACTGGATATCAGCCGGTTTCTGCTGCTCCCGGTCATTATCGGTGTGGTCAGCAGTGCCGGCGCCAACACACGTTGGTACCGTACCCTTTTTCTGGAAGAGATCAATAAGGAATATGTGCGCACGGCCCGGGCCAAAGGATTGGCAGAAAGTGTGGTACTGTTCAGGCATGTACTCAAGAACGCGATGATTCCCATACTGACCGGTGCCGTCGTCGTCATTCCACTACTATTTCTCGGCGGACTGATTATCGAATCATTCTTTGGCATTCCAGGGCTGGGCAGCTATACCATCGATGCCATTCAATCCCAGGATTTTTCAGTGGTACGTGCCATGGTGTTTCTGGGGTCATTGCTGTATATCGCCGGGCTGGTGCTGACCGATATTTCCTACACCCTGGCAGATCCAAGAGTGCGACTGGAGTGATCATCCGTTTCTACAAACGGTCTGCCTTTTCTGAGCAAAATCAGATACTGCTTTTTACCTCAATGCATTAATATGGATTTTTCATTGCTTCATTCGAGGTCTGACCTGTTTTGAAACCAGTTCTGTACAGTATAAAAAGCAAGATCGTGATTTTTGCCGTGATTGCCACCCTGCTGCCTACGGCTGGTCTTGGACTGTTGTCATTCAAGCAGAATGAAGCGCTGATCATCGACAGCGTCACCCGCGAATTACGCATACTTGCGGATAACATCAACCGCCAGCTCAATCTTTGGATAGATGAGAACACACTTACCATCCGTGCATTATCGACATCCAATCCTGTCATCGAAGGGTTGACCACCCTGAAAAATCAGACGGACAACACGCGCGAAAATACATCGAAACAGACACAACTCATTATGTCAGGTTACTTGACTGCGGTACGAGACAAACTGGATGACGTACTGGAACTGACTGTTTTCGACAGCACCCGGCAAATCGTGGCAAGCAGCACCAGTACCCCTGAGGTGCTCGAATCCCCGGAACGCTGGACACATGCCTCTCTTACCAGAGGATCCATTGCCATTACCCCTCTCTGGAACGATCGTTACGATACCGCGGCATTCAGTGTCATTTATCCCGTCCTCTCTTACGACAGCCAACTCATCGGCGCTATCGCAGCCACACTGGATTTAGGCATGTTCAAAAGTAAACTGATGGAAACCAGAAAATTCTCATCGGGAGAAATCACTCTCCTAGACCAGAATGGCAGAGTATTACTGAGCAGTGCCACTGGCATCGATCATCTGGCGGTACCGAATCCACATTACCTGGAATCGATGCAGATACTTGAAGAATCGATCACACATGATGGTGGATTATCTTATCCCAAAGCAATCGGCCTGCTATATGCATCGGAGAACGTTCCGGTAACGATTCTGGTGGAACAGGATCAGAGTGCCATACAAGCTTCATGGATAAAATTGCGTAACCGTTTTCTTGAATTTGTCGCAATCCTGATCGTCATCGTAACTCTGGTAGCTTTGTACATGGGGCATTCTATCGTCACCCCTCTGAAACAGCTAATCAATGCAGTCAGGGGAATTGTAGGGGGAAATCTGGATATTTATCTGCCGGTCAAACGCAAGGATGAAGTCGGACAACTGACCACCATCTTTAATCAGATGACCGATGCCTTGCGTAACAAACATACGGAGATCATGGCCGTCAATCAGGCCATGCAGCAACAAAATCAGCTTCTGCAGAAACTTTCGATCACGGATAGTCTGACAGGCCTGTATAACCGGACAAAACTCAATACCATCCTGATCGAACAACTTGCCAGATTCAAACGCAACGATCGCACCTTCTGCCTGCTGATGATCGATGTGGATCATTTCAAAACCATAAATGATAAACTTGGCCATATCACAGGCGATAAAATTCTGATCACGGTAGCTTCCGCTTTACTGAAATCGATAAGAACGATAGATTACGCTGCGCGCTACGGTGGTGACGAATTCATGGCCATCCTGACTGAAACCAATTCCAGTGCTGCAATCAAGACAGCAGAACGAATCCGCTCCGAAGTAAGTGCTGCCTGTTCTGCACTCGAAGAACACCCGATCCAAATCACTCTGAGTATTGGCATCACTCAGAGCCACCATGACGATACGACTCCGGGTGATCTGATTGCATGCGCGGATGTGGCACTGTATGAAGCCAAGAAACGAGGGCGCAACCGGGTGCACTGTATTGATGTAGCGAATACTGATACATGAGGCCGCTACCGATTCCAGTGTGCCTTACTCTATCCGGATACAACAAAAATGGAATATAAGGACTATTATCAGATCATCGGTGTCTCGCGAGATGCAACTCAGGATGATATCAAACGTGCTTATCGCAAACTGGCACGCAAATATCATCCCGATGTCAGCAAGGAGCCGGAAGCCGAGGCCCATTTCAAGGAAATTGGTGAAGCCTATGAAGTACTCAAGGATCCAGAGAAACGAACTGCTTATGATCGACTGGGAACCCGCTGGAAGAGTGGACAGGAATTTCAGCCTCCACCTGAATGGGATCAGGGATTTGAATTTCATGATGGTGGATTCACTCAGGCTACTTCTCAATTCAGCAGTTTTTTTGAATCATTATTTGGACGAAGTCAGCAGAATCACCGTTATCGTGATCGGGAGTTCAATTTGCGCGGAGAAGATTCCCACGCAAAAATTTCGATAGCCTTAGAGGATTCTTTTCAAGGGGGCATTCGCAATCTGACCTTGCAACATATAGAACCCGGACAGGATGGACGGCCTCTTACCAAAGAACGTACATTGAAAGTACGGATACCTAAGGGCATCCGGCAAGGACAGCATATCCGGCTGGCCGGCCAGGGAAGTCCCGGAGTTGGCGGAGGTAAAGCCGGTGATCTTTACCTTGAAATCATATTCAAGCCACACCCTCTTTTCAGAGCAGAAGATAAGGATATTTTCCTGGAGCTGCCTGTAACCCCCTGGGAAGCAGCATTGGGTGCCACAGTCGCTATTCCTACCCCGGCAGGAACAGTGGATCTCAAAATCCCTGCCGGCTCGCGATCAGGACAAAAACTGCGCCTGAAAGAACGCGGCATTCCAGGCTCACCTTCCGGAAATTTGTATGTTGTTTTACAAATTGTGCTGCCCGCTGCCGATAATGAACACGCACGTGCGTTTTATCGCGAAATGGAACAGAAGCTCGCATTCAACCCTCGTGCCGGAATGAGTACTTGATAAAATGGATCACGATATCTTACATGGCATTGTTATCGAAGAAAGTGAGGCACTTTCACTTTCTGAACTCTGCCAGATTTGTAACGTTGAGGCCGAATGGATCACGGCACTAGTAAATGAGAGTATTCTCGAGCCTGCTGGAACTCAATCGGAAAACTGGTTTTTCAGTGGGGTTGCCTTACGGCGTGTACAGGTCGTGAGACATCTGCAACGAGATCTGGATGTCAATCTCTCTGGCGCTGCGTTAGTGCTGGAGCTGCTGGAAGAAAGGAATGCACTGCTTGCGAAAATAAACCTGTATTGATTTTTAGACGAATTTCCATCTGAAACCTGCTCCGGAAATATCGAATGGCAGGCTGAATGACAGTCACTTCCAAAACGGCGTTCATTATGAACCAGACACAGTTAAAAATTCGTATCCACCTGGATCAGTCGGCTGATCATCCGAAGATTGAACAAGATCTACCGGAATTGTCGGAAGAACATGTATTTCCCCCACCTCCTCCAGTATATGAATATAACTGGCCACGGATCATTGTTGCGGGACTGGCACTGTTGCTTATACTGGTAACCAGTATCTGGCTCGTTGCAGATTGGTTGTCCGCCGATAAGGAACTCGAAACGAATTCTGCTGAAATATCGTTGGCAACTGTACCCCCAGCCGATCCTGAAATATCCTCCACTGAAGCGGCACCATCTTTGCCATCTGCCGAGTTCCCGCCAGATCAGCTACCTGAAAACAATCCGACAGAGAACATACCTGATGGAAATATAGAGCCTGATCAGGCCATACAAGCACTTGATCCACAGCCACAATGGGCAGTTCCAGCTGCATCAGCCCCTCCGGTCAAACCTGGAGCCAAACCAAACATTGCCATTCCTCAGGCAAAAACGAAAAACACCTCACAAGGAAGCAATCATCCTTCCGGTCTGATCAAAGCACAACTAACTTCAAATATCCAGCAACGACAACCGGTCGATAACATCAATCAGATTTCGCTGGGTAGTAAATTGAGCAGACCGATCTTCCTTTTTCTGCATCTGAACAAATTCAGAGATGAGAAAATATTGATCAACTGGTACTACCACGGCCAGTCCATTGCCAAAATCGCTCTGCCAGTTGGTAATCATAACTGGCGCACCTATTCCAGCAAAATACTCAACCGGAACAGGCTAGGCCCGTGGCATGTCACTGCCTCAGATCAGGCAGGAAACCTGCTGGCTGAATTTAAATTCAGAGTGACTCGTTAACCCGATCTTCCCAAGTATGAAATTTTGCAGTCAATGTGGCGGTGAAGTTATTTTACGTATCCCGGAAGGTGACACACTGCCCCGATATATATGTCCGGGATGCCACACTATCCATTACCAGAATCCCAAAGTGATCGTCGGCTGCATCCCTGAATGGGAAAATAAAATTTTATTGTGTAAACGTGCTATTGCACCTCATCAGGGCAAATGGACATTGCCTGCGGGGTTTATGGAAAACAATGAAACGCTGATACAGGGTGCAGCAAGAGAAACGCTGGAAGAAGCGAATGCCAGAGTAGAAATTCGTGAACTCTACGCAGTTTACAGCCTGCCACATATCAGTCAGGTTTATATGTTGTTCCGGGCAAAATTACTGGATCTCGATTTCTTTCCAGGAATCGAAAGTCTGGAAGTCAGGCTTTTTGGAGAACAGGAAATTCCCTGGAATGACATTGCGTTCCGTGTAATCCATGATCCCTTGAAACGTTATCTGGAAGAACGACATCATGGACAGCCCGCCTTTCACCTGGGCATCATCAATACACCCCAGACAGGTGGTGGTTCGAATGAATGAACACCCATACATCTCTTATGATCGGATGCCGTCCCTTCCGCAGCATTTTTACAAAAAAATTTGAATTCTTGTATGGCCAACGGTAATACAGAAATTTACCATTTGACTGGAAACAGCACTTTCTTTATAATGCTTGACTCAGTCGCGGGGTGGAGCAGTCTGGCAGCTCGTCGGGCTCATAACCCGAAGGTCGTAGGTTCAAATCCTGCCCCCGCAACCAGACGTATCAATGTGGTGGTATACATCCGAAACTACATCCACGTTGATAATATCTGTCTCCCATCCTCAATACCCCCTAAGACTGCCTGCAGCCCCCTGACCTGTTCGTTTGTCTTATCCAGATCACCATCTAATCGAATAATTTCTGCTGCCCGATCCAGGTTAGATCCAGTTATCATTTTGGCTTGCTTAGCAAAGAATCACCACAATCTTGCGTGCCTTCGCCAAATATTTCAGTAAGGCAAAACCTGTTGTATGAAGTACAGATTGTCCTATTCATCAACTTCCAGCTGCTTAGTGAGCAGCTGAATTTCTTTGGAGAGTGAAATATTGAATCCCTAGTGAGAGTACGATAGCATTGCTAATAAACGTGTATTGCCTAGTCTGGCTAGCTAAGCAGTAGCATAATAAGAAATAGACCCCCGATAATTTGATTCCCTCAAAGATCTTAATTCCAATTCCTGGTATAACAGCGAGCCAAACACGATCATGTCTTTCTTGTTGATCATGTAAATTTATAACCAAATTAATGACATGACATAGCCTGTTCAGTATCTGCTCTTGCTTAAGTATTATCCGTGCCAATTCGTTTATATTTAACACCTCGTTCAATTCGGCCACAATTGCTGATGATTGTCGTAATGATATCGTTTGACCATTGGTCCAGGGATGATTTGGCGGGGTCAGGCGATGTTCCGTACCATTTTCCAGGCAGACACGGTCGAAGATATGCAAGAAGGCGTATCTGTCTGTTTTGCGATGGGCGAACTGGATGCCGTTGTCTGTCAGGATAGTATGGATTTTATAGGATACGACAGCGATGAGATTGCGCAGGAATTGCGCTGCTTCCATCTTGCCGTACTTGGGCAGCAGTTCAGCGTAAACGAACTTGCTGGTGCGATCGATGGCGACGAACAGGTAGAGTTTGCCTTCTTCTGTCCGTACTTCGGCGATATCGATATGGAAATAACCAATGGGATATTGGGCAAACTTTTTTCTGGCAGGTTTCTCGCCTTCCACCTCCGGTAAACGGCTGATGTTGTGGCGCTGGAACAGGTGGTGCAGGGATGATCGGGTCAGACAGGGAACGCTGCTTTGCAAAGCGTAAAGGTAGTCATCCAGCGGCAGCAGCGTATGTTTACGGAAGACTACGCAAGCAGCTTCCTGCTCTGGTGTCAGAACCGTGGAACGCGGCTCTTTCGGACCCATCCTGGCATCGTACGTAAAGTTGCATTTCTTCCACTTCACCACCGTCTTGGGTTGATGGCGTAGCGCCTGGCCAGCACATTCAGGCTCTCTTGACTATGTTGTATCGCTCGACGCACTGCCGCTGTCGTGCGGGCGCTCCCATGTAATATCTGTCCCATAATTCCTCCTGTGTCGGTAGCAAATCATATACCGATCACATATCGGGACTAAACACAGGCGGCAGTCCCTTGCTGAACACCTTGGCGTGGAATACCGTCGCACCCTGCCCACCGTCGCCGTCATTGGTCACGGCATAGAGATCGTTGCGGTTCGGGTCGATCGCCAGGCTGGTCGAGGCCAGGTTGTGGCCACTGTCGCGGTCGGGCAGCAGCACTTGGCCGATGGGGATGCCGTTGCGGTTGAACGCCAGCACGCGGCCTTGGCCGTAGATCGCCACGTACACGTTGCCGTCGGCGTCCACCCGCATCGAGTCCGGCGCCGGGCCGACGAAGCGGTAGGCAATGGCCGAGCCGATCGGCGCGATAGTGGTCGCGTCGGACAGTTGGACGCGGTGCAGCAGGTTGCGGCCGAACTCGGTGGCCCACAGCGACTTGCCATCGGGGCTCAGCGCAATGCCATTGGCCATCGCCAGGTTGGGTAGCATGGGCTTGATCGTCTGAAAGTCCGGCGAGGCGTAGTACACGCCGCCTTTGGGCTCGGTGGATGTACCCTTGAAGTCGGTGAAGTAGAAACCGCCCGCGGCGTCGAACACCAGATCGTTGGGCGCGTACCCGGCCACGACCGGGCTGATCGTCTGCAGGCCCGAACCGTCCAGGTTCACGGCCAGGATCGCGCCGCTGTCGAAGGTGCCGGTCAACGCCGCGATGAACAGCCATCCGTCCTTGTGGATGGCCAGCCCACCTGGGAACAGCCCGTTCAGGCGAACGACGGTGGACAACTGCTTGTCCGGCGTCAGCCGCAGCACGCGGCCCCCGCTCACGTCGCAGAACAGCAGGTTGCCGCTTTGGTCGAAGATCGCCCCCTCGAGGATCATGCCGTCCTTGGAGACCTTGAACCAGGGTTCGGCCACGGTGGACTGCAAAGCACGCTCGGAAGGCGGAATCGGCACCACGCTTTGCGTCTGCGCGTCGTAGGCCAGGCCTGCGATAGTAGCCTCCTGTGCGGACACTGAAGACGTGAAGCCCACAACAGCAATCAGGTATGCAGCGATGAATGTTCGGTTCATTGCCATGTCCTTACCAGGGCTGGTTCGCAGGGCCGACTGTGAACTCGTTGACCGTCGTGTCCTCGGGCTGGTCGATGGCGAAGGCGACGATGCCGGCGATGCGGTCGGGCGAGATGCCGTACTGGTCATAGATGCCCTGCATCTGCTTGCGCGTGTTCTTCTCGCTGATCGTCTCCAGCAGTTCGGTGTTGATGGCGGCCGGGTAGATCGTCGCGGTGCGGACGTTGGTGCCTTCCATCGCGGATTCCATGCGCAGCACTTCCATGAAGTCGCGCACGAACCACTTGGTGCCGCCATAGATGGCGCCGCCCGGATAGACCTTCAGACCGGCCACCGACGAGGTGGTGATGACGTGGCCCGATTTCTGTGTGGTGAAGGCCGGCGGCACGGCGGCGACGCCGTTGAGTACGCCCTTGACGTTGACATCGACCATCTGATGCCAGTCGTCGGTCTTGAGCGCTGACAGCGGCGAGTTGGGCATCAGGCCGGCGTTGAGGAAGATGACGTCCGCGATGCGTTGGAGCTTGTCGGTGCGCCGCGCGCCGAGCACGACCTTGGCTCCCTGGCTGGCGAGCAGCTTGGCCGTGGCCTCGCCGATGCCCGACGATGCGCCGGTGATGATGACGACTTTGTCTTTGATCATGGTGGTTCTCCGTAGTGCGGGTTGATCAGCGGTACGCGGCAGGCCAGTCGCCGTCGGTGTGGGGCTGGCTGATGCCCAGGTCCTCGTTGACGTGGGGCTCGGGGTGCTTGACCAGATCGGCGATGAACCGCCCCAGGTTGGCGTTGCGCACGAACAGGGGTAGTTCCACGTCATCCTGCTCTAGCAGGCGAGGGATGATTTCGCGAGCGGTGTGGCCGTTGGCGCCCGGCACAATGACTTGCTTCATAGAGATTCCCAGCGGTTTGAGGCTTCTCGCTCTCACCAGGCGTAAGCCTGTGGCGCCTCGCCACCGGGACCCGGCCAGATTTCGTCCAGCTTGGCTCGCGTCTCGTCCGAGAGCTTCAGCTCCAGCGCTTTCAGGTTTTCGAGCAACTGCTCGGCAGTGCGCGGGCCGCTGATGACCGAGGTCACTGCCGGGTTGTACAGCAGCCAGGCCAGGGCGACGAGTGCGGGCGATTCCCCCAGTTCCGCGCACAGCGCCTCGTAGGCCTCCAACTGCAGGCGTAGGGCTTTGACCCGTGCCTGCAGGCCTGGTGTCGCGCGACGCCCTTCGGTGATCTTGTTGCTCAGCACGCCGCCCAGCAGGCCCATGCCGATGGGGCTCCAAGGGATCAGGCCGATGCCGAAGTGGCGCAGTGCCGGGATGACCTCCAGCTCGATGGTGCGCGCAGTCAGGTTGTAGAGGCTCTGCTCCGAGGCCAGGCCCAGCATGTTGTGCGAGGCCGCCGTGCATTGAGCCAAGGCGATGTCCCAGCCGGCGAAGTTGCTGGAGCCGACGTAGGTGATCTTGCCTTCGCGGATCAACTGCTCCATCGTCTGCCAGATTTCCTCCCAGGGCGTGTCCCGGTCGACGTGATGCATCTGATACAGGTCGATGTGGTCAGTCTTGAGGCGCTTGAGGCTCGCCACGCAGGCGCGGCGAATGTGATAGGCCGACAGGTACTTATCGTTGGGGCCGGTCTCCATCGGCTGATAGACCTTGGTGGCCAGCACGATCTTGTCGCGGCGGCTTCCGTCCTGCGCCAGCCAGCGGCCGATGATCTCTTCGGAGCTGCCGTAGCCCTTGGCCATGTCGGGCGATTGCGGGCCGCCGTAGACGTCGGCGGTATCGAAGAAGTTGATGCCGGTATCCAGCGCCGCATCCATGATCTTAAAGCTGTTCGCTTCGTCGATCAGCTCACCGAAATTCATGGTATCCAGCGCGATGCGGCTGACCTTGAGGCCGGTACGGCCGAGGTGCGTGTAGTTCATTGCATTTTACTCCTGTAATTCCGCAGTCCCGACGATGATCCGATCGGGATGTGGTGATGATAGGTGACATGGTTTCGCTACCCGGGTTATTGCACAGTGAGGCCGCCATCCACGGTGAGCGCTTCGCCAATCACATAGCTGGCAGCGGAGCTGCACAGCCACAGCACGGCCGAAGCGATTTCCTCGGGACGGCCAGCGCGGCCGATCGGTGCACTTGCGCCCAGCTTGGCGAATGCTTCATCGCTACCGCCCACCACATCGCGGGCGATCTGCGTGTCGATCGTGCCCGGGTTCACCGCATTCACGCGGATACCCTGCTTGCAGTACTCCAGGCCGGCGGTGCGAGTCAGACCGACGACACCGTGCTTGGAGGCAATGTAGGAACCGATACTAGGATTGCCGGTCAGCGCACCGACCGAGGCATTGTTGACGATGGCGCCGCTGCCCTGGCGCTGCATCTGCTGCAGTTCATATTTCATGCACAGCCACATGCCGCGCAGGTTAATACCGATCACGCGATCGAATTCCTCGCTGGTGGCCTCGGCAGTCGGGGCGAGCTTGGCCATGACGCCGGCGTTGTTGAACGCCATGTCGAGCCGACCGTATTCTTTGATCGTTCGTTCTACCAGGGCAGCAACCTGTGCCTCATCGCTGACGTCGCAGAGCACGCCGATGGCAATGCCGCCTTCGGCGACGATATTCGCTGCTTCCTTTGCAGCGCGCTTGCCGTCGCGGTCGGTCAGCACCACTGATGCGCCGCTCTGGGCGAAAGCCCGAGCAGTCGCCAGGCCCATGCCTGCGGCCGCACCCGTCACCAGGGCCACCTGGCCCCTGAAGTCATATATCGGATTCATGTCTCTGTTCTCCTGTGGAGTTGATAAAAGGAAAGCCGGAAAGCGTCATGCGAGGCGGACTGGCGGGTCACGACAGTCAGGACCGTGCAAATCGCCAGCCGCACGGCCGTTCGTGATGAAGGTGCTGCGGTAACCACTGTGGTCGAACAGCAGGCCGCCTACGTGAAGCCCAGCGCAATGGCTGGATTTGTGGCAACTGCCTCAACACTCAGAGCGGCAATCCCAATGCCAATCATTTTCAGCAAGCTGCGGCAACCCGCATCAGCACCATCTGAATAGGCGAGCCAGTTTCAACCTAGAAACCGCAGTTGGACGCGCCCGAGTGTGCGTCTGGCGCTCTGCCTGGCAAGGCGCGACGAGGCGCATGGTCATTCCCTGCAACGAGGAGCAACGCAGCCAGGCGGCGTATCAGGCGTGCAAACGGGTGCGTAGCAGCCTCACCCACCGGGTTGGCATGAGCGAAGGCAGCAAGCTCACTATCCATCGGGATTTTCAGAGACTGATAAGCAATCAACTGCGGTTTCTAGGCTCATTGTGCCTGTTCATAGTGAGTTTCTTTTCTCTTCTAATTTCGTTGAGCAGACGTTAAACCGTCTGCCCGCCATCGACAACGATATTAGCGCCTATGGTGAACCCAGCCTCTTCAGAACATAGCCACAGTACCGCCGCCGCAATCTCCTCAGGGCGGCCCGGACGGCCCACTGGCTCATTAGCGACCACAGTGCGCAGACCTTCCTCTGTACCCCCGGTGAAGCGATCCATCATCGGTGTAGCAACGAAACCAAGAGAGATGACGTTTATGCGGATGCCTTTGCTTGCATAGTCGAGTGCTGCAGCTTTGCTCATGCCGATCAGACCCCATTTCGCGGCACAATAGGCCGCCTGTCCAGCAAAACCTTTAACACTTGCCCCGGATCCTGTGTTGGTAATTACACCGCTGCCTTGCTTGAGCATCTGCGGAATCTGGTATTTCATACTGAAGAAGACACCGCTCAGGTTGGTGCTGATCTGGCACTCCCATTCGGCGCTGGAAATGTCAGCCAGCGCAATGAGACCATGCTCGATGCCAGCGTTGTTGAAAGCAAAATCGAGGCGACCGAAGGTGGCTACCGTCTTGGTGACAGCAGCCTCGACATTGGCTTCCTGGGTCACGTCGCAGGGTATGGCCAGCGCGTGGCTGCCTGCCTGTTCAATCAAGTGTACGGTTTCATTAATGCTTCCTTTCATGAGTCCCACCACGGCGACGCTGGCTCCAGCCTGCGCGAAAGCGAGTGCTGTCGCGCGTCCGATGCCTGTGCCAGCTCCCGTGACAAAAGCGACTTTTCCCTGCGTGGTCGAATTTGATTGCCATGATTTAGCCCTCTCCAGTCTGTCAATGTTAGAAACCTCTGAAAAAACTACTTGCTAAAGGCAGGCACCCCCGCTGGATCACTCGTAATTACCTCGGCAACCAATCCCTGATGTATTCAGTTCGCACCCATTGCTACTACTTCGGCGAGCCTTGGGAAATTGCTTTTTTCATACTTTGAATCTTGACAAAAAGAAGCACTCTTGAATAGCTAATAAATACTTAAATAGTATATAAGCTATACTAATTAATTCTTCATGGGAAATTGGCTCTATGGTCAAACACAATCTCAACGATCTCCTGTATTTCGTCACAGTGGCGCGGGAAGGCAGCTTCACCCGTGCTGCAGCATTGCTGGGCGTCACCCAGTCGGCGCTTGGCCAGGCCATCAGCGGGCTGGAGACACGGTTACAGATCCGACTGCTCACACGCACAACACGCAGTGTCTCGCCCACAGTAGCAGGCGAGCGACTCCTGCAGGCCATCGGTTCGATGAAATCGATGCCGAGTTAGATGCCCTGACTGAACTGCGCGACAAACCTGCAGGGGCGGTGCGGATCACCTGCGGAGATCACGTCTTGCGAACCACCCTTCTGCCCAGGCTCACCCCTTTGCTGGTTGAATATCCTGACATTAAGGTGGAGTTCGATGTGAACTACGGTTTTAGGGATATCGTGGCCGACCGCTTCGATGCGGGTGTACGGCTGGGTGACACCATCGACAAGGACATGATTGCCATGTCGATCGGGCCGCCGTTGCGTATGGCTGTCGTGGCCTCATCTGCGTATTTCGCAGTACACTCCAAGCCTACGAATCCACGCGACCTGATGAATCATAATTGCATCAACATGCGTATGCAGTCTGGAGGAGGACTTTACGTTTAGGATTTTCAGAGACAGGGTCGACAGTTAAACGTACGTGTGAATGGACAGCTCACATTCAGTACCTCGCCCAACATCGTGGATGCGGTATTGGCGGGACTGGGAATCGCATGGCTGCCGGAGGAAGAATTTGCACCACATATCGAAGAAGGTCGCTTAGTGCGTGTGCTGGAGGACTGGTGTACCCCATTCCCCGGCTACTACCTTTACTACCCAACTCGGCGACAACCTTCCCCTGCTTTCTCATTGGTTGTCGACGCGCTGCGTTATAGGGAGCCTGACTTGGATTTGGTCTAATTTGATAGCTTACCTGCAAAAACCAGAGTACGAAAGCAGTTATGATCGACGCACAGCTTGGTTGAATCAAACCAAGAATGGTACATCGCGAGGTGTTCCGTTGAATAAGGATGCGGTTGTTGTATTGCGGGAACAAATAGGCAAGCATCATCAAATCTGCTTTACGTATCATGGTCAACCTATCCGTTGGAATTTAACCAATACGGCATGGGTAAATGCAATCAAGAAAACAGGGATTGAAGATTTCCGGGTTCCATGATTTACGCCATAATGGGCTTCCTGGCATCATCAGGCGGGCACGATGCGATGAACTGAAAGACCTGGGATGCTGGAAATCACGCAATATGGTCGATCGTTACGCCAAATTTACGACTGAAAATCTGGCGTTTGCCGCATCCAGAATCGAATCGACAAGGGACAGCAAAATCATTCCCTTATCACGTTCTGCCACGTTAAGAATGCAGGTAAAAAGGAGAAACCGAGCAAAACCTCAAACTGAATGGCTCCCCGACCAGGGCTCGAACCCGGGACCTGCGGATTAACAGACCACTGTCATTTCTTTTTAGGTCAATCGCATACCTTCAAAATCTATTCCGCAATTATAGAAATATTACCACCCTGAAACGCCCTATCCATGCGGGTCAAATTTTTATTGCAGAAATGTTTTTATCATTTTCGTGACGTCACGAAAATGGTCAGTACCAAATAAAAAATCCCCTGCCACTAGGGGATGACAGGAGCCAATTACTTCCAATTACAGAGAGATCGTGAGTCGCCTCACGCAGAAATGCTACTGCTGAATTAAAATTGTAGTAGAGAAAAAAAAGGACTTTTTATTAGCTTTATCTACATTATGAAATCCATGTCTGATCTAACAGGCACTCGTCAAATCGGGTAACTGTCAGACCAGATCTCAACTACTACACTTTTTATCCTTGCTGTATTGCTCAATCATCACCCGCAGCTATCAAGTAATCCTTGACGACTGCCTGATCAAACGACACATGCCGGCATAATTTCTTTTAGCCTTTTGATACTTTCATTTTTGATCTGAGTCACTCTGCCCTCGGTTACCTCCCACTTCCTGGCAATATCCACGCCTTTCATTTCTTCCAGAAATACCAGCCTGATACATTCGGCATGCCTGTCATCGAGCGACGCGATAGCTGCATAAAGGATATCCTGTATCTGCTTATCGTTCATCATCTGCACAATATCGTATGTCTCGTCCGGTATACAGTCCTGGCAACTGCCCTCGTAACTGACTATCTCCGCTCCGCTAACAGAGTAGTCTCCTTCCCTTACTCGCTTCCTTTCTTTCCGGGACAGGTGATCAATATTCCTAAGAAATTGGCTTATCTCCCACCAAATTTTCGCCATCAAATAACCATCTGGATTTTTTGATTTCGTATAATCAATTGTCATCAAACCTTTCCAGAGGCCAATGATACCCACCTGAATGAGCTCATCATAATCAATGCATGACGGGAGGGTTTTACGCCTGTAACTTGCAAATCTTTTCACAAGATGCAGGTTGTCTTTTATTAGCTGGTTCGGAATCTGCGAGGTTTCAATCACGTGACTACCTACCATTTTTAAAAGAGAGCCCCCTGCCAGCAGGGATACTGGCAGGGGAGGTGCTGCCAGAACGGCAGCTCCAAGTGGAAATGTGAGTTACCTCACAGGCAACATACTACCCATTATCAAGAATTGTGCTTATCAGCAATAAAAAAGGAATTACCCCTTTTATCTACGTTTTGAAATATGTATTTTTGAGGTAGGGTCAATCACTACCCACAACCATCTGGTAATTCCGGATAGTTGCCTGCAGCCCACGGATCTGTTCGTTTGCGCGATCCAGGTCACCACCTAATCGGATAATTTCTGCCGCAGCTCCATCAAGATTGATTTCGATCTCTCGATCCCTGTCGGTTGTTCTTCTGGCGGTTTCATCAGCTGTTGCGGGGGCGGCGGTAACTTTGGGCACTGGACAGCGTTTGACGCGCAGCCGCCCAAGCTCATCAGTAGTATCAGCAATGATGGTATTGAGATTCGTAAGCCGCTTTTCATAGTCGTTGGATACCTCGTTTATTCTGTTGGCTATCTTGCGTTCTTGCTGGCTTGCCGCAACTCTTGCAGCAGCTTGCTGTGCTTCCAGCCTTGCATCCTTGTACTGCCCGCATAAAAAAGCCCCGCTCGCCAATCCGACAAGCAGGGCAATGGTGGCAGTGGTAAAACTATTCGGTATAGGGAGCATTCTGCACCTGTGCATACAGTTTCTGCTGGCGAACCAGGCGCGCAGGCACAGACAGCAACACCAAAGCTACCCCAGCCCAACGCAACCAATCTTCCGGAATGGCTGCTTTAAATTCACCAGGGAGCTGCTGGAACGCCAGAGCCAACTCAGGGGCCAGCGTTATCAGAAAGCTACCCGCAACGGTCAGCCAGTTACTTACCCAACGCCACGCCGTTTCCCATCCTTTTACAAGTTCCATATTTTTCCCTTTAATTAAATTAAATCCGGTTTGATTAACTTGACCGCTGCCTTATGAAAGGCTGACCAGGTTTCCGGATGGGGTTTCCCGGGCCGCCATACCCGACTGTATAAAGCCCATGCCCCTTCAGTATCAGTAACCGCCGGCAATGGTTTTGGATCCGTGTACAGCAGCAGTCTGGCCATGACAGTTGCCAGCTGGTCGTGCCATTCAATGGCGGTATAGAC
>Ga0206106_100399_pt1 | contig 37644 bp, 21 predicted proteins | sample 1B1ome_FD_148677 | JGI IMG/M metagenome (GOLD analysis project Ga0206106, IMG submission 148677) | Enriched microbial communities from leaf-cutter ant dump, University of Wisconsin, Madison, United States - 1B110A | ecosystem: Environmental > Terrestrial > Nest > Insects nest > Nest dump | place... | reverse complement strand
AAGTAAGCAATTGGACACAGCAGCGCAACGCAGCAGGCTCGAAAGTAAACTGGCAGTTCACCTCTCAAGACGCGAGAATCAAATTGAAACGCTTATATCCAACTATTCTTTAATTACTAGCCGGATGGAGCACTAGTTCGTGCTTGACCATTAACGCCATCATTACAAGGTCCTGGATATGCATAATAATCCCCGCTGACAGTCGCTTCACACCAATGTCCTGTTGGATCCGTATAAATCAGCGGATTATTCATTACATATGTGTAAAGGTTGAGAGACAGCGGGTTGTCAATCTGTCCTTGGTAGCTATCCTCTCTTATGAATGTGTGTGGGGCCGCGTGCGCCAGGGGGCAATGTTGTCAGGTTAAGCCGAAAGTGTATCCATGGCAATCGTGCTCGGGCAGGCTCGCGGCCTTGCAGACAGTGGCGGCGGTCCCATTGTCTCATCATACCCATCGTCTCTGTCGCACGCATCTTCGGCAGTTTCCGAATCTCGCCATGCGCTGCTGCTTATCTCTATCCGCTCTCGACTCTGCCGGTATCCCGTTCGCTCAGGTGTTGAATGTTGCCCGATATTTCCGCCCACGTCCGTGAACAATCGCTGTTGATCGGCGGACGTACCCGGACTGGAGCCGGGGGCGGGCGGTTGTATACGGTTGTATACGGTTGGATTACATCAAGCCCCCGGAGGCCGTCCCCCACGGTACGCATGTCTTTTTTTCCCAAATGTAAACCATTATAAGGTACAAGGGAGGGGCTGCTGCTCTATCTTGGCGGAATTCAGGATCCATGTTGCTTGTACCTGCCGAGCTTGGGAGATATGTACGATAATAGTGCGGTTCCCACACTTGCATGGATGGCGATGTCCGCAAGACAAGGTGGTAATGCAGGTTTAGCGGGAAAACCTCCCACTAATGGCGAGAATAAGTTGGATTTTGGGAATTTAGTGGGAAAACCTCCCGCTAAATCCGGCATATACGGGGGTTTAGCGGGGATTCGGGCAAATTAATGGGAGCTTTTCCTACTAAATTGGCCAGACGACCGAGGGGGCGCGATTAGTGGGAACTTTTCCTTCTAATGGATAACAGCATGCATTGCGCACGAAGTATCGCTCTTTCGCCTAGCCATCCGTCGTAACGGAACCCAGCGCTCTTTCGCCTAGCCATCCGTCGTAACGGAACACAGCGCTCTTATCCTGTGAAGAGGGTTCCGCTCTGGATTTTAACGGAACACAGCGCCGTTATTCCGCGGTTTTACAGTGATTTTGGCAACGTTTGTCGTTGATAAGGGTCCTCCGTTTCGTTAGCTTTTCCAAAACACCCTTTATTGCCGATTAAGGCTCCTGAGTTCCGTTGCGCTGCCGCCTCCGCCTGCACGGGTTGTTTTGCCCGATCCACAATTAATCGACAGTTTCACTTTTCCGTCTAATTGATGAATTCATCCGTATTTCACGTGCCCTTGCGTCCTGAAGCGGTTGATTGTTCCTGGCGTCTGGGTCAACTGTCGGGAGTATGCGGTATGGAGCCGCCGCTCCGGTTCCTGAGTCAGCGGGATACCGGCAGAGCCCAATAAAGACCTGCATATGCAATCGTACGATGACGATCTGCTTGTAGACGTGGATTTGCTTGTGGTGAAGACGGTTCGAATTTGCACGCTCGAACCGTCTTCGGTGTGAATGAAGGCGAAGGCAGACTACTTTGCAACCAACTGATTCAAGTCCGCAATCATCTGCTTGTACGCGTCAGATGCTGTCATCTCCTGAACGTACTTGTTCCAACTGTCGATGGATTCCATGCCCAGGATCACCTTGATCTTGAGTTGTTCCAGCTTGCTGTTCAGCTCCGCGTATTGACCACTGCTCCACAGCTTGTCGATGCCGGGAACGAGGGTCCCCTCATAGGAAGTGTTCCGCCATTCCTTAATTGCGGCTTCATAGGCGTCGCGATCGGTATCGGAGAGGCTTGGCAGGCCGTCGACATCTTGCAGCAGGTCGGACGAGCCGAACAGGCTGCGTATGGCGCTGCGATCCGAGACCGTGAGCGGCCCGCCCGGAGCGTCCGCCTTATCCCATTCGCTATTCTCGCTTATCTCGATACCGCGTTCCAGCCACGCAAGAATGAGTTTTGGATCGATTTTGGACATTTTCGTCACGATATAGGTTCCAGCGTCCTGTGTGGCCCAAGGCGCGATGGGTGTGCCGAGAGAATCGGCCTTCAGGCCGGTCAGCGGTATCCAGTTTACTTTGTCTGCAGACAGCGAAGCGGTATCGTTCAGGCTCAGCGTTGCAATCCCGGCACGATTGTCATGCAGCCTGTCCATTGCCTGTTCGCTTGATAGCACAGGGAATTCCTTGTCGATCAATCCTTCTTCATAGGCACGGGTCAGCCACGCCAAAGCTTTGGTTTCGTCTTCGCCGACCGCATGATCCACCACCTGGCCGTTCTTGACCGAGAAGCGCTCCGGGCTGCCGGTGTACGCTTGTTCCACCCAGGCGAACGAGCCCAATCCGGCAGCGGTTGTATAACCTGTCATGCCATACGTATCGTGCTTGCCGTTGCCGTCGGGATCCTGTTTGGTGAACACTTTAAGCACCTCAAACATCTCGTCCATCGTCTTCGGCTGGGCAAGGCCGAGCACGTTCAGCCAGTCCTGTCTGACGGCGGGAAACGGCGCGTCGTGCGGGTCCTGAGGGAGCGGGATACCGTACATATGACCGTCGGACGTATATCCGCCGCGTTCGGACTGCAACGCCAGTTCTTTCAGTCTGGGATAATCGTCCAGCAGATCGGTCAGGTCCATCGCGATGCTCGGGATAAGACTGTCCGGGAATTGCCCGATATTCGGGATCAGCATGAGCGACTTCAGATCGCCGGCGGCGATCATCAGGTTGATCTTGTCCCGGTAATGCTCGGGACCGATCAAGTCGATGCTCGCGTTGGCTTCCAGCGCTTCCTTCAATGCCGCTTCCAGCTTGGCGGGCTGCCCTGCCAGACTCTGGTCGGCGGCTCTGACCGCAACGCTGAACTTGGGCAGCGCTTGGGGGTCCTTCACGACGGCCATACGGTTAACCGCGTCCCACTCGACCGTCATGCCGCAGGCTTCCAGCGTCATCCGCAGCGGAATCCACAGTATGTCGTCGCGTACGAACGGCGCGGCGGGCAAATCCTGCACGGTTTTACCGTCCACTTCTGCCTTCAATCGATCTGATTCGAATACGAATGAAATTTTGCCTGCTTGCGTAGCTGTCAACCTGCCATCCCGGGCATCCCATGTCGTCTCATACCCGAGTCCTTGCAGCAAGGTTTCTCCCGGCACCATCATGCGCTCGTGAACGATAACGGGCGCAGCGGGGAAGGAGATGCCGTAATCCTGGAAGTATACGGACACATCGGCTCGTGTTGACGGCCTGACCGCGGGTGCGGCAGGCGTCGATTCCCCCCAGGGACTGACAGGCGCGGCAGACGTGACAGATGCAGGTGCGGCAGGCGTGGATGCGGCAGTGGTAGACGCGACTGATGCGACAGATGCAGCGGATGCAGCAGTGACGGGCGTGACGTAGACCAGCGTAGTCGCCAGTACGGCGGCGGCTCCGGTCAGAACAGGCTTGCGAAACTTGTGGCGCTTCATGGATTGCCTCCTCTATGTAATGATTTATTGATTAGACGATTGGGAGACCGAAAGGTTACTTGAAGGATCGGCAACCACTATATGGGTACGTTGCTCGGGTCGATTGACAGAAGAGGACCGGCGCCGCGATAATAGGGAGATCGGATTCGGATATGCTTGACGGGTCCGCTTGAACGATTCGATGTGAAGGAGAAGCGTTATGACTGCGCCGAATACCGCCGTGTCGATACAGCCTGCCCGTTCCGCGGGCATCGCCATCATTCTTATCCTGGGATCGCTTACCGCTTTCGGGCCTTTGTCGATCGATATGTATTTGCCTGCTTTTCCTATTATTGAAACGGAACTGCACACGAACGCTTCCATGGTACAGTTGAGCTTAACGGCTTGTCTGATCGGCCTGGCGCTCGGCCAGATTATTGCCGGGCCGGTCAGCGATCAGCGCGGCCGCAAAATTCCGCTGTTGATCGGCCTGCTCGTCTACGTGCTGGCATCGCTGTTGTGCGCGTGGCCGACGTCCATCGAAGCTTTGATTGCCTGCCGATTCATTCAGGGCATTGCGGGCGCTGCCGGCATCGTTATTTCCCGCGCAATATCGCGCGATATGTACAGCGGGGCAGCCCTTACGCGGTTCTCCGCGACGCTGATGCTTGTGAACGGCGCAGCGCCGATTCTGGCGCCGATCATCGGCGGGCAGTTGCTGCATTTGATGCCGTGGCGGGGCATCTTCCTGGTGCTGGCTGCAATTGGGGCCGTGATGCTGATCGCAGTCGTCTGCTGTCTTCACGAGACGCTGCCGGAGGAAAGCCGGTCCCGCGGCGGCTTCTCCAAAACGCTGGCCGATTTCGGCGCGTTGTTGAAGGACCGATCGTTCGTCGGGCTCGCGTTGGCCCAAGGCTTCGTAATGGCGTCCATGTTTGCTTACATTTCAGGGTCTCCGTTCGTGATTCAAAATTTGTACGGCGCTTCGCCCCAATTGTTCAGCTTGTTTTTTGCGGCGAACGCGATCGGCATCGTAGGGGCCGGGCAATTCGCGGGTCGGATGGCGGGGCGAATTCCGGAGCAACGGCTGTTCGTCATCGGGATCATTACCGCTGCCTCCGGCGGGGCGGCGTTGCTCGCGAGCGTTCTGTCGGGCGCGGGAATCGTCTTCGTGCTGCTGTCGATTTTTGCCGCAGTCGCCAGTGTCGGTCTCGTCACGACGACCGGATTTTCTTTGGCGATGCATCGCTACGGACATTCCGCAGGCAGCGCTGCGGCGTTGCTGGGCGTGCTGTCGTTCGTGTTCGGCGGCGCGGTTGCGCCACTCGTTGGCATCGCAGGCACCCATACCGCTGTGCCGATGGGTGTCGTGATGGCGGGCGCTACCTGGGTTGCCGCACTATGCTACACGATGCTTGTGCGCCGGCAACGCAGAATCCGGGTTTAATAATCGCCCGGACCGGACAGCGAGCGTATACAAAAAACCACTCCTGCGGACGACATCGCTTAGCAGTACAGGAAGCCTGCCCGGCGATTGATACGCTGCGGAGGCTTCTTCATTTACAGCAACGCCGGGCTTGCCCGTTCGTGGATTTCATTCGCGCCGCCTTACATCCGCTTCTCGCCCCCATGCCGGATGGTCCCCTGCGCGAATATGTCAACTTTCACTACGGAATTTATAATATTGGGCGGTAGTTCTGCCGAATGAAGTTTTTTAAAATAAGATTGAAAGGGCTTTCGAATAGGTACCCAGGGAGGAAAGTCATGATCAGAACGAGGGAGAACGGCAGAAGGAGTGCCAGGCGGATGCTGCTGTCGGCGCTGGCGGCATGTTTGCTCGCATACCTGTATCCGGCCCGGACGGAGGCGGCCGAGAGCGAACTGGTTTACATGGATGGCGGTTCCTTGCATTACGAGACCTACGCGAACGAAGGCGAGACGAACACAGTCAACGTATTGCCGGATTTCTCCTATGCCGGGTATATGGGCGGGGGCGTGGCGCTGCCGGAACGCGCTGCGATCCCGGTGAAGTCGACGCTCTATCCGTCAAGCGGAGACAATACCGGCCAAATTCAGGACGCCATTGATTATGTATCCGGGTTAACACCGGATGCGAACGGCTTCCGGGGAGCGGTATTGCTGACGGCCGGAACGTACGAGCTCGCCGGCGGCTTGCATATCGCCGCAAACGGAGTCGTTGTGCGGGGCGAAGGCCAAGGGGACGACGGCACAATTTTGCTGGGAACTTCAGCCTGGCCATACGATGCGATCCAGGTAGGAGAAGCGCCGGTTCCGGTGAGGGTGGAAGGCGAGCAGCGTGCCGCACAATCGGGGACCAATCTCTATGCCGGAGGAGATAACCAGTATATCGGCGCCACCAGCGACGGGGATTGGATCGAATACGCCGATGTTAATTTGGAGGGAGCGGAATCCGTCCATATTCGCGTCGCCTCCAGCCATTCGAATGGCGTCATGAAGATCAGGACGGGCAGTATTACGGGGCCTGTAATCGGCACTTATGCGAACAAGTCTACCGGAGGTTGGACGACATTCGCGAATGCGTATGTGAGGATCCAGCCGACCAGCGGCACGCAGGATTTGTACTTCACCTTCGAGAACCCGGCCGGCGGCAATATTCTGAACATCGATTGGCTGGAGACGACGGAGGATTCCGTTGCCGAAGTGCCGGGCACACGCCAGAGCATCACCGCAAGCTATGTTCCTGCAGGAACGAGAGATATCGAAGTGGCTTCTGCCGGCGGCTACACGGCAGGCGATTCCGTGATCGTCGTGCGTACGCCCAATCAGGACTGGATCGACGACATCGGTATGGAGCTGTATGATTGGGACCCTGTCAGCTATGAAGCGAAATACGAACGAACGATTACCGCGATTAACGGCAACACGATAACGGTGGACATTCCGATGGTGCAAGCGATCAGCTCCGATTACGGCGGCGGATATGTGGCCCGATACACGGCTGACCGAACCGAGCAGGTCGGCATCGAGGACATCCGCTTCGATTCCGCCTATGCCGGCGAGACGGATGAACAGCATTTGCAAAATGCGATTGCATTCGACTATACCGCGGACAGTTGGGTCAGAAACGTCACCGGGATTCATATGGGCCACTCGCTCGTGGACGTGAAGATGGCGAACAAGCGCATAACGATCCAGGACGCGGCGTCCAGAGAGATGATCTCGATCGTTACGGGAGGCCGCAGGTACCCGTTCCTGATTGACAACGGGACAAGCACGCAAATTTTGTTTCAACGCCTGTACGCCGCGGATGCGCGCCACGATTTTGCAACCGGTTCGAGGGTGCCGGGTCCCAACGTGTTCCTGGATGCCTACGCGACGTTATCGCATGCCGATTCGGGACCGCATCACCGCTACGCCACCGGCACGTTATACGATAATGTGCAAACAGGGGCGCTGCGAGTCTGGAATCGGGGCAGCCTGGGCAGCGGTCAAGGATGGACCGGAGGGCAGATCGTGTTCTGGAACTGCCGCAGCTACAATCCCCAGGACCCGGCGAACGATGACGTAAGAGTCGCGAGTCCGGTTGGCGCTGCCAACTTTGCCATCGGCTGTCGCGGCTCCGAGCAGGTTTACGACAGCACGGGGCACTGGGAATCGTGGGGAACGAGCGTGGCCCCAAGGAGCTTGTACCTGCAGCAGTTGGAGGATCGGCTGGGTACGACAGCCGTCAACAATGTCACGACGGAAAAACAGCGACTGGGCAGCATCTGGACACAGCTTGCCGCCTGGAAGGGGGACGGCGATCCGGCTGCCTATGCCGACGCTTCGGCGAATCTGGCAGCAGGCAAAACCTATACGTATTCCAGCGCCTACAACTCTTACAAAGCGGACAAGATGTTCGACGGCGATCTTGCGACCCGTTGGGCTTCCAAGGGAGCGGCGAACGGGCAATGGGTGACGATTGATTTCGGCGCAAGGCTGCCGTACAACAAGGTCGTGCTGCAGGAAACTTCCTTCCAGCGCGTTGCCTCGTTCCGCCTGCAGTCCTCGGATGACGGCAGCACTTGGACCGACATACCCGGCGGCAGCGGCACGACGATTGGCTCAAGCAAGACGCTGGACTGCTACCCGACGACTTCGCGGTATTTGCGGCTGTTTATCGATACGGCTTCAAGCGAGCCTACGATCAACGAGATGGCCGTGTACGATCAGGAGAACCCGGAATTTCCAGCGGGTAATCTGGCCGCAGACCGGGCCTACCGGGCTTCGACTGCGTACGGCAGCTACCCGGCGGCCAACGCGTTCGACGAGGATTCCGCGACGAGATGGGCCGCCACCGCCATCGCCAATCAATGGCTCTCGCTCGATTTTGGCAGCATCGAGACGTTCAACTATGTCATAATCAAAGAAACATCCTTTCAGCGCGTCACCTCGTTCCATCTGCAGGTCTCGAATGACGGCAGCACATGGACCGATATTTCCGGCGGCAGCGGCACGACGATCGGCAGTTCGAAAGTGATCCCGCTTGCCCCGACAAGCGCGAGATACTTGCGGATTTGGCTGGATACGTCCACCGCGGCGCCAACCATCAACGAAATTGAAGTGTATAATATATAGCAGAAACCTATTCTCCTGCGGGGAGGCTTCCGGCATGCTTCGAATCCTTGTGGTGGATGACGAATCCGATATTCGCGCCGGGATCATCAGAAAGATTGAACAAATGGAACGCGAGGATGTCGTGGTTTGCGGCGAAGCGGCTAACGGGATAGAGGCGCTGCAATGGCTGGACGAATGGCATGCCGACCTGTGCGTCACCGATATCCGGATGCCGGAGATGGACGGCCTGCAGCTTGCCCGGAGCGTTCATGAGCGCTTCCCGTGGGTGGAATGCATGATTGTATCCAGCTATGGCGATTTCAATTACGCCAAGCGGGCTATGCAAATGAATATCAGCGAGTATGTATTGAAGCCTGTCGATCGCGAGGAATTGGAGCAGGCTGTGCTTAAATCCATGAGTGCGATCCGACGCAAGCGGATGAATCGGGCGCACCAACTGATCATCGAGCAATTCCCCTCGTCGGGGGATATGTTGAAGCGTTGGAGCGAGCAATTGAAAACGTTTCAAGTCGACCAATACCCGATTCTTGTTGTGGATATGCTGCAGATGATGGAGAAGTGGGTCGACGACGCGTATTACTTGCTGGATTATGCGGCGGAAGCCTGGATGCAAACGCTTGTGAAGGAGCTGGGCCTGCCCGATGCGATCCGGGAGCCGGCGCGGGATGGCGACATGGGCATCGCCGAGAGCAAGCTGCGCGCCCGCGATCGTCGCTACTACTTCCGGCTTTGCGCGGCATGGCGCATGGAGCAGGACATGATCGGGCTGATCGAACGGCAGCGGGACAAGGGCAGTGCCCATTATGAACGCATGATTGCCGAAATCAAAACGTATATGAAGCAGCATTATCACGAGAAGCTGAGACTGGAGCAGTTGGCAGGGCTGATCCCGATCAGCCGCTCTTATCTGGCGATTCTGTTCAAGCAGGTCACCGGCATGACCGTATGGGAATACCTGGTCAACATCCGCATGAAGGAAGCGAAGCGGATGCTGGCCGAGCCTTCGAGCAAGATCTATGAGGTCGCCTGCCGGGTCGGCTACGAGAACGGCGAGCACTTCACCAAGCTGTTCAAGGAAAAGTTCGGCATGACGCCCAAAGAATACAGGGATTGCCTCGTGCTGCCGAGCGGAGGGGATGGGCCGCGAATATGAGCCTGTCATCGGTCTGGAGATCCTCTCTCAAATGGAAGCTGGTCATTACCTTCATCCTGATCACGGTCATTAATATGGCCGTGATCGGTTTTATCGTTGTGAGACAAGTTCGCGAAGCAATCGATCGGGATGCCATTCGTTTAAGCCAGTTGGCGATTCAGCAATCCAACCTGAATCTCGGCGATTATTTCCTCGAATACGAACAGTTCCTGCTGAATATGACCACAACCAAGGATCTGGAATCCTGGTCGAGTCTGACCCGCGCGGGAAGCCTGCAGTCGATCATCCCTTACAAGCAATTGGTGGAGAACTATATCCGGCCGTTCAATTCGTCTCATCCCGACCTGGTGTCCGTTACGCTCTACAGCACGTCCGGAGACGAGCTTTATTATACGGAGAAGTGGGGGGTCAAGCCTACCTATACGATTGCACAGGAACCGTGGTTCGAATCCGTCTCGCCGGGCGATTCCGTAACCTACTTCACGGGCGAGAATGATAAATTCGTCGATTCCAGGCTCAATATGATTTCCTCTCGCATCATCTCGATGGTGAAACGAACTTCTCTTGGCGGATCGACCTATGTCCAATTGGACATCGAACCCGCCTTGTTGAATGCGATCACCGAGAAAATCCGACTGGGCGAGCATGCGCTGGGCTACATCATCGACGGAGAGGGGCAGCCGATTGCGCAATCGAATGAAGGCGTGCCGCTGACGCAATTCGGCGCCGCCTTCCTGACCCGGGCGCTCGGGGAAAGCGCCGGCTCCATCCGCCTTCCGGGCCATGAACTGGCTGTCTTCGAGACGATTCCGCATACCGACTGGAAGTTGATCCTGCTCATTTCCACCACGGAAGTGGCGAACAACATCTATTTGATTCAACAGGTATTTCTGCTTTCCACAATCGCGTGCATCGTGCTTTCGTCCCTGATCATTTTCCTCGTCTCCTCCTCCATGACCCGACGATTAAGCGAGCTGATGAAATCGATGTCCTTCGTCAAGCAGGGCCAAGTCCACGTTCGCGCTCAGGTCAAGGGCATCGATGAAATTTCTCATGTATCCAGATATTATAATTTAATGCTGGACAGCCTCGACAATCATATTCTGCGCCTGGCCGAAGCGGAGGTGGCCGAGCAGCGGGCGAATCTGCTCTCCCTGCAATCCCAGATCGATGCCCACTTTCTCTATAATACGCTGGAAATTATCAATTCCATGGCGACAAGGATCAATCATCGGGAAATCGAGCTGATGACGGTCGCGCTCTCGCGCATGTTCCGTTATACGGCGGACTTCGGTACGGCCGAGGTGCGGATAAGGGATGAGGTGCGCCACCTGGAGCATTACTTGAAAATTATTCTGATTCGCTTCCGGGAGCAATTCTCTTATGACTTGCGGGCAGATGAATCGTGCCTGGATATCCCGTGTCCGAAGGTGCTGATCCAACCGCTCGCGGAAAATGCGGTCAAGCATGTTCTGGAGAAGCAGGCGCACAAGCTGCATCTGACGATCCGGATTTGCCTGGATGACCGTCATCGGGTGCGGATTGTCGTCGCGGACAACGGGCCCGGGTTTCCGCGCGAGCTGGCAGATGCCGTTGCAGCGGGACGGATGGAAGCGGGCGCCAATCCGGCGCCTCGCATCGGCTTGCTGAATATTCAATCGAGGCTGCAGCTCCGGTATGGAGCTTCGAATGTAGTCTTCGCGCTCTCCAATCGTCCGTCCGGAGGGGCGGTTGTCGAGCTCGGATTTCCGGCGCCGATCGAAGCAAGTGTGGACGAAAACACCGGTTTTTAAACGGCCGCCTCGTTGTTGAAGGCTTGCGATACAAGGGATAATGGTTACAGACCAAGCGAAAGGGGATCATTGAATCCATGAAGAAGATGGTGTACAGTTGCCTGGCCCTTGTTCTCGTAATGGCGATAAGCGCTTGCAACAACAGCAACAACACGGCAAGCCCGAGCGAACCGGCGTCAAGCAGCCCGGCGGCTGCCGCGATCGCGTCATCCGGCGCACCGACCACTGCCGTGAACGAGGATGGCGTTACCCCGGCGGGGACTTACCCGATTGTGGAGGAGCCGCTTACGTTAAAGGTTTTCTCCGTAAAACCGGACAATGTGCTGGACCTGAATACGAATGAGTTTACGCAGTGGTACGAGGAGAAAACGAACATTAAAGTAGATTGGGATCTGGTGCCCAAGACAGGCAGCGCCGAACGGCTGCAAGTGACGCTGGCCGGCGGTAAATTCCCCGATGTATTCTTGACTGCCAATCTGACCATGCCGCAATTGGTCACCTACGGCTCGCAAGGTATTTTCCTGCCCTTGAACGATCTGATCGACCAATACGCGCCCAATGTCAAGAAGATGATGGAACAGTCGCCCTATATCAAGGATTACATGACGGCGCCGGACGGCAATATTTATGCCCTGCCCAATTTCGGCGAAACGCTGCATACTTCGATGCCGAAGAAGGGCTGGATTTATCAGCCTTGGCTCGATGAACTCGGTCTGCAGATGCCGACTACCACCGATGAATTCTACAACGTCCTGAAGGCGTTCAAAGCAGCCCATCCCGATGCGGCGCCGTACTCCGGCGCGGCCGCAGCGAACAATGAACCGGAATCCTATATTATGCAATCCTTCCTGTTCTACGATAATTCGAACTACTTGTATATGGACAACGGACAGCTCAAATTTGTAACGGACAGTCCGAATTATCAGGAGGGATTGCGTTATCTGCACAAGCTGGCGCAGGAAGGATTGCTGCAGAAGGAAGCCTTCGTGCAGGATCGCAAAGCGCTGACGGCGCTTGCGGAGAATCCGGGCGAACCGAAGGTGGGGGCTGTCGCGTCGTTGTTCTGGGGGCATTTCACGGTCAATGACGGCGACAGCGGCCGCTATCTGGCCTACCAGGCCTTGCCCGTATTGAAGGGGCCCGACGGCAAAGCTTACGGCAACGACCGCGGATTTGCGCCCAACCAGATCGGCGCCTTCACGATTACGAATATGGCGAAGAATCCGGCAGCAGCCATGCGGTGGATCGACTGGTTCTTCGATACCGACAACATGTACACGGATGGCTGGAGCTCGTTCCTTGGCAAGGAAGGCGTTGGCTGGGAGCGAGCCGGCGCAGGCGAAGTCGGATTGGACGGGCAGCCGGCCAAATACAAGGTTCTCCAAACCTTCGGCGTGGACCAGAATCATCATTGGTCGCAGACGGCGCCGACCTATCAATCCGATGCGTTCAGACGGGCGCAGGCCGCGGTGACCGACGACGATCAAGAGACAAGGCTGTACCAGGTAACCAAAGAAAAGTACGTTCCTTACTCTGCCATTGAAATGAAGGTTCCCCCCGTTTATATGTCTGCGGATGATTTGACGAAATTCGGCGATATTCAGCACAACATCGTGGAGCTGGTGAAACAATTTGAAGTCGGCTTCATTACGGGCTCGTTGGATCTGGACAAGGATTGGGACAAATATTTGAAACAACTCGGCAGCGCCGGACTGGCCGATTATAGGGTCCTGATGAACAAGAGCCTGGAAAATCGGAATAAGCACTGATCGACAGGGAACGGCTGCGGCCGGCCGGTCCGGCAGATCGTCCGATGACCGCGGCAGCAGCCGTTCCATATCCGATACGAGTTGGAGAGATCGCCAGATGATGTACAGAATAGCGTTATGGAATCGAACCGTGAGCAAGGAAGTTTCCTCCAACTGGCAGCTCTACCTGCTGCTTGTGCTGCCGGTCGCCTACATCCTTGTTTTCCACTATTATCCGATGTACGGCTTGCAAATCGCCTTCAAGAAATACAATCTGGTCAAGGGAATCAGCGGCAGCCCGTGGCTTGGCTTCGACCATTTCGAACGATTCTTCACCGCCTACGACTTCAGCATCGTCCTGAAGAATACTGTTCAAATCGGCTTCTATCAGCTCATTGCCGCGTTTCCGGCTCCGATCATCCTGGCGCTGTCCCTGAATTATATTCGGATGCGGAAGATAAAGAAGTTCGTACAAATGGTCACCTATGCGCCTTACTTCATTTCGGTCGTGGTAATCGTCGGCATCATTGTGCAATTGCTGTCTCCGCAAGGAGGAATTATCCACCACTTCATCAAGCTGTTCACAGGCCAATCGATCAACATGATGGCGGAACCCGCCTATTTCAAGACCGTCTACGTGTTGTCCGGCATCTGGCAGACAGTGGGCTGGGGCTCGATCATCTACATTGCCGCCCTCACCGCCGTGGACCCTTCTCTGCACGAAGCTGCCGTGATGGACGGAGCGTCGAAGCTAAGGCGCATTCGCCATATCGACATTCCCGGCATTTTGCCGACGACGGTGATCCTGTTCATTTTGGAAATCGGCAAGTTTATGAACGTGGGCTTCCAGAAAATTTTGCTGATGCAAAATTCGCTCAATACACGCGCATCGGAAGTGATCGATACGTATGTCTACAAAGTCGGCATCATATCCGGCTTGCCGGATTTCTCATACGCGACTGCCATCGGCTTGTTCAAATCCGTGATCGGCTTGATTCTGATCTTTGCGGCAAACCAGATTGCCCGCAAAGTCAATGACACGAGTCTGTGGTAGCAAGGAGGCGGAGAGAAAGATATGGAAGAGAATCGCTTGGTCAGGGAAACGGGCATGGATCGCGCGTTTACCTGGTTCAACTATCTATTCATCGGTTTGGTGACCGTCTCCGTCCTGTATCCGTTGATTTACGTCATCAGCGCATCGTTCAGTTCGCCCGAGGCGCTGATGAGCGGTAAAGTTTGGCTGCTGCCGGTTGAATTCGGGCTGGAAGGCTACAAGGCGGTGTTTCGCAATTCGGAGGTGTGGATCGGGTTTGGGAACAGCCTCTTCTATATGGCGGCGGGGACGGCTGTCAATGTCGTCCTGACGGTCGCCGCGGCATATCCCTTGTCCCGCAAAGATTTAAGAGGCCGCGGTGTCGTCACCTTGCTGTTCGCCTTTACGATGATTTTCTCGGGCGGCATGATTCCGACGTATCTGCTTGTCAGGGATCTGGGCTTGCTCGATTCGCGGCTGGCGATGATCGTTCCGACGGCGATCAACGTATTCAACGTATTCGTGGCGATGGCTTTCTTCCGTCAAAACATCCCGGACGAACTGCTCGATTCGGCGAAGATTGACGGCAGCAGCAATTTCCGTTTCCTGATCAGCATCGTGCTGCCGAATTCGAGCGCGGTTATCGCTGTCGTTGCCCTGTTCTATGCAGTCGATCACTGGAACAGCTTCTTCGAAGCGCTGCTGTACCTGTCGGATGAGAACAAGTATCCTTTGCAAATTTTCCTGCGTGAAATTCTGTTGATGAACAATACCGATATGATGGACATGGATCTGGTAGCGGAGCAGAAAAGAATGTACATGTCGGAGTTGCTGAAGTATTCCCTGATCATTACGGCGACCCTTCCGCTCATGATTCTGTATCCGTTTATTCAGCGCTATTTTGTCAAAGGCGTGATGATCGGGTCGCTGAAAGGTTGATCTGAAGCTGAGCATTCATCTTTAGAAGATGCAACAAACGCCAGGCTCATTGCTATTCAATAGCAATGAGCCTGGCGTTCACCACGTTATTCTTTCAATGATTGAGAGAGCTGCCTTAGACGTTGCGCCAGCTCAGTTACATCTCTCGTCGCGTTGACCAAATGCCGAGTGGCTTCGGTCTGCTCGTTGCAGCGCCTTGCGCTGTTCTCCGATGCTTGAGCTAAGCTGGCAATCTTGCCGCCGATGCGCTCTGTCAGATCCGAAATCTTCACGGCGTTCTCCCTCGATTGATCGGACAGCTTGCGGATTTCTTCCGCGATAACCCGGAAGCTCCTGCCGAATTCACCGCTTCTGGACGCTTCGATCCCGGCGTTAAGACCGAGGATCTGAGTTTGCCGAGCAACCTGCTGAAGGAAGTCCAGAGTGGACATAATCTGTACGGAAAGCTCCTGAATATCTTGAATCTCTTCGGAAAGATGCTTCTCATTGAACTCAATCTCCGCCGCAGATGCCGCAATGTTTTCGATCCCATGGTGAATGCCGCTGGCATTGCCGTCCAATTGCGCGGAAACGTCATGAAGATCATGGCCGATCCGCTGGATCAACTCGCGATTGTGATTTCTGATCCGCTGCGATAATGATTTCATCACACGCCACGTGAATTCGCTATCCTCCGAAGCAAGCTTCTGGAAGGAAGCCTCATCCAGCGATAACAACCGGCTATTCTCCGTGGCAACCGCCGTACCGCTGCGCGGCAATCCTTCCAGCAAAGACATCTCCCCGAAGAAGTCGCCAGGCGCGAATCTTGCAACCGGAATGCGAGCGCCATTCGATTCTACAAAAATATCTACCGCTCCTTCGAGCAGCAGATACATCTGTCGCCCTGTCTCTCCCTCGCGGAAGATCTTCTCCCCTGCACGGAAGCTTTGCGATTTTCCGCTCATTTGATCCACTGATGGATTGATCATGATACGTTCACTCTCCCTATCTCTCTCTATTTTATAGGATTATTGCGCCGATGTGGGCCTTTTTTCTCAAAAATAGTGAGCAAGGGGATGGCTGAAACCCGAAGTACGAGGGCATGGATTGGCGCAGTCTTCATCGCTCAATGGCTTAATGCGCCAAGGCAATCAAAATAACGCAAGAACCGCCGTGAGAAAGTTTGACGCTGCCTCTCACGGCGGTTCGACCGAGCCAGCGCCGGGAACAGAAAGGCGGTAGCCTGTTTGGATAATGCCAGGTGATGACGAATTTGAACGTTCTGCGTTCGCCTGCGGCAATCGTCTGATGACCGCACAGCACCGCGCCGTCCTGACGCGTGAGGTGATTAGCATTGATCTCTCGCGACTCGCTGTATTGCCTGTCCCGAAAACCGTCCTGAGCTTTGAAATCCTTCCACTATATCATTCTGATGAGTTCAGTGTAAATATGGCATCAAGAACATATTTACGCTACAACAGGAAAACGACCAACGAAGGACGAAGAAGACATTCCCCTTATGAGAGTTACCAGCAAGCTCATGCGGATGGTGAAGGGTGAAGCGGCGCCTGCTGAAACTTACATCGACCACGATATCATACCAGGGAAATCGGTATAATGGCCTGCCGTGAACCGGTTATTTATCGTTATTCCATTATTGAATAACCAGTTCCGGCTTACTCGCCACATTCTCTCTGCTGTTCCAACTGATCGTGCGGTCTCCGCCGACAGCTTGCAGCATCAACGTCACCGCCTGATCGGTCGCCAATTGGCTTTGGACGAAATCAGTGACGTCGAATTCGTAGTATTGGATCGTGTCGTCCACTGTAACCGCGTTAAGCGCGGCGCCGGTATGGGCAGGCGCGTTGCTCCAGGTGATGCCTGTTTCACTCCAACTATCATCGACCACACCGTAAGCCTGGACAATGATCGCAGTCGCATCCTGCGTGTTGCCGCCATATACTCTCAGCTTGGCGTTATGAACAGCATTCACGGCGGAGAGGTCGAATTTTAAGTAGGAGCGCCTGTCGTAGCTGTCCGTTCCGTCTTTGACGATGAGAAGGGTCTCGCTGCCATAGTTGTCGCCGCTATAAGTGCCGCCTCTTGTATGAGCATCCGCTGTCGGCTGGAGCGCTGCCGGGGCCTGCTCGATCACCAATTCAGGCAGATTAGCCGCGTCCTCCTTGCTGCTGAAACTGATCGTTCGGTCTTCGCCGACAGCCTCCAGTTCCAGGGTCGCTGTTTTGTCTGACGCCAGTTGGCTTTGCACAAAATCGGTCACGTCAAACTCGTAGTACTGGATCGTATCATTCACCGTCACTGTGCTTAATGCGGAACCGGTATGGGCGGGCGCCGTGTTCCAGGTGATGCTCGATTCGCTCCAACTGTCGGAATCGACACCGTAAGCCTGCACATCAACGGCAGTCGAATCCTGTATATTGCCGCCGTACACCCGCAGCTTTGCGCTAAGAACAGGGCCGACGCCGGAGAGATCGAATTTCAGGTAGGCGTGCCTGTCGTAGCTGTCTGTTCCGTCTTTGACGAACAGGAAGGATTCATTCCCGTAGTTGAGACTGCCATAGGTGCCGCCTCTGACGTGGGCGTCGTCAAGCGGATGGAGGGTATCCGTTGCAGGTTGTTCCGGCTCGGGCTCTACCGGCGCCGTATTCAATTTCACCTTGAATGCTTTGCCCTTGGCGTTATTCACATTAACCGTCAGCTTGATCGTAGGGCTCAGTTGCGTGACTGTGACGCCTGCGTCGGCGGACAAGATGCCGGTGGCCGCTTGATCCAGCTCGACTTGAATCGTGCCGGTGTTTTTGAATGTTGGATCAGATATGGCCAGTTCAATCGAGCTTCCCGGCACTTCCCGCATCATAACCGAAGCTTTCTTGTTGACCGTGATGCCGCCGGACGTGTAAGCGGCATCCGCCCAGAAGTTGGCTCCCGTGACATTCAGGCCATTCTCTTTTACTGTCTGAGCGCTTGAAGAATTCTCGATCACCGTAATATCCGGATTGTCGGCGTAATCGCTGACACCCTCCGGGCTCTTGCCTGGCAGCAACACATAGCTGTAGGAACCGTTAGTCGGCTTAGTCCCATGGTCGATGGTCAATGTCAGGAAATGATTGGATACGGCGCTTGTTGAGCCTCCGTCGTTGATATCGTGCCAGCTCCCGGTCCGCAGCAAGCGTTGTCCCTGAACGGTTGCTCCGCCGGGGAAATAATAACCGATGTCGGAACTCGTGTCGGAGGCGGAAGGGCTTCCTTTGAGATGTGCCCAGGTAATACCTGTCATATTCTCCGACGAACCGACCGTGGTTAACTTCGCGTTCCCGTCAACGATGAATGCATTGTCTCCAGCGCTGCTTAGCTTCCTGTTTTCAGCGACTGTCTTAACCGGTTTGTTCGAGGTGTCTGTCGCACCCACCTTGATGCCTGCCCCCAGATTGACGACTTCATCGTCAAACATGAACCAGGATTTCTTCGCGTTCAGGCTTCCCTTGGTTGGCTTCAGGTCCATCCCGGATACGCCATAATCCCCCAGAGTTACACCGCCGGACCACGTATTGGCAGGCGCGCCTTCCCCGTCACCGATTTGCGTGCTGCCTTTCGTTCTCGCAATGGTCTGAACGGTCGTGCCAGGCAGATAATCCGGGTCTACCGTCGCCCAGAAGTTCCCGGAGAATTGGCCCAGATCGTCGTTGTATAAATACGTCATGCCGTCACCGGTGTGATATCCTCTGCGATTCTCGCCGTTAATGACTTCAAAGTTCGCCACCCTGTTCGAGCTTCTGCTGATGCCGAAGCCGAAGCCGGGCGCCAGATGCACGGTTCTGTCCATGACGGCGAACTCGTAATGCCCGATTTTCTCGCCGCGGGGAATGATGCCGGTATCGGCCATAATCGCTTTGACCGTTTGAATTTGATCGTAGTTTTGCAAATAATCGTAAATATTGTAGAGGGAAGCGCTCTGCTGCACCCAGTATTTCACCATGCTCTCGATTCGGGCAGCGTCTGCGGGAGGAGCAACTCGCGCCGCTCTGGCAATTTGGGCGATATTTTGCGCGCCGCTCACATCATCCTGCAAGGCGCTGCGTGAAATGGCTCTTCCTCTGGTCATATCCATCGTTAAGCCTTTATAGATTATGGGTTCGAAGGAGTTGTATATTTTCTCCCATGTGTTGGCTTCCTTGGGATCTGTGGTGTCATAGGCGGTTCCTTCGAATAACCAGAGCAGGCTGGCCGGCCCGTCCAGCATAATGGAGCCATAAGAGCCCGTATAGGCAACATTGGTGTGATCCAGATAAGAGCCGTCCTTATAGAAGCCGACGCCTGTCGTGCTGTAAGCAAAAAATCCGCCGAATTTACTGCTGATCTTGTTCAGCTTTGCGCCGTCCTTCTTTACAATCGCAGCCAGCGTATTCCACACGAGCCAATCGATCCCGTTGCCGTTTACGGCAGTGACGACATCAAGCGATGCCTCTTTATTCATGAAATAATTCATGGCAGCCGTCCAATTGGCGATCTGCGCAGACGTCAGGTCAGGATACAGGAGAATCATCATGTCGCCCAAATGCCGCGGGATCCCGATGCTCCATTCCCACCAGTTCCCCGTATAAGGGTTGTGCGAATGCTTCGTACTGTTGTATTGATTGGCATAGCACCAGTCCAAGGCGCTGATAATGTCCGACAGCAGCGTTATATCGCCCTCCAGGTCGGAACCTGTCGTTGCATAGGCTAACGTCATGATGGACAGCCGCTGGTAAGTATGCCTAAGATCGTACCCGTCGGATTGGAAGTTGGTCAGGTCGCCCCAAATGGAGGTTCGGGCTGCCGATTTGTCCATGTCCTGCCAATACGCTGCCGCCTGATCGTTAATCTCCTCAACCATATTCATAATATCCGGGTCGGAAGTATCCAGATTGACGCCTCCGGTCAGCACATCCACCCATTTCTGGCGCATGTTGTCGAAATCATCGGCTGCATGCGCGGTTTGCGAGGGACGGATAACGAGGAGCAAAGCTGATAATACCATGGTCATGCAAATCGCGAGTATGAATCCTTTCTGAAGCCTCCATCGATAAAGCGGTTTCATTATTCATCGTCTCCTTTTCCTTATATGAGTTTGAACACCCGACCTGTCCAGGGGACAAGTCAGGTGTTCATTTTGCTATTTCATCTTGGCGTCATAGGCAGATTGATAGATTTCAAGATACCTGTTCAGCTTCATGCCATCCAATTCCTTCACATACTCATCCCAGCCCTTATCCAGACTTGCGTCTCCTGTGACAAAGCGGGCAATCATTTCCGTGATATAATCATTAATCGTTTTTTCCAGATCGGCAAGCTCCATCGCTTCATCGTTCGTAAAGAACAATTGCGGCAGGAGGGTGTTAATGTCCTGTTTGTAAGGCTCGTAATTTTTCTTCGTTTCGTCGTACAGAATAACCTCCGTCGGGTTCTCGGGATCGGCAACGAGCCCCAAGCGGAAATCGTTCGTCCTCAGCGACGGGCCTGTCTGGGACCAACTCACATTTTGTACGGCATTCGTGCTTTGTTTCGGCAGGTATTTCCAGATCGCTTGTTTGCCGTTAATGCCGATTTCTCCCTTGTCCGCATACTTCCATTCGACATCGGGCCGGCCTTCCACGGAGCGCAGCGTCATCTCTTGATTGTATAGCAGGTCGGCCAGCCTGAATGCGGCTTCAGGATTTTGGCTGGCTTTCGTAATAATATAGGACCCTGGAGTGACGCTCTGTCTGAAAGGAGTAATCTGAAGGCCATTTGGACCCTTCAACGCCGCCACGGTCTTGACTTCCAGCCAGCGTCCGCTCGGGCCTTTGAAGGTTGTAAACGCGCCATTGTGCTGAGCCATCTCCGCCCCGAGAATATTAATGTCCGGATTTTCGCCCATTTGCTTGGATTGATCCCGGTCCTGGGTGAAGGTTTCCGGCGCGATCAAGCCTTCTTCATACAGCTTGTGCATATACGCCAATCCATCTCGCCATTCCGGCTTGTTATACGGAACATCGAGCTTGCCGTTATTGACATAAATACGTTGGGTGGCCGTATTGTTCAAGATAAAAGCATTCATGATGAAAGAATCGACGTTCACATTGGCGCCTACGGCAGCTCCCGCCAGCGGAATTTCATCCGCTTTGCCGTTGCCGTTCGGGTCTTGCGTTTTGAACGCTTTCAGCACTTCGTACAGTTCATCTGTCGTTGTTGGCATTTTCAACCCCAGTTTTTCCAGCCACGGCGTGTAAATCCACATCTTCTGCGGCATGCTGCAATGGTAACACTCATTGACATAAGGCAAGGCGTATATTTTACCGCCCGGAGCTGTAATGATATCCTTGACCCCTGCTACGGTGTCGAACATTTTCTTGGTTTCCACCCCATACTTCTCGATATAGGGATTCAGATCCAGGAAATATCCTTGCTCGCCATAGATTAACTGCTGGGTAGGAGTCACATTGAAGCCCATGATGACATCCGGAAGATCCCCGCTGCCAAGCACAAGGTTCAGCTTCTCGACCGCCGACTTCTCCGGCGCGACTTCCCATTCGATATGAATATTCGTTTGTTCTTCCAGGTATTTGGTAAACTCGTTGGTTGCAAAATCCTCGACATACGGATTGCCTTTAGCCAACACTTTGATCGTCGTTTTCTCTGTTGTGATCGGCAGCTGTCCCGCAGCCGTTACGACATCGGCAGAAGCTTCGGGGGAAGAAGCCGTGGTCGAAGCCGTGGCTTGCGACGACTCCGATTTATTGCTCGAACAACCGCTTAACACCAATACTGCCAATAACGCGAGACTGGTCAATGCCGCCATCCATCTTTTCATTGTTCAGACACTCCTTTGAATGTTGTTGAACCTTGCGCATCCCTTTTCATTCCTCTGTGCCAATACCCCTGTATAAACTGCCAGGTGCTAGCCCTTCAATGAACCGATCATCACCCCCTTAACGAAATGCTTCTGAACGAACGGGTAGACCGCCAACAACGGCAGCGAAGAGATGACAATCAGTGAATACTTGAGCAGTTGTCGCAAGCCTTCCCGAGCAGCTTGATCCTTCACGTCGACCAGCATGTTCGGGTCCACCTCGTTCTGCACGAGAATATCGCGAAGCACCAATTGCAAGGGATAGAGATGCGGGCTCTTCAGGTAGATCAAGGCATTAAAATATTGATTCCAAAGGCCGACCGCAGCGTACAGGGTAATGACGGCGATCACCGGACCGGACAACGGGATGACGATTTTCCAAACAAATTTGAAATCATTGCAGCCATCCAGTTGAGCGGCTTCCAGCAACTCGTCCGGAATGGTCGTCTTGAGATAGGTTCGGGTAATGATGACATTGAACACGCTCATCGCCCCGGGCAGGATCATGGACCACACCGTATTGAGCATGCCCAGGTCCTTCACCAGCAGATAGCTTGGAATAAGACCTCCGGAGAACATGGTCGTAAAAACGAGCATCAGCATAATCGCGTTTTTCCCATACAGGTCTTTACGTGCCAGCGGGTAGGCGGCCATGAGGGTAAACGCTACATTAATGAATGTCCCTGCAACGGTGTAGAGTACGGAATTGCGGAACGAAATCCAGATCAGCTTGTGCTGGAACACGGCTTCGTATCCCGCAAGCGTAGGACGAACGGGCCACAGCCACACCTTGCCGCTGATCACGGCGTTCGGGTCGCTGATGGATGCGCTTGCGACAAAGATGAGCGGGTACAGCACGGTAATAAGAAATAGACTCAAAATCAAGTAGTTGACCAGATTAAACCAGCGATCGGCGCTTGCTTCCCGAATAGGGGCATGCTGCATGCGAATCCTCCCTGCCTGCCTTACCACAAGCTCTCCTGTTTTGTCTTTCTCGCGATTTGATTGACAGATACCAATAGAATCAACCCGATCACCGATTTGAATAAATTAATAGCGGTGGAATACGAATAATTCATCGCCTGAGAAGCAAGACCGACCTTGTACACGTACGTATCGATCACTTCCGAAGTACGGGCGTTCAGCGGATTCTGCAGCAGCAGAACCTTCTCGAACCCGAGGTCGAGAATATGGCCGGTATCCAGAATAAGCAAGATCATGATAATCGGCACGATGCCAGGCAAGTCAATGTGCCGCATACGTTGAAATTTGCTCGCTCCATCGATCACCGCAGCTTCATGCAGTGCAGGATCGATACCGGATAGCGCGGCTAAATAAATAATGCATGCGAACCCCACATTCTGCCATATGCCGGACCAGACATAAATCGAGCTGAAATAATCCGGCTTCGCCATAAAGTTAATCGACTCCATGCCAAGCTCGCGGAGCAGGTTGTTGATCAATCCGTTGCGCGGCTCCAGCAGCTCCAGAATGATCCCCGCCATAACGACCACAGAGATAAAGTGAGGGGCATAAGTAACCATCTGAACGGATTTTTTGAACATCTTGTTCTTGATGTAATTCAAGGACAGCGCAAGCAAAATGGGAAACGGAATACCGGCAATCAAGCTGTACAAGCTGATCACCAATGTATTTTTCAGTATTTTCTTAAATTCGTAAGAGTGAAAAAAACGGACAAAGTGCTTCGTCCCAACCCAGTCGCTTCCCGTGATGCCATCGAAAGGCACGTAATCTTTGAAAGCGATCTGCGCTCCGTACATCGGATAATATTTGAACAGGAGAACATAACTTATAGGCAATAACAACAGTACGTATAGCTGCCAGGAGCGCTTGGCTTGCTTCCAATCCATCTTCGTGTTTCACCCCCTTGCCATTTGATAGCGTTTACGATAAAGGGGGAGCACGCCATATGTAAATCTGCAAGTATTATATCGTTGTGCAAATGTTAAGAATGACGTTATTCATCCGTTCTTTCAATGTGCCAAACAAGAAACGACCCCTACATCTTCTTGTAGGAGGTCGCGCTGATGCCGTGAAGCCGCTTGAAAGCCCGGCAAAAGGTATTGGAGGAACTGTAGCCGACGTGTTCGGCAATTTCCTGAATGGTTAAGGGGGTGGATTGAAGCAGTTTTTTTGCCTTGTCCATGCGCAGGTTCTCCAGATATTCGGAAAAGTTGATGCCGAGCTGTTCCTTGAAAAACTGGGACAAATAAACTTTCGTGATGCCAAAGCGGTCCGCGACGGCGTCCAGACACAATTCGCTATGGTGATAAGTGTTTTGCAGCATTTCCAGAATGCTCGCGACCAACTGTACGTTCTGGCTTTTCTTGTGTTCGTTTACACGGTCGCAGGCCCACAGGTAGGTGGAGCGGATGGCCTGGTAACTTCTGAGTCTGCTCTTATGGGAATCGGTCTCGCTGCTTAACGCACGAATTCGCTGGTAAACTTCTTGCTGATCGAGCTCGATTTGCGGCAGAAGCTTCATCAGGCTGCCCCACATATCAGACAAGAACAAGTGTATGGCGGCGAGAGGGAGATGCCTCCGTTCAAAATTTTCTTCATACAGGGTGTCCAGTGTGAGTGCAACCTGAGCAGAATCTCCGGCTTTCGCCATATGGATCAGTCGCGTCTCCGTATCCTGCGGGAAGTAGTAGTTGTTTCGATCCGTCGGCAGCTCTTCGAACCATGCATAATCATACTCACCTTTCCAAAGCAGCATGTTCAAGGCTTCACGCGCTTGTTCATACGATCTGGAGATTTCGGCAAGGCTGCCGCATGGCGCGCCTATTCCGAAGACGGCTATCAGCTTTAATTGCGTGTTCATCGATTCCTTGGCTGACTGCAATTTCCATTCAATCGCTTGACGATCCGGCTCGGACTCCGGCTGTTCAGCGCTATGACCGAGCAGCACTGCGAACTGATCTTCTGCGATATCGCAAACGAAACCTTCCGGCTCGATGATCTCTCTCAAAATTTCCTTGGCCAGAACACGTTTTGCATCCGGCTCTTCCGGCAGGTCGCCGGCAAGGCTGTTGACAAAGCCGCGCAATTGCACAAGTACAACCCGGCAAGACCTCCCTTGCCAAGTCATGCCGATATGCTTGAACAAGGCCTCGGAATCGCCAATCGTATCGAATTGTCCGCTCAGCAGCCGCTGTAAATAAGCAGCACGCAGCAACGGTACCTGTTGTTCGATTTCAGCCTTTAATTTATCGTTATTATAGAGCAGATTGCGCAAGGGCTTGCTGTTGCGGTAAGCCAGTATGTACGCGATGAAGATCCCCAGTCCGAGAAAAATAAGGGCGGACACGAACATAATCTTCTGAATGTAGCGGACTTTCTCCAGTACGATCGAGGCGGGCTGCCCCACAACATATATCCAGCCATTATAGAAGGATTTCGTGTAAGCGATCATGACCTCTCCCGATGGCAGGGATTGCTTGATAAATCCGGTGTCTTTCTGCAGACTTCCAAGCTCGACCTCAAGCGGGGGAGCATTGGAAGACAGAGTACTGACGATTTGTCCCTGTTCGTCCATGATGTACGCCCATCCATTATCGGCGATACCCAGTCCTTGGAACAACGCTTGAATTTGTTTCTGGTCTATCATAATAGCAATCATGCCCTGAGTGGTTCCGGGGGAGCCGAGAGACTGGATATAGGTCAACATGGTATGAGCGGCATCTTTCATCGTTACCTTCTGCGCAGGCAACATTTTGTGACTGACGTAGGCGCCGGAAATAAGCTTCATCCACTGGTCCAAGTCGGGCTTGCTGAATTGAGCGATATTCCCAAAAAACTGATCGATCGGATAGACTCCGCCGGGCGTCAACACCAGCTTGCTGTTTTTGAAAAAGATATAGTAATTATAAATGAAATTGTTATACAACTTATAATCGTATAGATTTTTATTTGTGTCCAATACCCTGTAAGTATTTTTCCCCGCAAAAGGATCCGTTACCGCCTGCAATTGTATGATTCGCGTATCGTTGGCCAATTGGAGGCTGATGGAGGACAGCTCCTCCAATCTTCTTTCGAGAATCTCTTTACTCTGCTCCAGCACACGGATCTGGTTGGTGGTGACCTGTGAATCAATGAGCGCGATCGTCTTCTCGTATATGGCTGCTCCGATAATGATGGCCAACAGCAAGAACGCCAGGTACGGGATGAGCAGCCGGGCAAATACGCGATACCTTCTTATTCCATTTCTCGGATTCAAGTTGATCATCTTATTGAGTACCCCCACCGGTTTGTTGTTTCCGTTTTGCGATAACGCTTTCATATGTATGGAATGGAGCTATGCGATTGTCAGGTTGCCGTATTATATGCAATAATTATGAATTGAGCCCGTTCACGTGAACGATAATTGGATTATATCGTTTGATTCGGTGTATTGTAAATCTTTTCTTGGTTATAAGTGATATTCTATAGTAATCCGGGAAACGTGGAGGTATGGAAAATGGCGGAATACAGAAATAACTCGTTGCAGTATCGGAAACCAGCCGGCTCTTTCAACGAAGCGCTTCCGATCGGCAATGGCCGGCTTGGCGGTATGGTTTACGGGAAAGTAGAGCAGGAGAAAGTTCAGTTGAATGAAGATTCCGTCTGGTATGGCGGGCCGAAGCGGGCGAATCAGCGCAATGGAGGCAGCTATGCGGCGGAAGTGCGTGACTTGTTGCAGCAAGGCAGGCAGCAGGAGGCAGAGCATCTGGCCCGCATGGGGATGCTGTCGTCGCCGAGGTATCTTCACCCTTACCAGCCGCTTGGCGATCTCTTGCTATGGATGTACGATCATCGGCAGAATGCGGAGGATTACGAACGACATTTGGATTTGCATGAGGCGGTTGCGGGCGTGTCCTACCGGATGAATGGCGTTCTGTATACGAGGGAGTACTTGTCCAGCGCTGTCGACGGAGTGATGGCCATTCGGCTGGAGGCCGACTGCCCCGGACGCATGACGTTCAGCGCGCAGTTGATGCGCCGTCCCTTTGACCAAGGATCCAGGGCGATCGACGGGCGTACGGTGCTGATGTCCGGCGAATGCGGCACAGAAGGCATCAAGTTCTACGCCGGTATACGGGCCGTCGCCGAGAAGGGGACTGTCGAAGTAATCGGGGATTTCGTCAGTGTCAAGGATGCGGATGCCGTTACGTTATATCTCGCGGCGGAGACAAGCTTCTATCATGGAGCGCGCGCGGAAGATGAATGCCTGCGCCGGCTTGAGGAGGCGTCCGCGAAGCCCTATGCCGAACTTAGAAGCGCTCACGTGAAGGAATATCAGGAGAAGTTCACACGGGTTTCTCTTACCTTGGGAGTAGAGCAGGGGGCGTCTGACAGCGCGGAATTGGCAGAGCGCAGCACGGACGAGAGACTGCGCTTGGTTGCCGACGGCCATGAGGATCCTGGGCTCACGGAGCTGCTGTTTCATTACGGCCGTTACTTGCTGATCTCCTCGTCCAGGCCGGGCACCCAGGCGAGCAATCTGCAGGGGATCTGGAATGACAGCTATACGCCGCCCTGGGAATCGAAATATACAATCAATATCAATACACAGATGAACTATTGGCCGGCAGAGGTGTGTCATTTGCCGGAGTGTCATGAACCGCTGTTCGATCTGATCGACAGAATGAGCGAGAACGGACGTGTCACGGCTCGCGAGCTCTACGGCTGCGAGGGGTTCGTGGCGCATCATAATACGAACATTTGGGGCGATGCGCACGTTGAAGGTATTTTCCTGTCCTGCTCCATCTGGCCGATGGGCGCCGCCTGGCTCTCCTTGCATCTGTGGGAGCATTACCGATATGGCATGAACGTGGATTTCCTGAGAACGAGAGCTTACCCGGTCATGAAGGAAGCCGCGCTCTTCCTGCTCGCTTATATGACCCGGGATGAGCAGGGACGCTGGCTTACAGGGCCGTCCGTTTCCCCGGAGAATACGTTCATTCTTCCCGACGGGGGCAAAGGGAATCTATGCCTCGGACCTGCCATGGACTCGCAGATTACTGCGGCGTTATTCCGCGCGTGCCTTCAAGCAGCCGAGCTGCTGGAGACAGATTCGGCGTTTTGCGAACGGCTGCGCAGGACGTTGAACGGCATGCCACAGCCGTCCATAGGCAAGCATGGGCAAATCATGGAATGGATCGAGGACTATGAAGAAGCGGAGCCCGGGCATCGCCATATCTCGCAGTTATTCGCCCTGTATCCGGGTGAGGAGATTGATTTCCATGAGACGAAGAAATGGGCGGAAGCTGCGGAAAGAACGCTGGAGCGCCGGCTCGCCAATGGGGGAGGGCATACGGGCTGGAGCAAAGCCTGGATCATCAATCTGTACGCCAGACTTCACGATGGGGAACGCGCGCACCAACATCTGAAGGAACTGCTGCAAGCGTCCGTTTACACCAACTTGCTCGTTCGTCATCCTCCGTTTCAAATTGACGGAAACTTCGGAGCAACTGCCGCGGTAGCTGAAATGATCGTTCAATCGCATCGCGATGTGATCACGCTGCTGCCCGCCCTGCCGCAAGCATGGCCGGATGGCAAGGCGACAGGTTTAAGATTGCGAGGCGGATATACGCTGGACATCTCGTGGCAGGGCGGCAAGCTGAAGGAAGCCTTGCTGCGGGCATCTGCGGATGGCGAGTGCCGCGTCCGATCCTCTTGTTCGTTTACAGTAGCAGATGAGGACGGTGAAGCGGAGACGAGTTTGCGAGGCGACGGGGTAATCTGTTTCCCGGCCCTGGCCGGCAGATCCTATCGGTTAAGCTTGTAGCCGCTCGTCGCCGTCGCCGTTCGGCGCATCTCCTATCAGAAAGTATAACTTTGAGGGACAGAGCAGCACCCTTTCTTAGCGGCCGGTCCGGGGAAATAGGCGATCTCGTCGCCAAATTGGCGGATGCGGCGGTCGGTCCGGGGAAATAGGCGATCTCGTCGCCAAATTGGCGGATGCGGCGGTCGGTCCGGGGAAATAGGCGATCTCGTCGCCAAATTGGCGGATGCGGCGGTCAGTCGAGGGAAATAGGCGATCTCGTCGCCAAATTGGCGGATGCGGCGGTCGGCGGGTGAAAAAGGACCGTCAGGGTGATCCCTGGCGGTCCTTTTTCAATTCTCAAATGGTTAATTGCTGCGCAATTGAATCGATCCTGACACTTACCAGTGTCATCATGGAACCTCCCGGTATTACTGCCGATACCGAATTTCCAGTTTGTCCATCTTGTTGATCGTTACTTCATCCTGCAGCGTGATCGTTCGACCGTCTCTCGCAAACGGGATGGACCGGCCTGCCGCTTGCACATCCATAATGTCCCGATCCGTCAACAGGTCGCTGGCGAACGAGCGCAGCTTGACCTGACCCCATTGGACTTCCAATGTCATGCTGCCCGGCTGATGCCGGAAGCTGCCCCAACCATCGTTCAAGCTCCAGAAGGTCCGGTAATCGTCCTGCATCATCTTCGGATTGAAACCGACATGTCCTTTGGTCATATCGTATTCGAATCCGCTGAGTGCCAGCAGCAATCCGTAAGAAGCCATGGACCGGACGTAATTGCTGCCGCATTCGATCTCGTTCCACGGGTTGCGCTTCTCGCCGTCATAGCGCTCCCGGACCGACTTGGCTACGCGCAGTCCTTCCTCGATGTATCCTTCATAGATCATATGGGATGCGGCCTGATACTCGAATCCGTGCATGCACTCGTCCGCGTAGGTGAGCGGGATGACCGGGCTGTCGTCTTTCGGCCACGTACAGATCAAGAGGCCGCTTTCGTCATTCAGGGCATAGACGCGGCAAGCATTCGGGTACTCCCGCAGACAATCGATAAAGTTATAGCGATAGATGGCTCGCAGGGACGATTTCACCTTGTCGGCATCGAGCACGTATCCAAGCCCTGTAAGATGGGCAAACCATTGTCCTAGCACCTGATCGATTCCGCATCCGTTATCGACCTGGTACTTCAGCTCGCCGGCTTCCTCATTCCAGTATTCATGGGAGGACACACCCAAGCCTTCAATGATCGAGCTGTCCTTCAAATCAATCGATTGGTGGAAGTATTCGCCGTTGAACAGATTATCGTTCGTCCATGCAGCGCCTCGTTCGAAGATCGACCTGTATTCCGCTGCTGTGTCCGGTTCGCCAAGCGCTTCCGCCATTTCCGTCGCCGCCTTTAGTGCGGTCAGATACATGCTCGTTATCCAGGAATTCGGACCGAACAGCTCCGTATCCAGCGTATGATGCTGCCGGCCTTCCATGACGCCGTTCTTGTTCGGGTCCCAACGGTTTTCATTGGTCGGGTTCCAGGCATATTCCAGCGCCTTCCGCAGATTAGGCCAGATCGAGCGGAGCCAATCGGTATCTCCGGACAGCTTCCATTCCCGATAGCTGCGGATAATGCCGCCCATCTGACCGTCCGCTGCCGGAACACGATGATTTTCCTTCGTTGTACGTTCAGGCGGCAAGAACACCCGGAAGGCGAGCTTCCCATTCTCGAACTGGTTGTACTTGTAATCGAGCGTGCGCATCGACCGGGCCAGTGCCGGGAACAGAAAGGCGGTAGCCTGTTCGTAATTCCAAACATGCGAGGTGGTGCCTTCGCAGGAGCCTTCATTGGTGTGCGAGCCTTCGAAGCCATACAGTGTGCCATCCGTCAGCCGCAACACCGTCGGCGATTTCAGAATGGAGATGTTGCTGGCCACCGCATCCAGCACATAGTCCGGCAGGCTGGAATGGTACAGGGTGCGATGGAACGCTGAAGTCTCATTCAACAAACGATCGTATTCCCGGAACACGTACTTCGTTGTTTCCAGGGAGTTGGCGAACAAAGTCGCATAATAGTTCGGCCATACCGGGGCTTGCTCCAGTCCGCCTGGACCAGGATTCCAATAATTCATAAAGTTCGGATAATGCCAGGTGATGACGAACTTGAACGTTCTGCGTTCGCCTGCGGCAATCGTCTGATGACCGCACAGCACGGCGCCGTCCTGACGCGTGAGGTGCTTGGCGTTGATCTCTCGCGGCTCGCTGTATTGTCTGTCCCGAAAACCGCCCGGAGCCTTGAAGTCCTTCCATAATACGGTCAAATTATCGAACCAACTGCCGCGATACAGATAGGTTTGGTAGCTGACATGCCGTTGATCGGTGGCCAGCGTCAATTCGCCAAAGCTCGGGTCGCCTGCCTCATAAGCCAGCGAAGTCAACTGAATGGCATGAAGGCCGTTCGTTTCCGTCTTGCGGTTAACCGCGCGCTTATTGTGAGGATTGCCCAGCATACCGGCCAAACTGATTTCCAAGGCTTCATCCGATCGATTATGGACCTCGAATTCGAAGATCGCGCAGGGCAGGGAGGAATCTTTGTCATTCAGCGGAATAAACGGATTATAGGCGGTCATCTTTATTTGTATGGGATCGCCGATATCGTCGTAGTCGATTTGGGCGAACGGGAATTGGCCGGTGAAGGTGGTGCGGGCAAAGTGAGGAATGCCTGTAATATCCTCACGCTGAGGGCCATAACCGAATCCTCGATATTTACCCAATCCTTCGCCGGTGTAAGGAGGCTGCAGATCGCCATGGAGCACCTTGGCCAGCTTCAGCTTTCCGTCTGAGGATTCGGCTTTGACGGCAAAAAAAGAGTAGCCGTTGCGGCTTAGCTTGTTCGGACGGTTATAGATTTCCCAGTCGATCAGACGGCCGTTGCCGGCAAGACCGATACAGCCGGTTCCAATGCCGCCAAGCGGGAACGAGATTTGGCTGGACCTCGCTCCAGTAAAGTTGAAATAGGCACTGTCGGGGTGAGCTTGCAAGTCGATGGTTGTCATACGAACCTCCTGATAGTTAGACCCGTTCACGTGAACGGTACTGATAATTATAGCATTCTGATGAGTTCAGTGTAAATATGGAATCAAGATCATAATTGCGCTACAATAGGAACCGACCGACAATGGACGAAGGAGACATTCCCCTTATGAGAGTGACCAGCAAGCAGATTGCCGAAATTTGTGGCGTAACTCGCGGCACGGTGGACCGGGCATTGAATAATCGCGCGGAAATTAATCCGGAGACGAAAGCGCATATTCTCAAGGTTGCGAATGAACTGGGCTACCGGCCGCATTTTCTGGCACAGAGCCTTGTCAAGAAGAAGACCAAGACGCTTGGCATTGTCTTATTCGATGTTCGCAATCAGATCTTCGCCCAGTTGTTCTCGGCTTTCGAAGCGCGATCGCTGGAGAAGGGGTATTTCGTTTATCTGGTCATGTCTCATCATCGGAAAGAGCTGGAGCTGGAATATATCAACAGCCTGCTCGACCGCAAGGTGGACGGGATTGCGCTGCTGCCGATCAATCAAGGCGCGGAATTCGAGAAGAAGCTGTTGAAGGCCGGCGTTCCCATCGTGACCTTCGGCAACAGGCTGTCCGGCCAATTTCCGCATGTGTGGTTGAATGACCGTGAAGCGGTGCGGCAAGCCGCCACTTACTTGATCACGCAAGGGTATACCCGTCTCATCTATGTGAGTCCTCCTCTCAATCGCAAAGACAACGAGAATATTTACGTGCCGGAGCAGAGATATGCCGGACTGCTGGAAGCTTGCGAGCAACATGCTGAGATCCAGTACGACATTGTGACCGCACACGATTATTTCCCGCTCATCGAGCAACTGCTCGAGAAGGGGAGACAAGCAGAAGAAAGATGCGTCATTCTCACTTCCAGCGACATGTACGCCTTGCGTATTCTGAAGTGGCTGAAAGAAAAGCAAATTCGGGTTCCGGATGAGGTCGGACTGATGGGCTTCGACAACATAGATGTCCTGAATTATGTAAACCCCGCCTTGTCGACCGTCGATTACAGCATAGACGAAATTGGCACCCAACTGGCCGACCAGCTCATCCGGATGGTGCAAGGTGAAGAGGTGCCTGCTGAAACTTTCATCGACCACGAGATCATTCCCGGGAAATCGGTATAATGGCTTCAACAGCCGCACACAGGATAATCAAAGCCCCGCCGACTCAGTCCTGACGGGGTTCCATTTGGCCTTCGCCTGCATAAGATTCATAGATCACATCGGCATTCTCCGTACCTGAATCCTCCGGACCAAACCGAAGCGGCTCGGAAAGGTAATACGTCCCCGCATGCACCTGGATGCGCACGGGCACCTTTCTTTTGGCCAACTTTCTTGCTTCTTGCCGGGCACGGACGATGGTATGAAAAGGATGCTCGTTGGTGCCCTCGGCTTCGTCATTTCCGTTCCGCGAAACATGAATCATCATCTCATCCCGCATATGCCGATCTTCCTTTCCACTTGCACAACTACCCGTTCACGAGAACGGTTATTCCGATCGGCAATGGCCGGCTTGGCGGTATAGTTTGCGGGAAAGTAGAGCATTTGGATTTGCATGAGGCGGTTGTGGGCGTGTCCTGCCGCATAGATGCCCATCCGCGCGACTTCCTTGCTCATGCTGCCCGCAATATGCGGCGTCAGAATGACGTTGTCGAGCTTGAGCAGAGGGCTGTCCGCTTGGATGGGTTCGGGGAACGTCACATCGAGCAAAGCGGTTCGCATCGGTTGATCGCGCATCGCTTCGATCAGATCTGCTTCCACAACCTGTGCTCCGCGACCTGTGTTAATGAATGTCGCGTACGGCAGCATACGGCTAAAATGCTCTTTGTTCAGTATCCCAACCGTAGCCGGCAAATTCGCCAGATGATTGGAGATGGTCTCGCAAGTTGAGAAAATATCGATCAACTCCGCCTTTTGCACCCCGAGCTCCATTGCCTTCGCATCTGGAAGAAACGGGTCGTACACTTTCACCTTCATGTTATAGTTGCGCAATAATTCGATTACTTTTTTACCGATCATGCCTGCGCCTAGAAGCCCTACATCATTGCCGTAATTTCCCGTATATTGCTGAGTCAGCTTGCGAGCCTGTGCATAATTCATTTTGTACATGCGGGAGGTTTGGAAAAATCCCTTGTTGGCAAGGACGATCTGCGCCACCGTATATTCCGCCACGGGAATCGCATTGGCTGCCCAAGCGCTGACAACTTGAATACCCAGCCCCAAATAGTTTCTCGCGAACGATTGAACCGAGCCCGCTCCGTAGAGCACGATCTTCAGGTTGGCAAATATTGCCGGATTTGCTCTTGGGTAAGCTTCGGAATTCCCCATGTTGAAAAAGCGATCTCTACATCTTGCAGCGAGTCCCGGTTTGCACCGATATTACCCTCATTGACAGGCGTCGGGTGAAGATCCACTAATGCCTCCAACCGAGCCGTCGTTTGTTCATCGAAAACCCTTTTCAAGGCCGTATCATGATCTTGAGCCAGCCAGATCGCTTTACGCTTCAATTTCCTTTTCCCCCGCTTCCCATGAATCATAAATTCGCTTCACTGTACGGTAGGCAAGCTTCGGCTTGCGGTATTCGTTCACAATGCCTTTGTTGTTAAATCCGCGAGCACGATCGCGAAAACGCAAGGTGTCGCTGCGCACGTCCGAGAACTGCCAGATGAACGTCCCGCATACTTGCTCGTCGTTTCTGAATATACCCAACGCGGATTCCAGGATGGCCGATTGGTAGTCTTCGCTGAACATCCGATTTTCCTCCCAGCCCACATCTCCGAAGATCCCCGCACCGCCAAATTCGGCCATAATGACCGGCTTTTCTGCTGATGCCATCTTCTCTGCGTATGCTTTATATTCCTGTAAAAATGCCTCGAATTGTTCCACTTTCCCGCCATACCAGCCGAAATATTGGTTAATCCCGATCACATCGAACAAGGAAAGCGTAATGTCGCTCAGCGGACGGTCGGTAGCGAACGTGACCAGCCTGGATTCGTCCAAAGCCCGCACCCGCTGCACCAATCGCCGATTAAAGGCAAGCCCCTCTTCCGTTTCTGTCGCACACTCGTTGTTGACGGACCAGAACAAGATGCTTGGATGATGATAGCTCTCTTCAATCATCTCTTCCAGCATATGAACGGCGCGCTGCTGAACGACGGAATCGGTCATATGGGAAGTTTGGTACTGCCACAACGGGATTTCACTCCAGAATATCATGCCATGCTCATCCAGCAGATCGAGCCAATATTGGCTATTCGGATAATGCGAGCCTCTTACCGCGTTGCACCCCATATGAATCGTAATATCGAGATCCTTCTTCATCAGCTTGGGGGGAAACGCGAATCCCCATTCCGGATGCTCCTCATGCCGATTAACTCCCTTGAAATAAACAGCTTCACCGTTCAGCAGCACTTTGCGGTCCTTTACTTCCACCTTACGGAACCCTGTGCGTTCGATCCAATCGTCCTGCCCGGTCGAAACTTGAAAATAATACAAGTTGGGATCGTCCAACTCCCACAGCCGCACATCGTCCATTTGAAACTCAAAACTGATTTCTGTTGTGCCCCCTGCCGGAACGACATAATGGCAAGCTTCAACCCGTTCCTGATTGCATGACAAGGCAAGCGGCACATGCGCCTCATGTTGGCCAAGCGATTGCAGCAAGCCCGTCACTTTGACGTTAGCATTTCTCCCTTGTATGTTCAGATCGTAGCCGATCTTCCATTTGTCCAAATAAACATCCGGCAGCTCTTGCAGCTCTACAGAACGTATAATGCCCCCATAGTGAAACCAGTCGACCCTTTCCAAAGGAATCGTTTGATGGGTGTGCTGATTGTCCGTCCGAACGACTAACTGGTGAACACCTGCCGCGAGGCCCGGAATGACGACTTCAAATGCAGTGAAGCCGCCATAATGCGATCCTGTCAATTGCCCGTCCACATAGATCTCCGCATCCCCCATGACGCCATGGAAGAGCAGACGAATGGGCCCCCCCTGATTCAACGTGAATGGGGTATGGTACCACGCAACCCCTTCGTAATCGTATAGCTCCCATTCATTGTTCCAGCAGGAGGGGACGAACATAGACTGATGGGTTTCGGGAAATGAAAGCGCCCATCCTCGTTCGTGTCCCACGCGCCCGGGGTCGGCAGCAAATGCCCACTGACCATCCAATAATTGTGTTTGTCTCAGATGATGTTGCTTAAAGGTACGAATCATGACGCATCTCCTCGGTTTTTAAATCTATTTTAACCTTGCCGAGCGAATGCGAGGATAGAAGAAAACATATGATGCATGGGGAAAACGCTCCTGGCTTTATAATTTCTGGTTTTTTGAAGCATGACGTTCATTGTGATATTCAGGCATGAACGCTAAGATGAGCATATGGAAATCGCTCAGGGGGAATTCACTTGGCGTTAATCAATATAGACCATCTGGTCGTCAAGGTTTTATGGTTCTATGATAAGCCAACTCGTCAAGGCTGGCATGAGCGTCGTATGAATACATCCATTCACAGCTTGTATTGGGTTCATAGCGGCAAAGGTACGTTTATTACGGAGGCGGGCTCTGCTGAGGTAAGCGCCGGAACGCTTGCTTATTTTTCCCCGGGTCAAACAGCACGCATGATCGCAGACAACGATCAACCGTTCCATATCTACATGCTCTTGTTTGATTGCGCCTCCTTGCCTTATGACGGCCGACAGTGGGGGGTGCATCAAGCCGTTCCTACCTTGGGGCTTCCTGCGATTCAAGCATTCGAACCGTCTATCGCAAGCGAACTGGATGCGCACTTCGTGCATTTGAATAAACGATTTACACCTTACACCGTCAGTGTAGAAATTGAGGCCAAGTACAGGCTGCTCACGTTGTTATCTCTCCTTCTTCAGACGAGCGACGAGGTGGCAGGAGCGATGGGCGGCAAATCCATTTTCGACAAAGCCAAGCGCCATCTCGACATGTTTTTTCATTTGGATCTCAAGATCCACGACTTGGCGGGGCAGCTTGCGGTTTCCCAGTCGTATCTGAGGAAATTGTTTCTAAGGCATATGGGAGTTACGCCAAAAGCCTATTTGAATCAGAATCGCAACGATCATGCCATTCGGTTATTGCTGCATACGCAGGCACCCGTCAAGGAAGTGGCTTCGGAATGCGGATATAACGACGAACTCTACTTCAGTACGGTGTTTAAGCAAATGAACGGCGTTTCGCCAAGCTTGTTCCGTATGAATCACACAGATTGAACAGGCATATTTAGGTTTTTACTAGGTCATTTTTAAGAATTTTGGTTTTGAATATTGATATATACATGCGCTTACATCACAATTAGGGATCAGAAAGCTTCTCGGTCCTGAAAGTCGACTTTTTGAACACGCACTGAAAGTAAACCATGAGACTGTCGATTAATTGTGGATTTGCAAAACAACCTGTGCAGGCAGCGTAACGCAGGGCGATCGCTTACGAATCGAGACAAAAATCATCGGTGTCCTATTAATCGAGCATACGAAATTCCCACTAAAGAGGGAGAATTATCGCTACAGCTCCGCCTAAGGTGCGTTGGATCGGTGGAATTAAGGCGATTTTCGTCTCAACTCCGCATGGGATGCGGTTGGTTTGCTGGAATTAAGGCGATTTTCGCCACAACTCCGGCTAAGGTGCGTTGGATCGGTGGAATTAAGGCGATTTTCGCCACAACTCCGCCTGAGTTGGGTTGGATCGGTGGAATTAAGGCGATTTTCGTCTCAACTCCACCCGGGACTATCTCGTAAGCGATTGCCCTGCAGCGAAACGGAACCCAAGAGCTTTAATCGGCAATAAAGGGTGTTTTGGAAAAGCTAACGGAACGGTTGGACCTCTGTCAAGAAAGTGGACACACAATTACGAGCATTTAACCAAATTTTTTGTAAAAGAGTGTTTCAAATTGAACAGGGGAAACGTAACCCAATGATCCATGGATTCTCTTGCGGTTATAGAACAGCTCAATGTACTCGAAAATCTCTTGCTGCGCCTGTTCCTTAGTTTTGAATCTCGTGCAGTAAATGAACTCTTTCTTGAGTACGCTGTGAA
>Ga0206106_100396_pt1 | contig 38051 bp, 50 predicted proteins | sample 1B1ome_FD_148677 | JGI IMG/M metagenome (GOLD analysis project Ga0206106, IMG submission 148677) | Enriched microbial communities from leaf-cutter ant dump, University of Wisconsin, Madison, United States - 1B110A | ecosystem: Environmental > Terrestrial > Nest > Insects nest > Nest dump | place... | reverse complement strand
CGGGGATAATATCTCGGTCACAGTCAATCTGATTGCCCCGATCGCAATGGATGAAGGGCTGCGTTTTGCAATCCGTGAGGGTGGCCGTACCGTAGGCGCAGGCGTGGTCGCTAAAGTAATCGAGTAAGTCTGGGGTTGGTTGTGGTAATGGTCAGAGATACTTTTTAAAAAATATACAATTTGTTTCTTTATGCAAAATCAAAAAATTCGAATACGCTTAAAAGCATTTGATTATCGCTTGATAGATAAGTCAGCTATTGAGATAGTAGAAACAGCCAAGCGTACAGGTGCAGTCGTTAAGGGGCCCGTTCCACTCCCAACACGTATAGAACGATTTGATGTTTTACGGTCGCCACATGTAAATAAAACTTCTCGAGATCAGTTTGAAATCAGAACGCATTTAAGATTAATGGATATTATTGACCCGACAGATAAAACAGTTGATGCATTAATGAAGCTTGATTTGCCGGCTGGAGTCGATGTTGAAATTAAGCTTTAATCTAATGATTGACTGTAACAGGTAAAGATTCATTAAAGAGGAAAATAATGAAACTAGGTTTAATCGGTAAGAAAGTAGGTATGACGAGAGTATTTACCGAATCAGGAAGCAGCATACCCGTTACCGTTCTTGACGTATCAGGAAATCGTGTGGTTCAGGTTAAAACAGAAGAAAAAGATGGTTATTCGGCGGTGCAGCTAACGCAGGGATATCGCCGTAAAAATCGGATAACAAAGGCGTTATCAGGACATTTCTCGCAAGCTGGAGTTGAAGCCGGGACTGTAGTCAAGGAGTTTAGAGTTGGTCATGATGTCTGTAGTGATATAAAAATTGGATCTGAAATCAGCATTGAACTTTTTGAAGTGGGGTCAAAGGTAGATGTGTGTGGCATATCAATAGGAAAGGGATATGCTGGTACCATAAAGCGCCATAATTTTTCTTCAAACAGAGCCAGTCACGGAAATTCGAGATCACATAATGTCCCTGGTTCGATCGGTATGGCGCAGGATCCTGGTAGAGTATTTCCCGGAAAAAAGATGACCGGGCATTTAGGGAATGCACGGCGTACTGTTCAGAATATAGAGGTTGTGCGTGTTGATGCCGGCAGGGGTTTACTATTTTTAAAAGGTTCGGTTCCAGGATCCAAGGGTAATGGCGTTTTTATACGTCCTGGTGTGAAACAGCCAAATAAATAACAACAGATGAGTGTGAGTAAATGGTTAAAATTCCTTGTATATACGAAAACGGACAAATAGAAGATATAGAAGTGTCAGAATCTGTTTTTGGCAGGGTTTATAACGAAGCGTTGGTTCATCAGGTGGTTAAATCTTATCTGGCGAACGCAAGGGCGGGAACACGTGCCCAGAAAGGGCGTTCAGATGTTGCTGGTTCAACGCGGAAACAATGGAGGCAGAAAGGAACAGGCAGAGCAAGGACAAGTGCTGCAACTAATCCACTCTGGCGTGGAGGTGGGAAAATTTTTCCAAATAAACCTACAGAAAATTTTAAACAGAAGTTAAATCGGAAAATGTATCGTGCTGGAATGTGCACAATACTTTCGGAGTTATTAAGAAGTAACAAGTTGGTAGCTATTGATGAATTTCAGGTAGAGATACCAAAAACAAAGATTTGTTTGCAGAAGTTAAAAAATTACCAGCTGGAAAATGTAATGATTATTACCAGTAAGATAGATAGCAATCTGTATCTGGCTTCCAGGAATCTTCCGAATCTAAAAGTGATTGAGGTTGATTTAATAGATCCCGTTAGTTTGTTGGCATATGACAATATTGTTATTACCCGGGATACGGTCAATAAAATTGAAAATGTGCTGCAATGAGAAATATTACGATAAGTAGCGAAAGAGCATTGGAAGTAATAAAAGCTCCACAGATTTCCGAGAAATCAACTTTTATTGCAGAAAAAACGAAACAAATCGTATTTTATGTTTCGCGCGATGCAAATAAAACTGAAATTAAATCAGCAATTGAACAGATCTGGAAGTCGCAGGATATTCAGGTTAAGAGTGTGCAAGTGGTGAATGTAAAAGGAAAGAAGAAAAGATTTGGTCGTTATCTTGGACAAAAATCGGATTGGAAAAAAGCATTCGTAAGTCTTAAAGGGGATCGTGAGATAGACTTTACTGATGTTAAATTATTCGAGGATAAATGATGTCACTAAGAAAAACCAAGCCCACCTCACCAGGTAGAAGAGCTGTAATTAAATCCGTAAATAGTTTTATCTATAAAGGCAAACCCTTTGCGGCATTAACAGAAAAAAAGAAAAAAAACGCAGGTAGGAACAACTCGGGAAGAATAACGGTACGTCACATTGGTGGCGGACATAAACAACACTACCGTATAGTTGATTTCCGTAGAAATAAGGATGATATTCCTGCAAAAGTTGAACGTATCGAATACGATCCTAATAGAAGTGCTTATATAGCTTTGCTTTGTTATGCCGATGGTGAAAGGCGGTACATTATTGCGGCAAAAGATATTGAAGTCGGTTCATATTTAGTAAGTGGTTCGAGCTCACCCATTAAGATGGGTAATGCGATGCCCATACGGAATATACCTGTTGGTAGCGTAATACATTGCATTGAATTGAGGCCAGGAAAAGGTGCACAACTTGCACGGTCAGCAGGCTCATCAGCTCAGCTAATGGCAAAAGAAGGTGATTATTCTCAAATCAAACTGAGATCGGGTGAGATCAGAAAAATTCATATAAGCTGCAGAGCCACTATAGGTGAAGTGAGTAATTCCGAACATAACTTGCAATCAATTGGTAAAGCTGGTGCTGTTCGATGGAGAGGCGTCAGGCCAACTGTTCGTGGCGTAGCAATGAATCCTATAGATCACCCACACGGTGGTGGAGAAGGTAAAACAGCTGCAGGGCGACATCCTGTTAGTCCTTGGGGAACTCCTTCGAAGGGATCTCGTACAAGAAAAAATAAACGGACATCTAATATGATTGTTCGTAGTAGATATTCTAAGAAAGGTTAAAAAAAATGAGCCGATCTGTTTCCAAAGGACCGTTTGTCGATCTTCATCTTATTAATAAGGTTATATCTGCTCGTCAGAATAACGATAAAAAGCCGATTAAAACCTGGTCGAGAAGGTCAACAATACTTCCCGATTTCATTGGCTTAACAATTGCAGTTCATAATGGCAGGCAGCATATTCCTGTTTTTGTAACTGAAAATATGGTTGGCCATAAACTTGGTGAATTTTCACATACTAGAACGTTTAAAGGTCATGCCGGAGACAAGAAGGCGGCCGGGTCTAAACGATAGGATAATATATGGAAACATCAGCAGTTTTACGTAGCGTAAGATTATCTGCCCAAAAAGGGCGTCTCGTTGCAGATCAAATACGTGGACTGCAGGTAGAGCGAGCTATTAGATTTCTGACTTTTAGCCCTAAAAAGGGAGCTTCAATTATTTTAAAGCTTCTTGAGTCAGCTGTAGCAAATGCAGAGCATAATGAAGGTGCAGATATTGATGAATTGAAAATCAGCCAGATTTTCGTTGGTCAGGGAGCTACCCTTAAACGTGTAAGTCCGCGTGCAAAAGGGAGGGGTAACCGGATATCAAAGCCCACGTGCAACATTTTCTTGACTGTTTCAAATAAATAAAACAAGTCAAGTTTATAAGAGAAGGGTGAATAGTTTATGGGTCAAAAAATCAATCCAACTGGGTTCAGGTTGTCAGTTCTAAAAAACTGGTCATCACGTTGGTATACAAATACAAAGAAGTTTTCGGATTTTTTAAATGAAGATATTAGTGTTAGGCAATATCTTCAAAAGAAACTGGCACATGCTTCAGTTGGAAGCATCATAATTGAGCGACCTTCAAAAAATGCGAAGATTACGATACATACATCGCGTCCAGGCGTAGTTATAGGTAAGAAAGGCGAAGATATAGAGATTCTTCGGAGAGATGTCGAGAAATTGATGAATGTGCCGGTGCACATCAATATAGAGGAAATACGAAAACCTGAGATTGATGCGCAGCTTATTGCCGCAAGTATTACTCAGCAGCTCGAAAAAAGAATAATGTTCAGAAGAGCTATGAAGAGAGCCATACAGAATGCCATGCGCCTTGGTGCTCAAGGGATAAAGATTATGAGTTCAGGCAGATTAAATGGTATAGAGATAGCTCGAACTGAATGGTATAGAGAAGGTAGGGTGCCACTTCATACGCTACGTGCAGAAGTTGATTATGGAACCTCAGAAGCCAAAACAACATATGGAATCATTGGCGTTAAAGTATGGGTTTTTAAAGGCGAGCAACTTGGTATTAAGGAAAGGCAAAACTAACTTTTAACTCTGCAGTTATCTTGATAGACGTTTACTATTTTAGATTGCAGTTAACATCGTACATCCCGGAATAGCAAAGGAAATATGTAATGTTACAACCCGCCAGAACCAAATTTAGAAAACAGCATAAAGGTCGTAATACTGGCATGGCAACGAGAGGGGCAAAAGTCAGTTTTGGAGAATTTGGGTTAAAAGCCATTGGTCGTGGCAGATTAACTTCAAGACAGATTGAGGCTGCAAGGCGGGCTATGACGCGGCATATTAAGCGAGGTGGTCGGATCTGGATAAGAGTATTTCCGGATAAGCCTATTTCACAAAAACCTGCTGAGGTGAGAATGGGTAAGGGTAAGGGAAATCCTGAGTACTATGTTGCTGAAATTCAACCAGGTAAAATGCTTTATGAAATGGACGGGGTAGACGAGTCACTTGCACGCGAGGCATTTAGGTTGGCTGCAGCAAAATTGCCAATGCAGACCACTTTTGTAATTCGGCATTTGGGGAGTTGATTTTTAAATGAAGGTACAAGAGCTACGGGGAAAAAATCTGTCGGAGTTGGGAAAAGAGCTTCTATCTCTCAGAAGAGCGGAATTTGGCCTAAGACTGCAGCATAGAACGCAACAGCTTGCTAACACATCCCAGATTAATAAAGTCCGTAAAGATATTGCACGTCTTAAAACAATTATTCGTGAGAAAACAGGACAATTATGAACTCAGACAATCAAAGCAAGACACTGATTGGACAGGTCGTGAGTGATAAAAGGGATAAGACTGTAACGGTAAGGATCGACAGGAAGGTAAAACATCCTCTGTATGGAAAAATTGTTACGCGTTCAAGCAAGTATCACGCACATGATGAGCTCAATCAATATAAACTGGGTGACATTGTAGCCATAAGCGAAACTCGTCCAAAATCAAAAACTAAAGCCTGGCAGGTAGTCAAAGTAATTAAAGTTAACTGATAGAAATTTTTATTGAGAATTATTGATTATATTTCTGTTTGTTAGTCGGTACACTAGCAAAATTATAGATAGGAAACTGAAAGATGATTCAGATGCAATCATTACTGAAAGTGGCTGATAATACCGGGGCGCGTACAGTAATGTGTATTAAGGTCTTAGGCGGTTCAAAGAGAAGATTTGCTGGGATCGGTGATGTGATCAAGGTTGCTGTAAAAGATGCTGCTCCACGAGGGCGTATTAAAAGAGGTGAAGTATACAATGCAGTTATCGTGCGTACTGCGAAGGGAATTCGTAGAGCTGATGGCTCTTTAGTCAAATTTGATACTAACGCGGCGGTAATCCTGAATAATAAGTTAGAGCCAATAGGTACCAGGATTTTTGGTCCAGTTACGCGGGAGCTTCGTACGGCAAAATTCATGAAAATTGTTTCACTTGCTCCTGAAGTTATATAAAGGGGAATTTATAAGTCATGAAAAAAATTAGAAAAGGTGACAGCGTAATAGTTCTAGCAGGTAAGGATAAAGGTAAGCAATCTACAGTCATCCGATTTCAAAGTGTTGAAAGGGTAATAGTACGAGATGTAAATAAAGTTAAATCTCACATCAAACCTAATCCTAACAGAAATATTACTGGTGGAATTGTAGAGACTGAGAAGCCTCTTCACATTTCGAATATTGCAATCTTCAATCCCGCAAAGAACAAAGCTGATAGAGTGGGCTTTAGATTTAATGAATCAGGTAATAAAGTACGGTATTTTAAATCTGATGGTACTTTGATAGATTCATAAGAGTGGATAGAGAAATGGCACGATTGCTAGAATATTATAGAGACACGGTTACTAAGGAACTTACACAAAAGTTTAATTATAAGACTGTAATGGAGGTTCCTAAGATCACTAAAATTACCTTGAATATGGGTGTGGGTGAAGCATCCGCAGACAAGAAAATTATAGAAAATGCTGTTAGTGATTTAGAAAAGATTTCGGCACAAAAACCCGTTGTGACAAAAGCCAGGAAGTCAATCGCCACTTTCAAGGTGCGGGAAGGTTACCCTGTTGGCTGTAAGGTAACTTTGCGGGGTGTAAAAATGTACGAGTTCTTAGATCGTCTTGTTAACATTGCGATTCCGCGTATTCGGGATTTTAGGGGAATTCAGGTTAAGGGATTTGATGGACGCGGAAATTTTAATATGGGAATCAAAGAGCAAATTATCTTTCCTGAGATTGATTACGATAAGATTGATAAAGTGCGTGGTTTAAATATTACCGTTACTACAACTGCCAAGACTGATCAAGAGGCTAGAGCGCTTTTATCAGCTTTTAAATTTCCGTTTAAAAATTAAGGATGTATCGTGGCAAAAAAGTCAATTGTAAATCGGAATTTGAAAAGATTAAGAACTGTTAATAAGTACGCTGCCCGTCGTGCAGAAATAATTTCTATATTGAGAGACTCAGATTCTGATATTGAGGCTAAAACATCAGCCAGAGACCTGCTTCAGAAATTACCTAGAAATGCCAGTCCGGTTAGGTTGCGGCAACGTTGTGCTTTGACTGGGCGACCAAGGGGGGTATTTAAAAAATTTGGTTTGGGTCGAATTAAGTTGCGTGAGATAGCTATGCGCGGTGAAATTCCAGGACTTATAAAAGCAAGTTGGTAATATTGCATTGCGAAGAGATTAAAACTTATAGTTAGCTAGTTTCCCAGAAACAAAAAGTAGAATGGTGTATATATGTGCATGACTGACCCCATAGCTGATATGCTTACGCGTATAAGAAATGCTCAATCGGCTGAGCAGAAAGAAATAAAAATACCTTCTTCAAATTTAAAGAAAGCAATTTTGAAAATATTGAAGGAAGAGGGGTATATTGAGAATTTTCAAGAAGATTCCAATCATAAGAAACCATCCATTAGTGTAATTCTTAAGTATTTTAATGGTGAACCTGTTATTGCTTCAATTAGCCGGGTAAGTAAGCCTGGATTAAGAAGTTATAAGTCAAAGAATGATTTACCTAGGGTGATGAATGGCTTGGGGGTGGCAATAGTATCAACTTCCAAGGGGGTTATGACAGAACGTACGGCGAGAATGGCTGGCGTTGGTGGTGAGATATTGTGTGTAGTTACTTGAGGTAATTCAATGTCATCAATTTTTATAACGACAAAACCTATAGAGATACCAAAATCTGTAGAAGTTCAGTTGACTGAGTTTGGTGTATTTATAAAGGGCCCGTTAGGTAGTTTGTTTCAGGCTATTGATGCACATAATGCTAAAATTGTTGTGGATTCTAATCAATTAACGATTGAGGCCTTAAATGCTACAAAGCAGACTAAATCAATAGTTGGCACCCTCAAGGCTCTTATATCTAATATGATAAAAGGTGTAACAGCCGGGTTTGAGAAAAAGCTGCTTATTATTGGAGTTGGATATAAAGCTCAAGCAGCAGGTAACATTCTTAATTTAAATTTAGGTTTTTCTCATCCGGTTGCTTACGCTGTCCCAGAAGGGATCAAGGTTGAAACACCAAGTACAACTGAAATTTTAATTAAGGGAATAGATAAACAGAAGGTAGGACAGGTTGCGGCAGAAGTGAGATCGTATCGACGTCCTGAACCTTATAAAGGCAAAGGGATACGTTATTTCGATGAGAAAGTTACGATTAAAGAGACTAAGAAAAAATAAAGTAGGGGCCTGTAATGTTGTTAAATACTAAGCAGATGCGTTTAAGGCGAGCCAAAGCGACTAGAATTAAAATAGGAAATTCAAAACAGTTTAGGTTATCTGTTCATAAGAGCAATAATCATATCTATGCCCAGATTTTAGATCCTTCTTCAAATCGCGTAATTGTTAGTGCCTCTACAGTTGAAGCCGAGGTAAAGAAGCAATATCCAAGCGGTGGAACGATTGAGGCAGCTAAGTATATAGGACACCTAGTAGCAAAAAAATCTATTGAATCTCAAATTTATGAAGTAGCATTCGATAGATCAGGTTTTAAGTATCATGGTCGAGTAAAAGCTCTTGCTGATGCAGCCAGATCAGCTGGTATGAAGTTTTAAACTAGAGGTAATCAAGGTGGCGAAAACAACTAAATCTGCTAATGCTAAAACCTCAGATGAGGTGAAAACAGATGGATTGAAAGAAAAGATGGTTTCTGTCAATCGTGTCACCAAAGTAGTAAAAGGTGGAAGAATTCTTGGTTTTGCGGCATTGACAGTAGTTGGTGATGGAAAAGGCAGTGTTGGTATGGGCAAAGGAAAATCCAGAGAGGTACCTCTAGCTGTTCAAAAAGCGATGGATGAGGCTCGGCAGCGTATGGTTAGGGTTAACCTTATAAACGGAACACTTCACCATTCTGTAATTGGGCGACATGGTGCTGCCAGAGTATATATGCAGCCGGCTTCGGAAGGTACAGGTATCATTGCTGGTGGGCCGATGAGAGCGATTTTTGAAGTGATGGGAATTCATAATATTTTAGCTAAGTGCTTGGGATCTACAAATCCTTATAATATTGTGCGTGCTACTTTGGATGGATTAAGCAAGGTTCAAACGCCGGCAAAGATTGCTGCTAAAAGAGGAAAAAGCATTGACGAGATTACTGGGGCTTGAAGTACATGGAAAAGCAAAAAATTATAAAGGTAACCTTGGTAAAAAGTTTGATTGGCACAAAACATAGTCATAGATTGGTCATCAAAGGTATGGGGTTAAGAAAGTTGAACCATTCGGTTTCTCTATATGATCATCCCTCAATAAGAGGAATGATTAACAAAACGGCCTACCTACTGAAAGTAGAGGAATAACGTGAAGCTTAATACGATAAAGCCTGGTATTGGATCTACCAAGCCTAAAAGGCGCGTGGGACGAGGAATAGGTTCTGGACTCGGTAAAACATGTGGAAGAGGGCATAAAGGACAAAAATCCCGTGCTGGAGGTTTTCATAAGGTTGGTTTCGAGGGCGGGCAGATGCCATTGCAACGTCGATTACCAAAGAGAGGTTTTACTGTTTATGGTAAGAGACGGGTTCAGGAGATTAAGCTTTCTACCCTGCAGCTAATTGATTCAGATGAGTTTAATCCGAGCATCCTATATGATCATGGCTTGATAAAAAATATAAGTAATCCAGTTAAAGTTATTCTTGGTAATCAATTAACTAAGCGTGCCATTAAAATAAAAGGCTTGATAATTTCGCGCGGAGCAAAAGAAGCAGTAGAGCAAATGGGTGGTTTGGTTGAACTAACTGTAAAAGATGTAAATGGTGTCTAAATCTAAAGCTGCTTTGACTGATAAGTTCTACGATCTAAAGAAACGATTCTGGTTCTTAGTATTAGCTCTGATAGTATACCGTATCGGTGCTCATGCTCCTGTTCCGGGGATTGATCCTGTTGTTTTGAAGGATTTGTTTGATTCCCAAGAAGGCGGAATTCTTGGCATGTTCAACATGTTCTCCGGTGGTGCACTGTCAAGGTTTTCTATATTCGCCCTTGGCATCATGCCATATATATCTGCATCGATCATTATGCAGTTGGGCGCTGTAGCGGTGCCTTATTTGGAGTCTTTGAAAAAAGAAGGTGAGTCTGGAAGGAAGAAGATTACACAATATACTCGTTACGGTACATTGCTTCTTTCCACATTGCAAAGTTATGGAATTTCTATTGCGCTGCAATCGCAACCTGGTTTGGTAATTCAACCTGGTTTTTATTTTATTGTTACAACGGTTATTACTCTGGTAACTGGAACCATGTTTCTTATGTGGCTGGGAGAGCAGATTACTGAACGTGGTATCGGAAATGGTATCTCATTGATAATTTTTGCAGGAATCGCCGCAGGACTTCCAAGTGCTATAGGTGGTACTTTAGAGTTAGTGAATACTGGTGCAATGCATTTTCTTACAGCGTTATTTATTTTTATCGCTGCAATCGCAATAACATATTTTGTTGTATTTATTGAGCGTGGTCAGCGAAAAATTTTGGTTAATTACGCTAAGAGACAGGTCGGTAAGCAAGTTATGGGTGGTCAATCCTCTCATTTACCATTAAAGTTGAATATGTCTGGCGTCATACCGCCGATATTTGCCTCAAGTATTATTTTATTCCCTGCTACTTTGGCTGGTTGGTTCTCGGATAGTCTATCGTTGAACTGGTTAAAAGATTTTAGTAGTGCATTGACACCAGGGCAGCCCATTTATGTTGCGCTATACGCTGCTTTAATTATTTTCTTTTGTTTTTTTTATACCGCGCTCGTTTTTAATCCAAAAGAAACTGCTGATAATCTGAAAAAGAGTGGCGCCTTTATACCTGGAATAAGGCCTGGGGATCAGACTACCAAGTATATAGAACGTATTATGTTGAGACTTACACTGATTGGCTCGATATATGTCACATTGGTTTGCTTGTTACCAGAGTTTATGATTCTGAAGTGGAATGTTCCATTTTATTTTGGTGGGACATCGCTATTAATCATAGTAGTAGTTACGATGGATTTTATGGCTCAGGTTCAGTCTCATGTGATGTCCGGTCAATATGAAAGTTTATTAAAGAAGGCCAATTTTAAGGCTGGTGGTAGTAGTTTCTCACGATAGGTTTTTAATGGCTAAAGAAGAAACTATACAGATGCAGGGTGAGGTTATAGAAACACTTCCGAATGCTACTTTCAGGATAAAATTGGAAAATGGTCATATTGTATTAGGCCATATCTCAGGTAAGATGAGGATGAATTATATCCGTATATTACCAGGAGATAAGGTAACAGTTGATTTAACACCTTATGATTTAACCAGGGCTCGGATAACTTTTCGGACTAAATAGAACTAATCCAATTTTTAATAGTGTAAATATATAGTGAGCATTTTATGAAAGTTCGTGCATCCATCAAAAAAATATGTAGGAATTGCAAAATAATAAGGCGATATGGTGTTGTGCGTGTTATTTGTGTTGATGCTAGACATAAACAACGTCAAGGCTGAATTCAGTATTTTATGTTAGGGTAGGAAAAATGGCTCGTATAGCAGGTGTTAATTTACCTAGTAATAAGCATGTCAATATAGCATTAACAGCTATTTATGGAATAGGGAACACGACGGCTCGTAAAATTTGTTCTGATTTACAGATTCCACCTTTTATTAAGCTTAAAGACTTGGAAGATATTAAGCTAGATGAATTAAGAGAATTAGTTTCAAAGTTGACTGTTGAGGGAGATTTGCGTAGAGAGATCTCAATGAATATCAAAAGATTGATAGACCTTGGCAGTTATCGGGGATTGAGACATCGTCGTGGTTTACCGGTACGTGGTCAGAGAACTAAAACCAATGCTCGAACCAGAAAGGGGCCACGTAAAGCAATCGGTGCAAAGTAATATAGAGTTGTTTTTTTAATATTTCATAGATAAAGAAATTAATGGTAAAGCCTTCATTAAAAACTCGTAAAAAGGTTAAAAAAAATGTTGTTGAGGGGGTTGCGCATATTCATGCCTCATTCAATAACACAATCGTGACTATTTCTGATCGTCAAGGAAATGCTCTTTCTTGGGCAACATCGGGTGGAGTAGGATTTAAGGGTTCGCGTAAAAGCACTCCATTTGCAGCACAGGTTGCTGCGGAACATGCAGGTAGGGCGGCACTGGAATATGGTGTTAAAAATTTGGAGGTAAGAGTAAAAGGGCCTGGTCCGGGTCGTGACTCTGCTGTACGAGCTCTTAATGCCACAGGTTTTAAAATTACCAGTATAACTGATGTGACACCCATACCTCATAATGGATGTAGGCCGCCTAAGAAACGCCGTATCTGAGAAGGAGAAAATTTGTGGCCAGAAATATAAATCCAAAGTGTCGTCAATGTCGTCGTGAAGGCGAGAAGTTGTTTCTCAAGGGGGATAAGTGCTTTAGTGATAAATGTCCCATAGAACGAAGAAATTATCCACCTGGGCAACATGGACAGAAGAAAGTAAGGCTATCTGATTACGCAGTGCAACTCAGAGAAAAACAGAAAATAAGAAGAATTTATGGACTGCTTGAAAGCCAGTTCCGTAATGTTTATAAGCGAGCTGATAGACAGAAGGGCGTTACAGGTGACAATTTATTGCAGCTTTTAGAAAGCCGTCTTGACAATGTTGCATATACTATGGGATTTGGATCTTCCAGATCAGAAGCGAGGCAGATGGTAAGGCATAACAGTGTTCTATTGAACGGAAAAAGAGCGAATATCCCATCTCAATTAGTTGAACCTGGTGATCTTATTGAAATTGCTGAACATGCAAAGAGTTATTTGAGAATCAAAGCTTCTATTGAAGCAGCCAAACGTCGTAGCATTCCATCTTGGCTGGAAGTAGATTTTGATAATCTTAAAGGTCTTTATAAGAGTAAACCGGAACGTAGTGATTTATCTTCGACAATTAACGAGTCTTTAGTTGTAGAACTTTATTCCAAGTAAGTAGTTGGCACTTTTTTATATATTGGCGTATTTATGTCATCGAATAGTTTTCTGACACCTAGAATTGTTGAGGTACATAATATCTCACCTTTGCATGCAAAGGTCGTAATGGAGCCTTTTGAGCATGGTTTTGGCTATACTTTAGGTAACGCATTGCGAAGAGTATTGCTATCTTCTATCCCCGGTTGTGCACCAACCAAAGTCAGTATTAGTGGAGTAGTTCATGAATATTCAACAATAGATGGTTTACAAGAAGATGTTGTTGATCTGATACTGAATTTGAAAGGGGTAGTTCTTAAACTTCACAATAATAAAACTCAGTCGGTTCTTACTCTGAAGAAAAATTCGGAGGGTATTGTCACAGCAGGTGATATTGAGGCTACTCATGATGTGGAAATAGTAAACCCTGATCATGTGATTGCTCACATCACTAGTGGCGGGAAAATTGAAGCTCAAATTACTGTTGAGAAGGGGAGAGGTTATTTGCCTTCTGCTAATCGCAGTAAAGAGGATAAAAGTTCTTCTTCGATTGGGGATATTCTGCTAGATGCTTCATTTAGTCCGATCAGACGTGTAAGTTACGCTGTGGAAAGTGCTCGTGTTGAACAAAGGACTGACCTAGATAAGTTGATTATCGATATAGAGACAAATGGTTCGGTAGATCCTGAAGAGGCTATACGATATGCGGCCAAGGTCTTGGTTGAGCAATTTTCTTTCTTTGCGGATCTTGAAAGTACACCACTGCCGACAGAACAGCCAAAAGCACCTGTAATCGACCCTATACTGTTGCGCCCGGTTGATGATTTGGAGCTTACGGTACGTTCTGCAAACTGTTTGAAGGTCGAGAATATTTTTTATATTGGTGATTTGATTCAACGGACTGAGGCAGAGTTACTTCGTACTCCTAATCTGGGAAGGAAATCACTTAATGAAATTAAGGAAGTTCTTGCTTCTCGTGATTTATCCTTGGGTATGAAATTAGAAAACTGGCCACCAGCTAATTTGGAAAACTATATAAAGGAACCCGGTCATGCGTCATCGTAATGGTTTACGGAAGTTAAACCGTACCTCAAGCCATCGGTTGGCTATGTTCAGGAATCTTACAAATTCATTACTTGAACATGAGATTATTAAAACTACTCTTCCAAAGGCCAAGGAACTTCGTCGCGTCGTTGAACCGGTGATTACTTTGGGTAAGAATCCCTCGCTTGCAAGCAAGCGCTTGGCATTTGACCGGCTGAGAAATAGAGATAATGTAATTAAAGTATTCTCTGAGTTAGGTCCTCGTTACCAGAATCGGAGCGGAGGCTATATAAGGATTCTAAAATGTGGTTTCAGGAGAGGTGATAATGCTCCAATGGCTATCGTAGAATTATTGGATAGACCTGAAACTGGCATGATTTCTAATGATTCAGCAGATTAAGTAGTTATCTTTTTATCTAGAATCTGTTCTATATGTAGTTAACCAGTTCCCGGATAAATCACTCCAGTTCAGAATTTTTAGTAAATGATGAGTTGGGGTGATTTTAATTTCTACAATTGAAATTCAGTAATAAAAGATTTCTGCCGGAAATTAACGATTAATATACATATTTCCCGTAAGCCGCAGTAACTCAGTTGGTAGAGTAGCTGATTCGTAATCAGCAAGTCGGAGGTTCGACTCCTCTCTGCGGCACCAAAAATGCTGTAATCGATATTACTATAATCTTTTACCAGGCTATAGTAACTTTCTGGTAACTTTTATTTTTACCCTTTCGTAAGACGATCTGATTTCAATCTGCGCTTTTCTTTGGGATCGATAATAAGAGGCCTGTATATTTCGATACGATCATTCTGATGGAGGATTGTTTCCGGGCTAGTGATTTTCCCATAAATCCCTGTTTTGAGTGTGCTACTGTCCTTTTCAGGATAGAAATCCTCTACACCGGAAAGTTTGATTGCCTGGTGGATTGAAGTACCCGCTGGAACTTGAAGTCGCCGGAGAAACTGCTGTTGAGGGAGTGCAAAGGCGACTTCTATGGTGATTATTTCCTTCTTAGATACTGGGGCCATAAATTTTTTCTGCTTGTTCTACAAAGGCTTCCACGAAATTATTAGCGATGACATAAAATACCGGGCCAACCAGTTTTTCAAGTAATTTATGCGAGAATGTGTAATGTAGTTGGAACTCGATCTTGCACGCATTTTCCGACAAAGGAATAAATCGCCAGTAGCCATTCAGTTTTTCGAAGGGGCCTTCCACCAGTTCCATTTTGATCAGTTCGGGTGGATGGCGTGTATTCTTTGTAGTAAAGCTATGCTTGATATGATGATAGTCAATGTGAACGGTTGCCTGTACCGTTTCATCATCTTCCATAAGCTTCATTGAAGCACCTGAACACCACGGTAGAAAATCCGGATAGTTTTCCACCGTATCCACCAGACGAAACATCTGAGTCGCTGAATAACCTACCAGTACTGTTTTTTCTATTTCAGCCATAATGCTATATTCCCTTATTCAGGGCGTAAGGATACTAAAAACTGATACACTAAACGAAAATTTTTCATAAGCAAATTTTTCTTTCCGTTGTACTCAATGAGCATTGTGCAAAATAAAAAAGCTTTTCACGATTATTTTATCGAGGAAAAGTATGAGGCTGGCATTGTGCTTGAAGGATGGGAGGTTAAAGCAATCCGCGCTGGACGTGCTCAGTTGAAAGAAGCTTATATACTGATCCGCAGAGGCGAGTTATTTCTTATCGGGAGCCATATCAGCCCATTGGTAACGGCATCAACTCATGTAAACCCTGATCCTGTTAAAACGCGCAAGCTGTTGTTGCATGCATCACAAATCAGGGAGCTCATCGGTAAAGTAGAACGTGCTGGATATACCCTGATCCCGCTAGATATGCATTATAAATCGGGTAAAATCAAGCTGGAAATTGGCCTTGCACGAGGCAAAAAACAATACGACAAACGCGAAACCGAAAAACGTAAGGAATGGGAGCGTGACAAGCAGCGCTTATTGCGCATGCGACGCTCCTCTGATTGATATCCATGCAAACAAGTTCATATCACTCCATAGCTTCTGCAATTTCTGATAAAAATACTCGACACCATACTTCTATTGCGATCTGGTTGCTGATTTGCTGCACGTTAGTGTTTGCCATGGTCGTTGTCGGAGGGGTAACACGCCTGACAGGTTCCGGGTTGTCTATCGTGGAGTGGAAACCCATAGTAGGGACTATCCCACCTATCGGTCAGGAAGACTGGGAGATTTTGCTGGAAAAATATCGTCAGATTCCACAGTACGAGCAGATTAATAAAGGTATGTCGCTGGATGAATTCAAGGGCATATTCTGGTGGGAGTATTTTCACCGTTTACTTGGTCGTCTGATCGGCTTAGTTTATTTTATTCCGTTTGTCTATTTCATGGTACGTAAGCGTGTCGATCGTGTACTTGGTGCCAAGCTGCTAGGTATATTCGTACTGGGTGGTCTGCAGGGCTTAATGGGCTGGTACATGGTCATGAGCGGATTGGCGGATAACATCTATGTCAGTCAGTACCGGTTGACCGCACATCTTGGTCTTGCTTTCATTATTTATGCAGCCATGTTCTGGGTGGCAACTGGCCTGCTCTCTCCAGTGAATACGCATTCGGCAGATCCTGCATCTGTGCGCAAGCTCGGACGATTTGCCAGGATACTGACTGGGCTGATATTTTTTATGGTGTTGTCTGGCGGACTGGTAGCAGGGATTCATGCTGGGAAAGCGTATAACACATTTCCCCTGATGGATGGTTTTTTCGTTCCTCCTGCCTTATTCGTGCTGGAACCCTGGTACCGGAACTTCTTCGATAATATTACTACGGTACAATTTGACCACCGTATGATTGCCTGGCTGCTGATGTTTACAGTCCCGTTGTTCTGGTTCAAAGCCAGACAATTATCCTTGTCGTGGTCTGGTCGCCTGGCTTGTCATCTGTTACTGGTAATGCTCTGTATTCAGGTTACCTTAGGGATTACAACACTGTTATTGTCGGTTCCGCTGACATACGCTGCAGCACACCAGGCAGGTGCCGTACTGCTGTTCACTGCTGCACTATGGGTCTGTCGCAAGCTGAGCTGACTTAGTTTGTTTCCTGATCAGCCAGCGATAGGCTCATTCCAGTATATGAAATTTCAGAGTGAAATAAATGACCAGCATAAGGGAGTGTGCTGATGGGAGGATCAGTGCCGGGGTTCTGGCGTCGTATGCTGGCACTCTCTTATGAATCTTTGTTGTTATTGGGAGTATGGTTTATTGCTGCCTTTCTGTTTCACCTCCTTTTTCGAGATCCCACGGCTGAATACTTCAGGCCTTTGTTCCAGTTCTATCTGTTAATCATTGGCGGTATTTACTTTATCTGGTTCTGGACACATGGTGGCCAGACTCTAGCCATGCAGACTTGGAAATTACGCCTTGTTTCTGCAAATAACGGAAAAGTCACTACGCAGCAGGCTATGGTTCGTTACCTGATGGCAGTGATAGGCATCAGTTTTCTGGGGTTTGGACTGCTATGGGCTTTATTTGATCGTGATCGGCAATTCCTGCATGACAGGGTAGCCGGTACACGGGTCATAAAACTTGACTGAATGTAGAGATGATGGCTGCTTCCTTATTGTGGTGGCAAGATCTCGCAGCTGTAAAACAAACTGTATTCAAGTGGCTGCTTGAGGTAGAATGAGCGCTTGGCGGGCCTCCCCGCATTGTGAGGTAGTGAATCTGGTCAGGTCCGGAAGGAAGCAGCCACAGCTATTTTTCGCAAGTGCCGGGGGTTCGGCTCGCCACCTGTCTTAGTACAATTGCAGATTTGTTTCCCGGCAGTTTCGCCATAATCCTGATCGCAATAATCATCTTTTCGATAGAAAACCTTGACGGATTCTCAGGTACTTGCCCGCAAGTGGCGTCCCAAAGATTTTTCGGAGCTGGTCGGACAAGAACATATTGTCAGAGCGTTGATCAACTCGATGGAACAGAACCGGCTGCATCACGCCTATCTGTTTACCGGTACACGCGGGGTTGGCAAGACAACAGTAGCCAGAATACTGGCGAAGGCACTGAATTGTGAACAGGGAGTTACAGCTGCGCCTTGCGGGAAATGTGTGGCCTGTATGGCAATTGATCAGGGAAATTTCATTGATCTGATCGAGTTGGATGCAGCCTCCAATACCCAGGTGGATGCCATGCGGGAATTGCTGGATAATGCGCAATATGCACCGGTTGCCGCGCGCTACAAGATCTATCTGATCGACGAGGTCCACATGCTTTCCAGATCGGCATTCAACGCAATGCTTAAAACATTGGAAGAGCCGCCGGAGCATGTCAAATTCATTCTTGCAACTACCGATCCCCAGAAAATTCCCGTGACTGTGTTATCACGCTGCCTGCAGTTCAATCTGAAGCAGATACCCCCTTCCCTGATTGTGGGGCGCCTGACCGAGATTCTTTCCATGGAAGGAATTCCGGCGGATGCTACTGGCTTGAGATTGCTGGCACAGGCTGCAAAAGGCAGTCTGCGTGATGCGTTGAGTTTGCTCGATCAGGCTATTGCATTCGGTAATGGCGTAGTGAATGAATCAAATATCCGTACGATGCTGGGAGTGCTGGATCAGGATCATATATTTGCATTGCTGGAAGCACTGGCAGAGCAGAATGGCGTAGCGATATTTGCCATTGCAGATCGGCTGGAAACGGTAAGTGTATCGTTCGATCAGGCTTTGCAGGATCTGGCAGCATTGCTTCATCGCCTGGCAACAGCACAGGTCATCCCACAGATGCTCGATGAAACACAACCGGATGGTGACAGACTGCTTGCACTGACAAAACGGTTCAGTCCTGAGGATATCCAACTGTTCTATCAGATTGTACTGCACGGGCGCGCCGATCTTGCCCATGCTCCGGATGAATATAGTGGCTTTACCATGACACTGATGCGGATGCTGGCTTTTATGCCGGATTCCCGGCAACCTGGCGGAGCATATACAGATACCGGTACGGATCACGCGTGTGAAGTAAAAGTTAAAGCACCATCCTGCCCCCAGGTGAAGCCAGTGTCAGATCACTCCCCAAATGAAGCTTGGCTTGCACTGGTGAACCAGCTCAAACTGAGCGGGATGACGCGAATGCTGGCGCAATACAGTGAGGCAAAGTTTTTCTCAGAAAATAGAATCGAGTTGTATGTTGCAGAAATGCATAAACATCTGCTGGAAAAATCCTACCAGGACAGATTGAGATCCCAGCTCGAAACTCACTTTGGCAAACCGGTCGAAGTGATTTTTTCCCTGGGTAGTATTACTGGCGTGACTTCGGCTACGTTGCAGGATCGTGACAGACTTGCTAGGCAATCCAGGGCAGTTGAAGCGATTGAATCAGATCCTTACGTGCAGGAACTGATCGAACAGTTCGATGCCAGATTAAACGTTTCTTCCATTAAACCAATCGACTAACGGAGATTTTAAATTGATGAAAGCCAATTTGGGTAATCTGATGAAGCAGGCCCAGCAAATGCAGGAAAACATGAAGGCCATGCAGGAAAAGCTGGCGGCGATAGAGGTAGAAGGTCAGGCGGGAGCAGGGATGGTCAAAGTGACCATGACCTGTCGTCATGATGTGAAACGGGTCAATATCGACAACAGCCTGATTGGGGATGACAAGGAAATGCTGGAGGATCTGGTGGCTGCTGCTGTGAATGATGCAGTGCGTCGGGTGGAAACCGTAACACAGGAAAAAATGGCGAGTGTGGCCAGTGGTCTGGGATTACCTGCGGGGATGAAATTCCCTTTCTGAACGAAATCTGGTCACGTATTCCTGATGGGACGGCTCAAACACAGGATTTATCATCATGTCGGATGATCGGCTGAAGAACCAGAAACCCCGGCGTACACGCAGAGCATCTCCTGCCTTGAAACAATCCGATCCTGCGCCTGCCGCAGTTGAAACCAGCAGGTTGCAAAAGCTGCTGGCACGTAATGGATTGGGTTCACGTCGGGAAATCGAAGATATGATCGCTGCCGGGCGCGTGAATATCAATGGAATGACGGCAAAGCCCGGTGATCGTGCTGGGTCTGGTGACATGATCCGGATAGACGGAAAAATTATCCGATTCAGGCTCGCCACGCTGTTACCACGAGTCATCATTTATCATAAGCCGGAAGGTGAGATCGTCAGTGTGCGCGATCCCCAGGGGCGACCGTCAGTATTCGACAAACTACCGCACATACGATCTTCCAAATGGATAGCGATAGGCAGACTGGATTTCAATACCAGCGGGCTGCTGATTTTTACGACGGACGGTACGCTGGCTAATCGCCTGATGCATCCGCGTTACCAGATGGAGCGGGAGTACGCAGTACGTATCGTCGGCGAACTGACCCCGGAACAGATTACTCGCCTCACTACCGGTATCGAACTGGAAGATGGTCTGGCAAAATTCGATCAGTTGCTTGATGAAGGCGGAACGGGAACGAATCACTGGTATCGCATCATGCTGAAAGAAGGCAGAAACCGTGAAGTACGTCGGATGTTCGAAGCGCTGGGATTGACCGTCAGCCGCCTGATTCGTGTCAGGTTTGGTCCTGTCAATCTGCCACCCCGACTCAAGCGTGGTATGTGGATCGAACTGATGGATACAGAAGTGGAGCAGTTATTGAAGCTGATCAGCCAGCCAGCTGCCGGAATTCCGGATAAGCTCCCCTCTACGCAGGCAGGTCGCCGCGCCTGACCATGAGAACGAACTGATCTCCGGAACTGGTCTCCAGCCAGGTACAAGACAGTTGGGGAAATGCTCGTTCGACTTCGGCCTGATTATGGCCGATTTCCATGATCAGTAGCCCGTTTTCGGTTAAATGACGTGCTGCTTCTTTGAAAATCCGGCGGATGATATCCAGCCCATCCGATCCGCCAGCAAGCGCAACAGGGGGTTCGTGATGGTATTCTTCGGGAAGTATAGCCATGGATGCGGCGTTGACGTAAGGGGGATTACTGATGATCAGATCGTATTGCTTATCTTGCAGGTCTGTAAAAAGATCTGACTGGATCAGATTGATTCGGCTCATCAAATCATAGTTTCTGACGTTGATGGATGCCACATCCAGTGCATCGGAGGAAATGTCTACTGCATCGATTTGTGCCTGCTCGAAGGCATGTGCCAATAAAATGGCGAGGCAGCCGGAGCCGGTACACAGATCAAGTGCGGTGCCGATGTCGTACGGATCCATCACCCAAGGAGCGAGGCGATCTTGCAGCAGTTCGGCAATGAACGAACGCGGTATGATGACACGTTCATCGACGTAGAAATTGAAATCGCCCAGCCAGGCTTCGTGCGTCAGATAGGCTACCGGAATTTTTTCATTCACGCGCCGTTCAATGATGCGAAGAATCTGGTCATGTTCATTGCGAGTCAGCGTGGCATCCATAAATGGCTCCAGTTGATCGGCGTTCAGATGCAGTGTATGCAGAATCAGATAAGCAGCTTCATCATAGGCGGTCGGCAGACCGTGCCCCAGGAAAAGATCGGAGCGGTTGAAATAACTTACTGCGAATCGCAGCAAATCGCGCAAAGTATGTAATTCCTCTGTGGCTTGGCGGATGGGAGTATCTCCAGGAGTATCGTTTGGTTGTCTGGTAAGGTGCATGGTTCGATCCGAGGTTATCTGCGGGCAATTTAGCATAAAAGAACTGATGAAAATACAGGGAGTTCGGGTACCGGTTCAAACGGAAGATGAGTATTTCATGCGCCAGGCACTCGATCTTGCCCGTATGGCAGGTGCTGCGGGAGAAGTGCCGGTCGGTGCGATAATAGTCAGAGAGGGCCGGATCGTAGGCTGCGGGCACAACTGCCCGGTTATGGCAGGAGATCCGACAGCACATGCTGAAATCAGAGCGCTGCGCGATGCTGCCGGCAAGGTGGGGAATTATCGCCTGCCGGGGTGTACGTTGTATGTCACACTAGAACCCTGCGTAATGTGTATTGGGGCGATGTTTCATGCCAGAGTTACGCGGCTGGTTTACGCTGCGGATGACCCTAAGACTGGTGTATGTGGCAGCCTGCTCGACCTGCCTGCCGATACCCGGCTCAATCATCATCTGATGGTGAGTCAGGGAGTGCTGGCCGATGAAGCAGGTACTTTACTGAAACAGTTTTTCATCGCAAAGCGCGGTACCAAAGAGCGGAATACACCATGAAAATCATCGTCGATATTTCACTGCAACAAATGATTCTGCGGGATGCCGCAGGACAGATTGTCAGGCATTATTCTATTTCTTCCGCAAAAAATGGTACAGGGCAGGAGCGTGGCAGTTACTGCACCCCATTGGGGAAACATATCATTCGTGCCAAAATCGGGCAGGGCGCACCGGTCAATACTGTATTTGTCCGGCGGCGTCCCACTGGAGAGATTTATACACCTGAACTGGCTGCCAGCAACCCGAACCGTGATTGGATTCTGACACGCATCTTGTGGCTTTCGGGATGTGAAACGGGATTCAATCGCCTGGGGTCGGTCGATACCATGCAGCGCTATATTTATATTCATGGAAGCCCCGATAGTGCTGAGATGGGCAAACCCGGATCGATCGGCTGCATACGGATGCATAACCATGATCTGCTCGATCTGTTTGAACAGGTGTCTGCCGGTACCCCAGTTGAAATCGATGCCGGGTGAAGTCTGGAGAGAAGCAGGCAACAGAAGAACAATATTGACATCAATAGTCTGGCGGAGAAAATAAGATGAAGCCGTTGCGAGGTAAAGCATTGCTGAATGATCCTGTACAAAACAAATCCACTGCTTTCACCCGGGAGGAACGTAAACGCTGTGGCCTGCAGGGATTGCTGCCGTATAACGTGACAGATATCGGGAGACAGCAACAACGAGTACTGGCCAATCTGCGCAGCAAGAGCAGCAATATCGAAAAATACGGATATCTGAACGATCTGCTCGAACGGAACCAGCGACTATTTTATCGCACGCTGATCGACCATATTGGTGAAATCATGCCCCTGGTATATACGCCCACCGTGGGTGAGGCTTGCATGAAGTTCACGCAGATTTTCAGAAAACCGCAGGGGTTTTATATTACGCCGGAAGATCGGGGAGAAATCCTGTCTCTGCTTGAGAACTGGCCGGAGAATGATGTGCGAATCATTGTCGTTACAGACGGTGAGCGCATTCTCGGGCTTGGAGATCTGGGCGCAAACGGTATGGGAATACCGATCGGGAAAATGGCTTTATATGTGGCTTGCGCGGGTATTCGTCCTGAGCACTGTATGCCGGTCATGTTGGATGTCGGTACCGGTAATCAGGTACTGCGGGAAGATCCACTATATCTGGGTTATCCCCATCCGCGGCTGACCGGTCAGGATTATCTGTCACTGGTGGATGAATTCGTGGTGGCTGTGCAGGATAAATTTCCGGATGCATTGATCCAGTTCGAGGATTTCGGTAGTCAGAATGCATTCAGGTTGCTGGATCGTTACGCCGGGTCGGTTCGATGCTTTAATGACGATATTCAGGGGACGGCTGCGGTTACGCTGGCGGGTATTTATGCTTCCTGCCGTATTACGCACAAACTGTTTGCTGATTTGAAAATCATGCTGCTGGGAACAGGTTCGGCCGCAACCGGTGTTGCTGAACTACTGCTGTCAGCATTCATGATGGCTGGGTTGAGTGAAGCTGAAGCCCGTTCCAGAATCAGTTTCGTGGATAGGCAGGGCTTGGTGGTGACTGCACGGGAAGAGATCAAACCACGTGTCCGATCCTTTGCCAGTGAATATGCTGCAATGGATTTCGTGGATGCAATTGCCGCTATCCGGCCGGATGTGCTGATCGGTGCAACAGGAACTGCAGGCACATTCAGTGAGATTGTAATCCGTCAAATAGCACGATATCAGGAACACCCGGTGATCATTGCGCTTTCCAATCCGACCTCACATACGGAATGTACGGCTGAACAGGCGTACCGGTGGAGTGACGGGCGGGCTGTTTTTGCGAGTGGGAGTCCGTTTGCTCCGGTAACGTTGGGGGGACGAACCCGTTACCCGGCACAGGGAAATAATGTGTATATCTACCCCGGAATTGGACTGGGGATGGTAGCCAGCCATGCACGTCTGGTGGTTGAGCGCATGTTTCTGGCAACGGCTGAAGAACTGGCGAATTGTGTGTTACCTGAAGAAATCGAACGTGGATCGATTTATCCGGAGATTTCACGAGTGCGCGACGTTTCACAAAGAATCGCCATCGAGGTTTGTCAGGTGGCTCATCAGGAGGGATTGGCCAGCGTAAATCTGCCCGATGACCTGGAAACGTATGTGCGCACCCTGATGTATGAACCTGGCTATTGAAACAGAAGAAACTATCCACTCCGGATTACAACTGTAAAACGGGGGCTAGCCAGATTATCTGATTACTCGAACAGATTGATGATCCCGTCGAGTCCGACATGATTGAGAGAGAAAGTCGCTTTTTCCCGTAATATCGGTTTTGCATGGAAAGCGATACCGACGCCTGATTCTTCCAGCATCTTCAGATCGTTGGCACCATCCCCGACGGCAATGACCTGATCTTTACTCAGTCCAAGTTCGTCCCGTATCCGCTTCAGGATTTCTCCCTTGCCGGATGCGCCGATGATATTACCCAGCACGCGCCCGGTCAGCTTTCCATCCTGTACTTCGAAAGTATTGGCAAATGCGTAATCCAAGCTGAGGCGGTCTTTGACTCGATCGGTGAAAAAAGTGTAGCCGCCTGAAATTACCATGGTTTTGATACCTGCAGATTGCATACGCTGGAGCATTTTCTCGGCACCAAGGCTCAGTCGGACACGTTCATCATAAACTTTCTGCAGTGCCTCTTGTGGTAGCCCTTCGAGCAGGGCGGTGCGGCGGGTGAGGCTTTCAGCGAAGCTGATTTCCCCGCGCATGGTGCTTTGGGTGATAGCAGAAACTTGCGGTTTGACATTGTGCATGTCGGCAATTTCATCGATAGATTCGATGGCAAGCAACGTCGAATCCATATCCATGGCGATCAGACCGAAATCAGTCAGTTTTTTGCCTGGTGGGACGAAAGCATGATCCAGGCTGGCTTCTTTACAATATTCCGGTATATCCGGATGAGGTTGAGCATCCAGCAGCCGGAAGGCTTCTCCAGTGATACGATCAATCCGGCTGGCTTCTGCAAGTTTGGCAATGGCACGTAAATCGTTGTTCTGAATGTCGTTTCCTTGAATGATGAGGTTCATGAATATTATTTTATTTTGAGTAAGTGACGAATGCAGGCACTATACATGGAATATCGTGCCATATAAATGCTGTCTGAACGGGTGTGATCAGGTTTTCAGAGGTGATGTGAGTGACGGATTCCATTCGGTAATCTGGTTGCGGCCGGCATGTTTAGCTGCATACAACGCCCGATCAGCGGCTTCCAGCATCTCTCTGTGAGTCGAGAATGATTTTTCCATGTCCATATTGACGGCCAGGCCGATGGAAGTCGTGATACGAACAGTATTCACTTCGTTTGGCTTGTAGGCAATACTTTCCATTATCCTGGTAAGGGTGTGACGCGCTGCCGAAAGTGTAGTACCAGGCAGAATCAGAGCAAACTCATCGCCACCATACCGGCAAAGGATATCCGTTTGGCGGATCTGCTCGGTAATGGCTCTGGCAATCGTAACCAGTGCGCCATCCCCTGCGATATGCCCGTAAGTATCATTGAAGGTCTTGTAATTGTCGATATCGATCATTGCCAGAGAAAGAGGTGATCCCTGCTGAATCGAAAGCTGAAATTCATTTTGAAATGTTTCGTCGAAGAAAGCCCGGTTGTGTGCGCCTGTCAGACCATCATGCCGGATTCTGTCCCCAAGTTCGCGGACCTTGATGGTGGCATGCACGACCAGTAATTCCCTAGCTTCGGTAACGATACTGCTGAGATGAAGCGGGTTCAGAATGGTGATTTCGAATAGATCCTCTATATGTTGCAACTCATTCTGCATGGCTTCGAGAACTTCTATCAATGCATGCTCGTCGAGACCGAGATAAGCTTCTGCCATGCGGGTTACTTCACCAATTTTCTCTTTCCTGTCCTGTGAAAGAAAATAATCTGTAACGTATCCGGAGGCGGCGACACATTCGTTGATTCCGGCATTGGATTTTCTTGGTGCGGTATGGCTGTAGCGGCAGGCGGCAGGGACATAACCGGGAAACTTCCAGTATTCGAGCAATGCGGCACCCAGTTCGTCATGTCCAACGCCGAATGTTTCGCGTTCAGCCGCAAGGAGGGCATTATGATTGTCTGCAAGTGAAAAAACCGAAGGATAGTCTTCGGGCAGAAGTGCATGGAAAGCGAGAATCCCGATATCCTGCAGTAATCCTGCGAGGAACAGGTCATCCAGCATCCTGTTCATCCCCAGACGTTCACCCAGAGCGCGGCTGGCCAGCGCCGAGGTGATCGAACGACGCCAGAAAATGTTGCTGCCGGCCATGCCCAGATTTTTCCCGGATTGTTTTACCAGAGAATCAGCCAGCGAGAAGGACAATGCTATCGTGATCACACCGTATGTTCCCAGAATACCAGTCGCCTGACTGATGTTGCTGACCGGATATCTGAACTTATACAGTGGAGAGTTGGCGGTTTTGATAATTTTGGCGGCAAGTGCAGGATCAAGCGAGATATAATGATTTATCTGCGTAAGACTGGTGTCTGCGTTACCTGCCAGATCAATGATTTTCAGCACAATAGAAGGCAAACTGGGCAGGTTTGTACAAAACCGTAATTGCTCGAGTAAATTTTCTTTCATACATCCTTCTCAGGTGGTGAACAGATAGCCTGCTTATTCATTCTGGATTTCCGAGAACAGTCATTCTACCCGATATAATTCCATGAAAACACTGGAGAAGAGCTATTAATCAAACTCATTTATGTTGAATGTCGCAAGCGGGATTCCGGAATATGGCAGGAAGTTCAGTTTTTGATTGGGGAGCAGGAGTGTGGCCATAGTCCGATTGGTATCCATTCAAAAATAAACAAATAAAACAGGAGTAATAAAATCATGGACTTCGCAATCAGATCCGATAATCCGGAAAAATACCGTAGTGACTGTATTGTCGTCGGGGTGTTCGAACCTCGTAAACTGACTGAAGCAGCCAGGGTGCTGGATGAAGCAGGCAAAGGCCATCTTGGCAGGATCGTGGATCAAGGGGATATGGATGGTAAGCCAAACACAACACTGTTACTGCATGGTATTTCGGGTATCGACAGTAAGCGTGTATTACTGGTCGGGCTGGGTAAAGAAGAGGAATTCGGGGAAAAAGTATTTCTGGATGCTGTACGTACGACATTCAAAGCACTGCAGCCGACTGGCGTAAAAGATGTCGGCTTGTATCTGACCGAACTTACCGTCAAAGGAAGAGATATTGCCTGGAACGTGTTGCAGACAGTGATTCTGGCCGAAGAAAGCGCATATCGCTTCGATCGTCTCAAGAGCAAGCCCGATGGGCGTCAGCCCTCTCTGGCCAAAGTAGATATTGGCATCACCGACACATTCACAGCAACGGCGGTAGAAACGGCATTGCAGCAGGGATTGGCCATTGCACACGGCATGAAAGTGACTAAGGATCTGGGTAATCTTGCTCCCAATATCTGCACCCCTTCCTATCTGGCCGGACAGGCTGAAGAAATGGCCAGAACGTTCAGTCTCAAATTCTCCGTACTGGAAGAAAAAGACATGGAAGAACTGGGCATGGGCGCATTGCTGGCTGTAGCACGTGGCAGCCACCAGCCGGCCAAGCTGATCGTGTTGGAATATCATGGTGGAAAAGATTCGGAAAAACCAGTTGCCCTGGTCGGCAAAGGGGTAACGTTCGATGCAGGTGGTATTTCACTGAAACCGGCTGCCGAAATGGATGAGATGAAGTACGACATGGGCGGCGCTGCAAGTGTATTCGGCACGCTGACAGCCGTGGCAGAACTGAAGTTGCCGATCAATGTGATCGGTGTTATCCCGACTACTGAAAATCTGCCAGGAGGTAATGCGACCAAACCGGGGGATGTCGTTACCAGCCTTTCCGGTCAGACGATCGAAATACTCAATACCGACGCCGAAGGACGGCTGATTCTGTGTGACGCGCTGGCTTATACGGAACGTTATGATCCGGAAGTCGTGGTGGACATTGCAACGCTTACCGGTGCTTGCGTGGTTGCTCTGGGCCACGTGGTATCCGGAGTGATGGGTAACGATGAGCCACTCGTACAGGAGCTGCTTCAGGCGGGTGAGCAAACTTATGATCGTGCCTGGCATCTGCCACTGTTCGATGAGTACCAGGAACAGCTCAAGAGTAATTTTGCCGACACCGCCAATATTGGCAGCCGCTGGGGAGGTGCGATTACTGCCGCATGCTTCCTGTCACGTTTTACCAGGAAATTTCGCTGGGCACACCTGGATATTGCCGGTACAGCCTGGAAATCTGGCAAGGAAAAAGGGGCTACCGGGCGTCCGGTTCCATTGCTGACGCAGTTCCTGATCAGCCGTGCAAACAAACATTAAAAGAAGCACTAACTCACAAAAGCGGACGTGGCGCAGATCGATTTTTACACCGGGGCGGCAGACAGGTTGTTGGTCGCCTGTCGCCTGTGTGCAAAAGCGGTGCAGCAGGGGTTGAAAACCATTGTCTATGTTCCGGATGAGCGCCTGGCGAGCCAGTTTGATAAGTTGCTCTGGACATTTACACCCACCGGCTTCATACCGCATTGCCGGGTGGATAACAAGCTGGCAGATGTAACACCAGTGATAATGAACAGCCGGCCTGTATTGATGGAAGCCGGTTGTTTTGATGTTTTACTCAATCTGGATGCGGATGTTCCATCAGGATATGAGCAGTTTCCACGCGTGGTGGAAATTGTTGATGAAACAGAGGATGGTAAACTGCAGGCACGCAAACGTTACCGGCGCTACCAGGAACAGGGGCATGACGTTCGTCATCACCGGCTCGATGGAAATTGATGGGTTTTCTGGCGATGTACGAATGATTCGTCTCCCGGACTTTGCATTTTTTATCCGTCTAGGAGCAATCTGGTGACTGACGATCAGCCTGATCTTTCTGCAGAGCTGGAAGAAGATACACTTTTGCTGGGTAAAGTGGATTCGATGTTGCATCGGCATCGGCGTGAACAGTCTTCCCTCATGCAATCGTCGGAACAGACTGCTGCGAAACCGGATGATCCTGGGGAAATGCTGCCGGCCGAAGTCGGACCCGTTGAAATACCTCAGGATGATGAGGGTGTATCGCTAGAGGTCGATGGTATTCCCGTGCTGACTGATCAGGTCACGCTGATGATAGATGAGTGGCCATCCCAATCAGAGCTCTCCGAGCTGCTGTATTTTGCCTTTGATGCAGCATTGAGAGAAGCCTCCATCCATCTTGATCCTGCTGAGCGGCTTACCCTGATACAAGCATTGGGAAAACGGCTGCCAAAAAATCTTTAAGCCATCCATTCCGCCTTCATTGGTTATAATAACCAGTTTTATTCTACTGGTTCGCCTTAGGAAATTTTGAGAGACAACCGCTTTCTACGTCTTGTCGGCGCTCTTTTTTCAGCATTTCCTCAATTACCTGATCATCATGGAACTTGCAAAAAGCTTTGATCCAAAAGATATAGAAACCCGCTGGTATTCGACCTGGGAGACGGCCGGCTATTTCAGTCCAACCGACCATAAGGGAGTAGATCCCTACTGCATCATGCTGCCGCCGCCCAATGTTACCGGTACGCTGCATATGGGACATGCTTTCCAGCATACCCTGATGGATGCACTCATTCGCTATCACCGCATGCTGGGTGACAACACATTATGGCAACCAGGTACGGATCATGCGGGAATTGCCACACAAATCGTGGTTGAACGGCAACTGGATCAGGAAGGCAAGGATCGTCGTCAGATGGGGCGTGAAGCTTTTCTCGAGCGAGTCTGGCAATGGAAGGAGGAATCAGGTTCCACGATTACCCGCCAGATGCGGCGTATGGGTGCTTCCTGTGACTGGTCGCGCGAACGGTTCACTATGGATGAAACACTTTCCCGTGCAGTGACCGAGGTATTCGTGCGCCTTTACCGGGAAGGGCTGATCTATCGTGGTAAGCGGCTGGTCAACTGGGATCCGGTACTGCAGACAGCAGTCTCGGATCTGGAAGTGGTTTCGGTTGAAGAACAGGGTTCGCTCTGGCATATCCTTTATCCTTTCGAACAACAAGAAGGAGGTAGTGAGCATCAGGGATTGGTCGTTGCCACTACCCGCCCGGAAACCATGCTGGGAGATATGGCGGTTGCGGTTCATCCGGAAGACGACCGTTATCGTCACCTGATCGGACGTCATTTGCGTTTGCCGCTGTCTGAACGCACGATCCCGATCATCGCGGACAGTTATGTTGATCCTGCTTTTGGTACCGGGTGCGTAAAAATTACTCCAGCACATGATTTCAACGACTATCAGGTCGGATTGCGGCATAAATTGATCCCGCTTAATGTTCTTACACTGGATGGCAGGATCAATGACAATGCTCCAGCCGAGTTTCAAGGGGTGGATCGTTTCGATGCCAGAAAGAAAGTAATTGCCGATCTGCAGGCGCAGGGACTGCTGGTTGAAACTCGCCCGCATAAACTGATGGTTCCGCGGGGAGATCGCACTCATACCGTCATTGAACCGATGTTGACCGATCAGTGGTATCTGGCGATGGAAGGCCTAGCCAGGCAGGGCCTGGCGGTGGTTGCAAGCGGCAAGGTCAGGTTCGTACCGGAGAACTGGGCGCATGTCTACAATCAGTGGCTGGAAAACATCCAGGACTGGTGTATTTCGCGCCAGTTGTGGTGGGGGCACAGGATACCGGCCTGGTACGATGAGGATGGTAACGTAACCGTTGCACATGATCTGGAAGAAGCCAGAAAACTGTCCGGTAAGGAAATCCTCCGGCAGGATGAAGATGTGCTCGATACCTGGTTTTCTTCAGCGTTGTGGCCCTTTTCGACATTGGGCTGGCCGGAGCAGACGCCCGAGCTCAAGACTTTCCTCCCCGGATCAGTGCTGGTGACAGGATTCGACATCATCTTCTTCTGGGTAGCTCGCATGGTGATGATGTCTCTGCATTTCACCGGCGAAGTACCTTTCCGGGAGGTCTACATCACCGGCCTGATCCGTGATGCGGAAGGCCAGAAAATGAGTAAATCCAAAGGTAATGTGCTTGATCCGCTCGATCTGATCGATGGTGTTTCACTGGCGGAACTGATCAGAAAACGTACCACCGGCCTGATGAATCCCAAACAGGCAGAATCCATCGAAAAAACTACCCGCAAGCAGTTTCCACAAGGGATTCCCGCGTTCGGGACCGATGCGCTGCGCTTTACATTTGCCAGCCTGGCTTCACATGGGCGTGACATCAAGTTTGATCTGCAGCGTTGTGAAGGATATCGCAATTTCTGCAACAAACTGTGGAACGCTACCCGCTTCGTACTGATGAACTGTGAGGGCAAAGACACAGGTCTGGATGAAACGCTGCCGCTGCATTTCTCACAAGCGGATAAATGGATCGTCGGTCGTCTACAACAGGCCGAACAGGGTGTGGTACAGGCTTTTGATGAATACCGTTTTGACCTTGCCGCGCGCGAGATGTACGAATTCGTCTGGGATGAATATTGCGACTGGTATGTAGAACTGGCGAAAGTGCAGTTAAGCAGCGCGGATGAAGCGCGTCAGCGTGCTACCCGTCGTACATTGGTGCGTGTACTGGAAGCAGCGTTGCGGCTGGCGCATCCGATTATTCCATTCATAACCGAGGAACTCTGGCAGGCGGTTGCCCCTCTCGCAGGTAAAACCGGTACCAGCATTATGTGCCAACCTTACCCGCAAGCAGATCCAGCGCGTATGGATGAGCATGCTGCAGCCGATATTCAACTGCTCAAGGAAATCGTCAACGCCTGCCGTACGCTGCGCGGAGAAATGAAACTGTCACCAGCAGAGCGAGTGCCACTGTTAATAGAAGGTGATCCTTCTCGGCTGGCAGATTTTTCACCTTATCTGCGGGCACTGGCCAAGTTGTCTGAAGTGACTATTCTGCCGGACAGACTGCCGGATACGGACGCACCAGTTGCCATTACCGGTGAATTCAGGCTGATGCTGAAAATCGAGGTGGATGTCGCTACCGAGCGTGAACGTCTCAACAAGGAAATACAACGGTTGACGCTTGAAATTGGCAAAGCCAGAACGAAACTGGATAATCCCGATTTTCTTCAGCGTGCGCCAGAAAAGGTGGTGCTGCAGGAAAAAGAACGGCTGGCTACGTTCAGTGCCACTTTGGAGAAACTCGACCAGCAACTGCATAAACTGGGTTGACAGTATCCATGTAACGAGATCGTTATGACTTCTGCTTCACTGCTTAACATTTCCGGGAATTTAAATAGCACTATGACCAAATTAGAAAACGATACCTTCATCCGTGCCTTGCTGCGACAGCCTGTGGACTATACCCCTGTGTGGATGATGCGCCAGGCGGGCCGCTATCTGCCGGAATACAACCGGACCCGTGCGCGGGCAGGCAATTTTCTGTCACTTTGCAAAAATCCTGATTTTGCCACGGAAGTGACGTTGCAACCTTTGGCCAGATTTTCGCTCGATGCTGCGATTCTGTTCTCCGATATTCTGACGATCCCGGATGCGATGGGGTTGGGATTATATTTTGCAGATGGAGAAGGGCCGCGTTTCGAACGCCCCTTACGCGAGGAATGGGAAATTCGTTCGTTGATCGTACCCGATCCTGATACTCATTTACGCTATGTGACGGATGCTGTCAGGCAGATCCGCAAAGCGCTGAATAATCAGGTTCCACTGATCGGATTCTCAGGCAGTCCATTCACATTGGCGTGCTATATGGTGGAAGGAGCGGGCAGCAGCGAGTTCAGACAAATCAAGACTATGTTGTATGCACGCCCCGATCTGCTGCACCATATTCTGGGTGTGACCGCACAAGCAGTGACTGCCTATCTGAATGCGCAGATCGAAGCGGGTGCACAGGCTGTGATGATTTTCGACAGTTGGGGCGGAGCGCTGTCCCACGCTGCTTATCAGGAATTTTCCTTACGCTACATGAACCAGATTCTGGACGGTCTGAAACGCGAACATGACGGTGATCGTATTCCGAATATCCTGTTTACCAAGGGTGGCGGGTTGTGGCTGGAATCCATCATGGCCAGCGGTTGCGATGCAATCGGGCTGGATTGGACGATCGATATCGGCGAAGCCCGTCGTCGTACCCAGGATAAAGTTGCTTTGCAGGGGAACTTGGATCCGGCCGTGCTGTTTTCCTCACCGGAAATAATTGCTGCTGAAGCTGGGAAGATACTGGCAAGTTATGGCCACGGCCATGGCCACGTATTTAACCTGGGACATGGTATTTCACAATTCACTCCGCCTGAAAATGCACTGGCATTGATTGAAGCAGTCCATGCGCAAAGTGTGCACTACCATACAGATGGAAAAGGGTAAAAATCGTCAGATTTATTAAACGGGTTGTCAGAAGTTGACAGCCCGTTAACTGATGAAGAGCCCGGAAGATTAAGCTATTTGTCGGGATACGCACATCTGAGCAGACTGTCCGTATCTCAACCACGAAGTGCTGCTTCGATTGTGGCAATATCGATTTTTCTCATTTGCATCATCGCATCGAATGCACGTTTGGCAGCAGCAGGATCGGGATGAGTGATTGCATTTATCAGGGTGATCGGCGTTATCTGCCAGCTTAGCCCCCATTTATCCTTACACCAGCCACATTCACTTTCCTGGCCGCCATTGCCGACGATTGCATTCCAGTAGCGATCTGTTTCAGCCTGGTCAGTGGTTGCGACCTGAAACGAGAATGCTTCGTTGTGCGTGAATGCCGGTCCGCCGTTGAGCCCGATGCACGGGATGCCCATCACAGTAAATTCGACGGTCAGTACGTCTCCCTCCTTCCCTGATGGAAAATCTCCTGGTGCGCGATGTACTGCACCGACGAATGAATCAGGAAAGGTATCGGCGTAAAACCGTGCTGCCTCTTCGGCGCAATCGTCGTACCAAAGGCAAACCGTATTTTTTGCTGGGATTATCATGTTATTCCTCCATTGAGATCAGAAATTGCGCCATTCCAGCAGGGGCACTGTATCTCGTATTGGCGCTTTAATGCCTGAAGCAAGTAGCATCAGCTTATAAAGCACATCTGGAAATTCTAAAAGAAGGGGGCCGGACATGAATACTGATTTTTCCTGATTCGCGACCCGCCCCCATTTGTCAGAAACTGAAGTACCAAAAATTCATGGATAACAGAAGATCTATCCTCCTGATTTAGCACTCAATGCAACAGCATCGATACGATTTCTCAGTCCCTGTATTTCAGTTTTTGCCTCTAGTACCAGTTTTTCAGCTTTATGTTCATCTTCAGGTCCTGCAAGATGGGTAAACTCATGACTGTCCTCATACGCTTGTTTCGTTGTACCGGTTAGTCTGATCAGTGCCCCGGCAATCATGCCGCCAACCAAAGCCAGTGCAAGCGTGATACCGATTCCTGTCAGTTGGGTTACAGCAATACCTGGCACCACCAGGATCGCACTGAATCCACCTAGTAATCCTGGTAATCCATGCAGATTGTGTACCCCGCAGGTATCTATCATCTTGGCTTTGGATTCCAGCATGGGCTGAATAAACACGAAACCCACTACAGAAATGGCACCACCCAGCAAACCGATTACAAAAGCACCCACTGGTCCGACGACGTTACAGACTGACCCGATCGCCACCCCTCCAGCGAGTGCAGCATTGGCCATATCGACTATGGATGCTTTCCCTTTGTGGAACAAAGCGCTCAGGAAATAAGTGGCGAGTGTAGCGCCACATAAAGCAAGAAGTGTGTTGACTATGGTTTGGGGCATCTGTTCGAATGGTACGATTGCAGTCGCAAAGCTTGGCCAGAAAAGCCACAGTACCATTGATCCCAGCATTGAAAAGCGATCCGAAGTTGCATCCGATTCGATTGGTTGAGCCCGCTGCGCCGCAGTAGTCAGAACGATGGAGACTCCCAAACCGAAATATGCACCGAAAGCATGGATGGCAATCGATCCGGCAGAATCCTGGAATCCTTCAGTCAACCCTGAAGCATTATCCAGCACCAGCCATTCATTCAGCAGATAAACCGGCACGATAGACAATGCCAGTAACGCATATTGAAAAACCCGTAAACGCCCGAGTACTGCTCCCATGGCAATCAGTCCTGCAGCGACGGCAAATTCCGCATAAATTACTGCATCAACGGATTGGGGCGTCAATGCGTGCCCGAAAATCCCGTTTGCTCGCAAAAGGATATAGAGTGGAAGTCCAGTGGCTACGACCAGATAAGTACCGGTAGTTGCGCTAAAGCCGTATCTTCGTACGAAAACCATTAAAAAACCAAAACCGACCAGCAACATGGCCAGAATGTTTATGGAGTAATTATATTGTGCTACCAGACGCGCTTCGTTGATCTCTGTAGGAGCAGCTGCACTTGCCCAACCGCTGAAACACAACAGAAACAGAGCGATTGAACTGAACGCAGTGAAACATAGGTGTTTACTCATTTTTTGACTCCCTATATCTTAGATTGAAGTTATCCGGGTCACCCCGCGTATGCGCCTGCCGGATTCTGGTTGATACAGCTACAGTGCTGGGATCAACCTCATTTGATCAGTTCATTGAGCAGGAATATTTTCCGCATTAATAAGCGAAAACCTGATTCTGATTTCTATTGTTATTTACCAGGTCCGGCGAAGCTTGAGCGCTCATAAATAATTGTCTGGCTGTTTTGTCAGAGGCTGCCTAACTCCGGATCTACTTACTACGATCAGGAATTAATATTTCAGCCTCCATTTACAGCTCTTATACGATATTTATTCAGTCGCTCCGGCAGTGTGAACCTTAATAGCCATGAATTCAATATGGTTAATAAAGAATATTGAGAATTAGTTCATCCTGAACAATCTGTTTTCCCTTATCACGAAGTGCTGGGAGGTGGGATTTTGTGACGTACTGGGGTTTCGGCTGGTCAGGCGGGTGATCTGCTCCATGACTTGAGCCGATGTGTGGTCATATCGTAAGGACTACCGGGTAGGCTGTGATGCCAATCACCAGGCTTTCCTTGTGGTGAGTGGCGGCTACTGTGATCTTGATATCGAATTCATACTGGCGAGCTGCATCATTTCTCTGCCAGTGCGCGGAGTCACCGATAACGTATGCCAGGTTTTGAATTTCTCACTAAAATCTCGGATTGATACTCAGCGACAGCATGGCTGATAGCTGACACAACAGTCTTCCTGACTCTTGCTGCAATTCATTGAAAGCATCCTGTACGGTTTGTTTATCGCGCTGACTGGTGGGTTCCTGGTCAATAATGCCTGCGGAGATCAGGCGGGCAATCACATCGCTGGTCAATAAAAAAGTATCCTTCCCGACCAAACGTAAGAATCCGGGAGCTGAGCGTCCGCCCAGCCGAGCGCCCCGTTTGGCCAGTAAACGCCATAAGCCGATAATGTCAGCACTCGGCCAGTCAGCAATAAACTCGCCAAAACTGCAGCCCTGTTCCTGGCGAATGTCCAGAATAAACTGGGCATTTCTGGGGATGGTTTGCAGTTTGGTGTAATGACGGATGATTCGGCTATTTTTCATATAACCTTCGATCTGTTCCGGGCTGAGCATCACCATTGTCTCAGGTACAAAGCCCCAGAAGGCTTCTTCAAAGGCAGGCCACTTGGCATTGACTACAGAGTGTTGCATCCCGGCCTGAAATACCCGCTGGCTCATGGCGGAAAGATAGCGATCATCACCTTTCTGCTTTAACTCTCCAGGAGTGAGTGCTTTAGGCAGGAAAGCCTCCATAGCCTCATCCGATTCAAAACGTCTGCGTACTGTATCGTAAAGCCAGCGATAGTTAAGGGTCATGCTTGTCCTGTTTTTGTTTTGTTCTGTTTCAGAATCAACTATCTCGTGGAATTTGCAATACCTTACAGTACGGATTGCGAGAAGGGAATAACCTGAAAATACCCAGGTGGAGATTCCCTTATTTGCCAGTGTCGATAACGACGAGTCAGGTCACACTTTTGCAAGGCCCAGGCCATTAGCCTCCAGCACCTCGATATGGCGTCCAAGTAATTTGGACATGACATTGCTAACAGCGGATGGTGAGGTGGCTGTAGTGTAGAACGCCTCGGTAGCTTGGGCCTGATTCGCCAAAGTCATCTGGTTGGATGAGAGGCGGTGGGCAAGTTGTCGGGCCACAGCCTCCGAAGGTTCAATGATGGTAACTTGCGGGCCTGCCAGATTTTGAATCTGATCCGCTAGGAATGCGAAGTGGGTGCAGCCCAACACAACAACATCACTGGTCAGTGAGACCGCCGGAGTGAGATACTGCCTGAGCATTTCCTTTACTTCTTCTCCGTCGATGTTTCCTGCTTCGACCTGATCTGCGAGCCCGGGACATGGCTGAAGCATGATCTGAACATGGGCTCCATAGCGAACACAAAGTTTTGCAACAGCTTCACTTTCTGCAGTTTTTTGTGTCGTGAGGACGACGATCCGGCCATTCCGACTGATTGCTGCGGCAGGTTTGATAGCGGGTTCGATGCCGATGATGGGTAGGGAATGTTTAGCTCTGAGTGCAGCTACAGTGGTCACCGTCGCAGTATTGCACGCGACTACAAGTGCTTTCGCTCCCTTGTTGACCAGGGCATCCGCAATTTCAGTGACGCGGCGGGTAATGTAGGCAGATTCGCGGCTACCATACGGCGCAAATCCTGAATCTGCAACGTAGACAAATGCCTGGTGCGGGAGCAATTTACGAGCGGCACGGTAGACAGCCAGCCCACCGACCCCTGAATCGAAGATTCCTACAAAACCTGACTGCATGAAAATGTAATAAATTAATTTGATCAGATATAACTTAGCCTGAATGTAGTAGTTGAGATCTGGTCTGACAGTTACCCGATTTGACGAGTGCCTGTTAGATCAGATTCAGTTATTCAATTCGGTAATTTTATCGTCCCATATCTTCTTTGCGTCAATTAAAGTTTGCATCGGGGTGCGTCCACAGCACATTTTTCCCTGGTGAGTCTGCACACTGTTGTAGTACGCCATCCAATCATCCAGATCGTGTTGTAACTCTTCAATGGACTGGTAAATCTTGCGCGGGAATGCCACCTGGTAGAACTCCTGCAAGATGGTTTTGTGAAAGCGTTCGCAAATACCGTTGGTCTGCGGATGATTGGCTTTCGTTTTGGAATGTTCGATGTCATTGAGTGCCAGATAAAGCTGGTAATC
>Ga0206106_100394_pt1 | contig 38598 bp, 36 predicted proteins | sample 1B1ome_FD_148677 | JGI IMG/M metagenome (GOLD analysis project Ga0206106, IMG submission 148677) | Enriched microbial communities from leaf-cutter ant dump, University of Wisconsin, Madison, United States - 1B110A | ecosystem: Environmental > Terrestrial > Nest > Insects nest > Nest dump | place... | reverse complement strand
TGGTTATCTATTAAAACAGCTGTTTCATAATTCTCAACATTTCCTTTCAAATAAACAACGGAAGAAGTTGGATTAGGGAAAATGGACAATTCATTTTTCACCAGATCTGTCATTCCAAGACATTGACTCACTTCAATTGTGGAAGAAGCAGAGCTTGAGCAACCGTTATCTGTAACCGTATAGGTAATCGTATGGTTTCCGATTCCCGCTGCTACAGGATTAAACAGGTTATTCGAAATTCCGGTCCCCGAGAATGTACCTCCGGAAGGGGTCACTTCACTGATAGAATAAGGAGAATCATAAATACATGCTATCTGAGGAACACCAAAATAAACTTCCGGGCGTTTGTTCACTGTCAGTACTACTGAGTTTGTATAAGCAGAGCCTCCGCATGCTCCGGTAATTGAACAACGGTATTTCGTATTATTAAGGTTCATCTGTGCGTTCGTAACCGTCAAATCCGCTGTATTTACGCCTGAATAAGTAGCGCTGTTATTCAAATCATACCAGGTATTTCCATCAAAGCTGATCTGCCAGCTGTAAGATACAGCCAAATCCGCCTGAACGCTGAAGGTATGCGTTACCGATTCACAAACAATTTCACTTGTAGGTTGAGAAGTAACCAGAGCAATATCACTGATCGTCAATGTTGCACTGTTAGTTGCCGTATTTCCGCAAGGGCCTGCCACCTGGCATCTGTAAAGTGCGCCTGAGGAAGACATTCCTAATCCGGAAATTGTCAGCTGATTTGTTGTTGCTCCGGCATAATTTGTATTATTTGTCACGTTTGCCCAGGTTGTTCCGCCGTCTGTTGAAACTTCCCACTGATAAGCTGTTGCTCCTGATGCCGTCACCTGAATAAAAGTGCTGCCGTTCGGGCACATACCGGTATTCTGAGGTTGTGCCGTAATATTCACAACTCCGGCCGCTGTAACGGAAAGTGTCGCAACTGCACTGTTAACATTTCCACAGCTTGTCGTTAATACACATCTGTATTTCGTATTGTTCATAATTGTCGTAACAGACGCGATATTCAGTGTCGCTGTCGTGGAACCTGAGACCGGAGCTACATCATCCACATTATTCCATGTGGAGCCATTATCTGTTGAAACCTGCCACTGATATCCTGTAATTCCTGTTCCGCTAACTCCGAAAGATGCTCCTGAATTAGGACAAGCTGAAAGATCCTGTGGCTGGCTGGTGATCTGAGCAGAAGAAGCTGTTACTGTCAATGTCGCCACAGAAGAATTTTGTGTTGTACAGCTACTGGTTGCTACACATCTGTATTGATTCGCATCAAAGCTGCCAGGGATTGTAGCTATTGTCAGTGTCCCGGTTCCTGCTCCCGAATAATTTCCGCCATCGGAAATATTCGACCAGGTCGTTCCGCCATCTGTCGAGGCCTGCCACTGATATGTTCCGCCACTGGCTACTGCAGTAAGGCTAATTGTTCCGTTTGCACAAACCGTTTCATCTGCAGGCTGGGTAGAGAAAGTGATCGTAGAAGAAACTGCTAGAATAGCCACATTCGTATACTTATCCCCACAAGAATTTGTTACCTTCAAACGATACTTTTGCGTGTTGAACGAAGTCGGCACATTTGTCAAAGATAAAGATTGGGTCGTTGCCCCTGCATAATTTGCATTGTTAGTGACATCTGACCACGTAGAACCGTTGTCAGTTGAAACCTGCCATTGATAAGAAGTTCCTCCTGAAACTGAAGAAGAAATCGTTCCCGTCCCACCAGGGCAGATAGTTGTATTAACCGGCTGGGTCGATATATTTGCCAACGGGCAATTATCTTTCACCAGAACTCCGTAGTCTTCCACATCACCGGCTACGACCGCTGTTGAACAGTTCGCTTTCGCCTCTGTTGGAGCGCTCATTGCTTCCGTTATTACCCTCATTCTTAAAATTACATTCTGAACAGCTGTTGCAGGAATAACAACGTTTCCTGTAATATAATTAGATGTCTGATTAGAGCTGGACGCACTGGCAACACTTCCTTCCAATACTTTCTCAGAAGCAGAATACGTTCCGTTATTATCCCAGTCAATATATACTTTCACATAACTCGTATATCCGAAAGTATTCAACTTCACACTAATAGGATAAGTATCTCCTGCATTTACAACAGTATTTTTAGAACAAACAAGATTCGCATAGGTACCTGTTTCAGAAGAACTTGTAAAAGAGCTTATTGTATTAAATGTAACCTCGGAGGCATTCATTCCATTCGGACCAACGTTTGTAAAATTAGGAGTACATGTCGAAACACTTGTCCCTGCATAGTAAAACGCATCTGTTTCTGTTATTGTGCTTGTACCTTGTGCGGTAGTTACTGTTAATGTAACACTATACCAGCCTGTTGAAGTAATATTAAATGTCGGATTTTGTTCACTTGACGTCAATGTCGCCGATCCGTTTGTAACACTCCAGCTATGTGTATTTCCGGAAAACTCGGAGTGTTCCGTATAAGTATTGGCTACACAGGAGCTGTTGTCATATAGATTCACTGTTCCCGAACAATAAATCTTCTGAGGAACAATAATTGCTGCTGTTGGAGCAGAAACAGGAACCAACGCGTTGTTGCTCGTGAAAAAAGAAGCTCTGGGGCCAGAACATGCTGCACGCATTCTTGCTCCCTGATTTGCCGTAAACTGAGTTACACAAGATACGGAAGAATAGTCCATATAATTATGAACAAATAACGCATTTGAAGAACCTCCGTCACATGAATTCGTTCCTGTAGCATTACAGTCAGACTGGCTTCTTTTATGAGGAGGAGTGTCTGCACACATATCTCCCTGAGTAGGACCGGAAGGAGGACATGTAGTTCCTGTTCCGTCTCCTTCAAATGTATGATACAAATTTAAAGCATGTCCCAGCTCATGAATCAGTGTATGGTCAAAATCCTGAAGGATGTTTGAAGCCATAAAAACAGCTCCGTCAGTTGCGTTCCCATGATTGGACGCCATATAAGCATATCCCTGGGTTCCCGCACCTCCGTTATTGTTGTCAATTTCAGAAACAATGTAAATGTTATAATATTTACTTCTGTTCCAGGAAATGATTCCCTTTAGCTGAGAATCCGAAATACCATTATTTCCGCTGACTTTTACACCATAATTGGCATAAGCTGAATTAGAACTGTAATTTGTTCTTGTGATTCCATTCGTACAATTGCCACTCGGATCCTGAACAGCCAGCGCGAATTCAATTTGCGTATCGGCTCCGCCGCCGTTATTCAGATTACGGTAACGTTCATTTGCTACACGGATGGCTCTTTTGACCGCATCATCCGAAACATTTGTTCCTGTTCCGACAGCTTCTCCTAAATGGATAACGTGGACAACGACAGGTATCACATATGTGGCCTGTGTCTTTGGGGTAAATGAATCTGTCATGCTTTGAACGTATTGTTCAAACTGATTCATTTTCAAAACATAATCAGGATTGTTTTCCATCATTTGGTGATGGAGAATGCCTGCATAGCATTTTTCGTGATTATGTTCTGTCATTTGAAGGCTTTGCTGGGGTAGCTGGTTCTGCGCATTTACAAATGCCGCCCATAGGAAAGCCAGGAAAATAGAAATTCTCTTCATATACATAGGTTTTAGACGCCTAAATATATAAAGTTTTAAGCAAAAAATAAAAAAATAATGACTAATTGAAAAGAGAATCTATAAATGTATCTTTATCAAATAATTGAAGGTCATTCACCCCTTCTCCCACTCCGATATATTTTACAGGTACTTTCAGCTGGTCAGAAATTCCGATTACCACTCCGCCTTTTGCGGTTCCGTCTAATTTGGTAATTGCAAGCGCGTTTATTTCTGTTGCTTCAGAAAATTGCCTGGCCTGCTCAAAAGCATTCTGCCCGGTAGAGCCATCCAATACCAGTAAAATTTCATGTGGTGCGCCCGGAATCACCTTATCCATTACACGTTTGATTTTACTGAGCTCATTCATTAGATTTATCTTGTTATGCAGACGCCCTGCAGTATCAATGATACAAACATCTGCATTTTTAGCTACCGCCTCCTGCAAAGCAGAGAAAGCAACGGCTGCAGGATCCGAACCCATATCCTTATAGGTGATATCCACATCGACTCTGGAAGCCCAGATCTTCAGCTGATCCACAGCAGCGGCACGAAATGTATCCGCAGCTCCCAACATTACTTTCAGCCCGCTGTTTTTAAACCTGTTGGACAACTTTCCTATAGTTGTCGTTTTTCCCACACCATTTACTCCGACCACCATAATCACATACGGTTTTGGAGCTTCTTCGGTGAATTTAAAATTGACATGCGCGTTGTCATTTTCTGCGAGAAGCTCTTTTATTTCGCTTTTCAGGATCTGATGCAGTTCATCCGCATTGATATATTTGTCCTGCTCAATTCTTTTTTCAAGCCGGGCGATAATTTTCAGTGTCGTTTCAACACCTACATCCGAAGAAATAAGAATCTCCTCCAATTCATCCAGGTATTCATCATCTACTTTTGATTTTCCTACCAATGAACGGGTTATCTTGGAAAAAAATCCTTCTTTGGTTTTTTCCAACCCCTTATCCAGTGTCTCTTTGGATTCCTTATTGGCCTTATTAAAAAAATCAAATAACCCCATGACAAATACTTTTACTGCGAAACAAAGTTAATATATTAAACTAAAAAAGCTCCGAAAAATCGGAGCTTTTAAATTCTTTTACAGAAAAGAATCAGTTTTTATCAAACCATTCTTTTACTTTATCGTTGTGAACTATTTCTTGTTTGAAAGAAACACTTCCTTTTTCATTTCTGAACATTTTAATCACTTTCGTGTGCTCTTTTCCTCCACCTTTTTGAAGGGATGCTACTACTTTCTTAGCCATAACTCAAATATTATTTAATTTCTTTATGTACTGTATATTTTTTCAGAATAGGGTTGTATTTTTTCAACTCTAATCTCTCAGGTGTATTTTTTCTGTTTTTAGTAGAAATATATCTTGATGTACCAGGCAAACCTGTGGTTTTATGTTCAGTACATTCCAAAATCACCTGAATTCTATTACCTTTACTTTTCTTAGCCATTTTAATTCTTTTTAAAATTTACCATTTCACAACGGGAACAAAATTATTTAAGGAATCCTTTTTCTTTAGCTTCTTTAATACAAGCCGTAATTCCTTTTTTGTTCACTGTTCTCAATGCTGAAGTCGAAATTTTCAAAGTTACGAACTTTCCTTCTTCCGGAACGAAAAACTTCTTGGTTACTAAGTTCGGGAAAAACTTACGTTTAGTTTTACGATTTGAGTGAGAAACATTATTTCCCACCATTACTGACTTACCTGTTAATTGACAAACTCGTGACATTATATTTCTTAATTAATCCTATAATCTTTAAAGCGGGTGCAAAGGAAATAAATATTTTCCTAAAACACAAACTTATTCTATAATTTTTTCAGGGATTTTCATCTTTAATCAGATTCCTGAGAAAATTAAGCGCAGCAAAGATACTCATTTGTATATTACGTTCGCGATTATCTCCGAATTTTTTGTGCACCACGTATGTTTTTCCTTTATAAAAAACTGAAATGTAAGCAAATGTATCTTTTCCTTTCTCGGCTTCCAGCAGACCGGTAATACTCACTCCGACATCTGCCTGGAAAATAGCCGCAGCATTCTCAGCCATTTCCCGCGCACATTGCTCGCTCAGCTCTGTATATTTTTCTATTGTAGCAGGAGATATTCTTCCCACTTCCATTTTTATTTCATTTGTATAAGTTATCAGACCTCCTTTCACATAAGTAGCCGAACCGGAAGTTTTTATCAGCTCATTAAGAATTCCTCCTCCGGTACAACTTTCCATTGTAGCGATCGTAAGTCCTTGTGACTTTAATAATCCGCCGACAACCTGGCTCAGTGTCTGACCTTCAAAGCCAAAAAAGTTCTCCGGAACCAGCATTTTCAGCTCTTCGATGTAGCGGTCAATCAATGGTACGTATGTTTTTGGATGTTGCTTTGCCGTAATTCTCAGCTTTATCTGGGCGACAGACGGAAGATAAGACAACTCCAAACCTTCTGCTCTCAGCCTGTTCTCCCAATCAGCAATTTTTTCCGCCAGGAACGATTCTCCAATTCCTGTCACCAGTACGGACCTCGCATAATAACTTTCCTTTTTAAAAAAATCGAAAATACAGGGAAAGCCGTATTCTTCCAGAATACCTTTCATTTCAAAAGGCACACCGGGTAAAGAGATAATCATATTTCCATTTTTCTTAAACACCAGTCCCGGTGCTGTCCCATTCGTATTTGGTAATATCTCTGCCACTTCAGGAACCGAGGCCTGCAGTGTATTTGCTTCCAGCATCGGCAAACCTCGTCTTTGAAAAATACGTTCAATCCTTTCTTTTGTCCCGTGATCTGTTTTAAATCCGCATTGGAAATAACCCGCAAATACCTTTTTTGTTATATCGTCCTTTGTCGGGCCTAAACCTCCGGTAACAATAGACAGCTCATATTTCTCAAATGATTCCGAAATAAAATCATATATATCTTCATAGCTATCCGGAATTACAATCATTTTATGCACATAATATCCCCGTGCGGATAACCGTTCCGCCATCCATGAAGCATTGGTATTTATTACCTGTCCGTTCAAAACCTCATCCCCTATTGCGACAATCTGAATTTTCATGGCTCTATTTTTGATTCGATAAAAATACGTACTTTTACAAATCATAAAGATGAATTTTTACTATGAAAAAAATAGTTATTTTCGGAGGTTTAATTTTTACCTCGCTGTTAGCTCCCGGATGTGATACTTTACAACAACTGGCAACAAATACCCAGACACAAACAGGTACTTCAGGCCTGACAAATGCAGAAGTAATCTCCGGATTAAAAGAAGCATTAAATGTCGGCATCGGTAATTCCGTAAATCTGGCTTCCGTAACGAATGGTTTTTTGAACAATGCCAAGATCCGCCTTCCCTTTCCTGAAGATGCGATCAAAGTAAAGCAAAAAGCGATCGAATGGGGAATGCAGGGACAGGTAGATAAGTTTGAAGAAACTCTGAACAGAGCAGCAGAAGAAGCAGCGAAAGAAGCGCTCCCTATTTTCAAAAATGCTATCACCAGCATGTCCGTATCGGATGGTTTTGCTATTTTAAATGGCGGAAACGGGGCAGCGACAGCTTATCTGAAAAATAACACTAAAACACAACTGGTTAATGCTTTCTCTCCAAAAGTAGCGGCAGCCATTGAAAAAGTACAATTAACAAAGTACTGGAGCCCGATTGTAACTAAATATAATACGGCAGCACCATTGCTGGGCTTCAATCAGGTAAACGAAGACTTAAATGCTTATGTTACCGAAAAAGCGATCGACGGGCTTTTTAAGCTGGTAGCAGACGAAGAAAATAAGATCCGCGAAAATGTTTCCGCACGTGTAACCGATTTATTGAAAAAAGTATTTGGAAGCGTCGGGAAATAAAAAGATCCGGTATCCTGAATCAGAATTAGTCTTAGGTGGTAAAAACATCATTTACCATCTGGGCATTTCACCTCAAGATATCGCTCCTTCCATTCTCTTGGTCGGAGATCAGGATCGTGTTGCACTTATTTCCAACTATTTTGACTCTGTCAGACACCGGTCACAACACCGGGAATTTGTAATCCATACAGGAACCTATAAAGGAAAAGAGATATCTGTTGTCTCTACCGGAATCGGAACGGACAATATAGATATTGTTATTAATGAGCTGGATGCTTTGTTTAACATAGATCTGATTCATCGCGTAAATAAAGAAAAGCATACACCTCTAAAGCTGGTCCGTATCGGGACATGCGGAATTCTTCAGCCACACATTCCGGTTCACAGCTTTATCATCTCCAAAAACGCACTGGGTTTTGATAATGTAGCTCACTTTTATCAGTTGAATTTTTCAGCTTCCGAGAAACAAACCGAAGATGAAATGCGCCATCATTTACAGCTACCTTCAGCAATACAGCCTTATTTCACCAGTTCATCTGAAACCTTATTAAAAGAATTATCTTCTGAAGAAACTTTCAGCGGAATTACGGTAACCTCAAGTGGATTTTACGGCCCTCAGGGAAGAACATTACGTATTCCGCTATCTACTTATCAGCTAAATGAAAAGCTGGAATCTTTCAAGTCATCTGACGGATCGAAAATTGTCAATTTCGAAATGGAAACTTCTGCTTTCTATGCCTTAGGAAAAGCGCTCGGACATGATTGCCTGACGATTTGCTTAGGAGTAGCCAACAGAGCCAAGCAGGAATTCTCAGATAATTATCATCCACACATGGAACGTCTCATTCAGTATGTATTAGAACGTATTTAATAATAAAAATGGCAGGATCATCCTTTGGCAAAATCATTACACTGACGACATTCGGTGAATCACACGGGGAAGCTATCGGAGGAATTTTAGATGGCTTTCCCGGTAATTTCCCCATTGATATTCCTGCTGTCCAGCAACAGCTGAACCGGAGAAAACCGGGACAATCGAAAATTACCACACAGCGAAAGGAAGAAGATCAGCTGGAAGTCCTATCCGGTATTTTTGAAGGCAAAACAACAGGAACACCAATTGCATTCATCGTCAAAAATAAGGATGCGCGATCAAAGGATTATTCCCACCTGGAAACCGCATTCCGCCCTTCACACGCCGATTTCACCTATCACCATAAATACGGACATTACGACTACCGCGGTGGCGGACGTTCCAGTGCGAGAGAAACCGCTGTCCGTGTAGCTGCAGGTGCTTTTTGTCAGCAGTTTCTGGCATCAAAAGGAATTGAGATCAACGCTTTTGTAGATCAGGTTGGTACAATCAAAACATCTGTTGTTTCAACTAATAAAGCTGAAATTGATGCCAGCCCGGTACGCTGCCCTGATAAGAAAACTGCCGAAAAAATGCAAAGCCTGATCGAAGCCACCAAAAAGAAAGGTGATACTGTCGGTGGAGCGATAAAATGTATCATCACCGGTGTTCCTGCCGGTTTGGGAGAGCCCGTCTTTGACAAATTAAACGCAATGCTGGCGCACGCTGTTTTTTCAATAAATGCGGTAAAGGGATTTGAGATCGGAAGCGGATTCGATGCTATTGAAATGAACGGTTCCGCCCATAATGACTTATTTAACGCAGACGGAACTACAAAAACCAACAATAGCGGAGGAATTCAGGGAGGCATATCGAACAGAATGCCCATCATTTTCAGAGTCGCTTTCAAACCGGTCGCTACCTTGCTGCAAAAGCAGCCGTCCATCAATAAATCGGGTGAAGAAATTACCTTAGAGGGAAAAGGGAGACACGATCCCTGTGTTGTCCCGAGAGCCGTTCCCATCGTGGAAGGAATGGCAGCGCTGGTTATAGCGGACTTTTATCTTCAGTGGAAAGCTTATCAGTAATTTTGTTTTTCCCATCCTGTTTTGACCATATTAATAGAATTCCGCTAAATATTCAACCAATAACATATCTTATATCGTTGTAAAAATTAAATTTGCATTCAATACATAACAAAAGCAGGTTATAATATATATTGTTTTGATTATTAATTTGTTTTCCTGAAAGCCGAATCCGGTCCGGGATTAAAAGTTCCGGTAACGTTTTTTGCTGATTTCCGGGTTATCAGGAAATAAAAACAATTAAATTTTAATCAAGACGTTACAGGCTTTGTTATGTAATAATTTTACAACGCTTTTATATTGAAATGTCAACATTAGGAAAAAGATTACTTTATTACTTTACCGGTTTTGGGATCGGTATCATTTTCGTTATTTTTTTCTTTCAGAACCGGGGTTGTTCATGGACTCCGAATAACAGGGTCAGGCAAGCCATCGTTGACAGGATTATCGTCATTAATGATTCTTTTAAAAGTGAAATGCTGGAAAGAGGTATTTCCGAACAAATGATCAGAAATGTCCTCAACAAAGGGACTATCGACTTTAAAGAGAGTAAAAAAAATGGAACCCCTAAAGTTTACAAGCTTCACAACGATGTGCTAAAGCTCAACTTTACTCTCCCTGAGAACAGCTTTATCAGCGAGGTTGCCGTTGGTTATTCTGATACAAAAAAAATAGAGAACAGTACAAAAGGAAAAGCGTGCTTATTTTTGTTTCCGAACGATGACAATATTATTTATGTCGACTCTATCACTACCGGCTCACCTGATTTTATACAAGCAGGAAGTCCTTCCAATAAGCTTATTCTAAATGCATTGAAGAAAAACGGAAAAATCGATTTTGAAAAGTCAAATTTCAAGGCAACACCAAAAGCAGAACACTATTTAACATGTACAATCAACGGGCATTCCGTCGGAATGAAGACCTTTTGGTATAAAAACAAAATCAATGTATTTTATCTGGAGCTGCTTGCACCGGAAAAAGAAGAATAACCGAAGCTTGTAAAAGATATCAGAATTAGTATTTTTGAATAATGGAATTTTCAGCAGCACAAATAGCTCAGATACTTGCGGGAGAAATCATAGGTAATCCTGAAACAAAAGTAAAAGGACTTTCAAAGATTGAAGAAGGTACGGAAGGTACGCTTTCTTTCCTTGCAAATCCCAAATACGAAGAATACATCTACTCTACCGGTTCAAGTATATGTATTGTCAATAAGACATTCGAACCATCCAGAGAATTGCCTTCTACACTTACCTTAGTAAAAGTGGAAGATGCTTATTCGTGCTTTGCCAGGCTGCTGGAAGTTTACAATCAGTTTAAAAGAAAAAAACCTGCCGTAGAGCAGCCTTCTTTCATTTCTGAAAGCGCTAAAGTGGGAAAGGATTTATATATAGGGGCATTTGCTTATATCGGGAATAATGTAATAATCGGAGATAATACACATATCTACCCGGGATCTTATATCGGGGATAATGTAAAGATCGGAGCTAATACCACCATTTTTGCAGGTGCGAAAATTTATGACGATTGTATTATTGGTGATAACTGCATCATCCACGCCGGAACAGTAGTCGGTGCTGACGGATTTGGCTTTGCTCCGAATGAAGCCGGCGAATACAGTAAAGTCCCGCAGATCGGAAATGTTATTATCGAAGACAATGTGGAAATTGGTGCCAACGCAGCAATTGACCGTGCTACAATGGGATCGACAATTATCCGTAAAGGAGCTAAAATTGATAATCTTGTACAGATTGCGCATAATGTTGAAATAGGCAAAAATACGGCATTGGCTTCCCAGGTCGGAGTGGCAGGTTCCGCAAAAATCGGCGAACGTGTACAAATCGGAGGACAGGCAGGTATTTCAGGACATATCCATATCGCGGACGGCACGCAGATAGTTGCCCAGTCCGGAATTCCAAATACCATAAAGAAGGCCGAAGTTTTAATGGGATCACCGGGAATTCCTATTGAAGATTTCAAAAAATCGTATTTTGGCTTCCGAAAACTTCCGTTTATTTTAAAAAAGCTTCAGGAATTAGAAAATACTTTAAAAAACATCAATAAAACATCTGATAATGCTTGAAAAACAAACCACACTGAAAGAATCAGTGAAATTAACCGGTATCGGGCTGCATACCGGAGAAAAGGTTGAGTTGGAAATTTTACCCGCTGCGGAAAACCACGGATACAGGTTTCAACGAGTTGATTTAGAAGGGCAACCTGTTATTAAAGCAGATTGTGATAATGTTGTTTCTACGGACAGAGGAACGACATTAGAACAAAACGGAGCCAAAGTATATACGACAGAGCACCTTCTTGCAGCACTGTACAGCATGAAAGTAGACAACGCTCTGATAAAGCTGGATGCCCCTGAAGTTCCGATTATGGACGGCAGTTCCGTTCCTTTCATTGAAGCAATCGAAAAAGCGGGAATCAAAGAATTAGATGCTGAAAGGGAATATTTCGTATTAGACGAAAATATAAAATGGGAAAACGAGTCCGGGTGCGAATTCCTTGCCGTTCCTGATGATCATTACAGACTTACCGTAATGGTCGACTACAAATCTCCTGTATTGGGAACACAGCACGCTACCATATATAATATTGACGAATTCAAAAGTGAAATTGCTCCTTGCAGAACATTTGTCTTTTTAAAAGAACTCGAATTTTTAGCAAAAAACAACCTTATTAAAGGAGGTGATTTAGACAATGCTATTGTTCTGGTGGAAAGAAATGACATTCAACAAGAAGAACTGGACAGACTGGCACAGCTTTTAGGAAAAGATACATTAAAAGTAAATTATGAAGGTATCGGTGTTTTAAATAGCACCAAGCTGAAATTTGAAAATGAGCCGGCACGTCATAAATTACTTGACATTGTGGGTGACCTCGCATTACTCGGAAAACCTATTAAAGCCCATATTCTTGCGGCACGGCCAGGACATAAAGGAAATACTTCTTTCTGTAAAGTGTTAAAGCAACACCTGAAAGATCAGGATAAAAAAGGAAAATATTTCGATTTAACAAAAGAGCCGCTTTATAATATCAACGATATAGAGCGCATGCTGCCTCACAGATACCCGTTTTTGTTAGTGGATAAAATCATGGAGATCACGGAGACAAGTATTGTCGGCGTAAAAAACATCACCATGAATGAGCCGATTTTTCAGGGACATTTCCCTGGAAACCCTGTTTTCCCGGGTGTTCTTCAAATCGAAGCAACTGCTCAGGTCGGAGGTATTTTTGCATTGAGCAAGGTAGAAGATCCTGAATACTATTCTACCTACTTCATGAAAATAAACAACGTTAAATTCAAGCAGAAAATTCTTCCGGGTGATACGGTTGTTTTTGAATTGACACTGATGTCTCCTATTCGCAGAGGGTTAGTGGAAATGGCAGGAAAAGCGTATGTCAACGGAAAATTGGTAATGGAAGCAGAAATGCTTGCTCAAGTCGTAAAAGATAAAGTATAAGTGAATGATCAGTAGTTTAGCGCAGGTTTCATCCAACACAAAAATCGGTAAAAATGTAACGATAGAAGCTTTTTCAAATATCCACGAAGATGTCATTATTGGAAACGGAACGCATATTCATTCCAATGTGACCATTTATCCGGGTACACGAATTGGTGAAAACTGTGAAATTTTTCCCGGAGCCGTTCTGGGAGCTATTCCTCAGGACTTAAAATTCAACAATGAATATACGACTGTTGAGATTGGTAACAACACGGTCATTCGTGAAGGAGTGACCATTCACCGGGGCACAAATGATCAGCTGAAAACTAAAATTGGTGATAACTGCCTGTTAATGACCTATGTTCATATCGCTCACGATTGTACTATAGGAAATAATGTAATTATCGCCGGTTATTCCGGTTTATCAGGGCATTGTACCGTAGAGGATTTTGCCATTTTGGAAGGAAAAGTAGGCTCTCAGCAGTTTATGAAGATCGGTGCACATTCTTTTATTGCAGGTGCATCATTGATCCGTAAAGATGTTCCTCCATTCGTAAAAGCTGCCAGAGAACCGATCACTTATGCAGGTGTAAATTCTGTTGGTCTGAGAAGAAGGGGCTTCAGTGATGCAGACATTCGTGAAATTGAAGATATTTATCGCATTCTTTATGTCATGAACAACAATCTGACGAAAGGAATCGCGCAGGTAAGAGACGAAATTCCCTCTTCCAAAATACGGGAGCAAATCTTAAATTTCATCGAAACTTCCGATAAAGGTATCATACGGGGAATGATATAGCAAATCTTCCGGCATCGTGATATACATCGCGTTACGGATATACCATGCTGCTGATGCACAAATAATATTGTGATTTATCCTTTGGATTAATTGAAAGTTTTCCTGTCAGATCACTTGTATTACCAAGCCTTTCAGGTACTCACCTTCCGGATGAAAAGCATTGACCGGATGATCTGCCGGCTGATGCAGTTGTTCAATAATCCGTACTTCCCGCCCGCTTTCTATCGCGGCAGCGATAATCGTATTATTAAATAAGTATTTATCAACTACCTGTGAACAGGAAAATGTAAATATCAGCCCTCCAGATCTTATCTGGCGGATCGCATGCGCATTCAGGCGTTTGTATCCCTGAATCGCTTTATGGCGCTTATCCCGGTGCTTTGCAAACGCAGGCGGATCCAGAATGATAATATCGTATTCTTCCGGTAAATCTTTGATGTATTCCATCGTATCCGCAACAATAGATTTGTGCTGCGCTTCCATTTTATTCAATGCAATATTCGCATCTGTCAGCTCAATCGCTTTTCTAGAGCTATCCAGCGAATGAGCAAATAAAGCTCCTCCGTTTATGGCCGATAAGCTGAATCCTCCTGAATAACAAAAAGTATTCAGCACCTTTTTGCCCTTAGCATATTTGGCCAGCAGAGCTCTGTTTTCCCGCTGATCAATAAAGAATCCTGTTTTCTGGCCCGTTATCCAATCGATATTATAGCGAATTCCGTTCTCTGTTGCTACGTGAGGAACAGTACAATCCCCAAGCAAATAACCATCTTTTGGCTGTATTCTCGACGGAAGCGTTTCTGAAGATTTATTGTAAACTGCTTTCAGATCACTTCCAAAACCTGCTTTCAATCCTTCCACAATGGCATCAATTGCATAATACATCCCTGCAGAATGGCACTGAATAACCGCCACTCCGTTATAAAAATCAACAATTAAGCCCGGCAAACCATCCCCTTCTCCGTGAACCACTCTGAAAATGGTATTGTTTTCTGAAAACAAACCCAGGCTTTTACGAAGCGTTATCGCGTTTTTCAGCTTTTCAATATAAAACTCCGTATTCACAAGACGATCATCAAATGTCAGAATCCTGACCGCAATTGTACTCGGCTGAAAATGCCCGGTGCACAAAAAGCGGTTATTAGAATCCATTACACGGACGAGCTGACCTTCGGAAATGGTTTCCGTATCGGAAAAAACAGCTCCTGAAAATATCCAGGGATGACGGCGTAATATCGATTCTTCTTTTCCTCTTCGGATAACAATAACGGGAATGTCCATGCGGTTTTTAAATAATGATGCAAAATTAAAATAACAAAGGAAAATTTTTCTATCCTCCTTTCTTTTTTACTTTATAACCTTCCTTTACCAGCAAATCAAAAACTTTATCCTTGAAATTTCCCTGTACCAGAATCACACCGCCTTTTGCGCTGCCTCCTACTCCACATTTTTGCTTCAGTAATTTACCTAAATCCGACAAGTCGTCTTCCGTTCCGACAAAACCTTCCACTAAAGTGACCTCTTTTCCAGCACGTTGCTTTCTGTCAACAGAAACGTATAGATTCTGCTCATTTTTCGGAAGCGTTTCCTGAACAGCATCTTCCTCAGATTCATATTTATAATCCGGATTCGTTGAATATACAACGTTTTTCAAATTTTTCTTTGTCATTTATAATTCCATTACACTGTTCAACAAATCATCCACCAGGATATAATCCGGCTGTTTTTTTAATTCTTTCTTCAATCTGCTAATTGCACGGACTTCATAAAGATAAACTTTATATCCTTTATTCTTTATCTGACTGATTTCTTCTCCGGAGATCTTATCCGATTCAATCATAAAGCCAGATATTCCCGATAAGCCGGAAAACTCGGTAAACTGAGTAAAAGAGGTCAGCTCATAGATCAAAGGGACTGAAAAATCTTTCAGATACGGATAGATAGAAGAAGTATTTATTTTAATGCGAAAATTTGATGGCAAGTTCCCTAACTTTTCAACTCCCCTTTTTATGAAGTTAAAATCCATTTGAATAGATGCACACTGATCATAATGCTTCAGATCCAGTACAATTTCCTTTGATGTATGCAGATCTATCAGTTGTTTCAGCGTCACTAATTTTTCCTGATGAACTCCCTGATAACGTATTTTTTCCAGATATTCATCTGCCGTTTCATAAAAACAGCCAGTTCCATTCGTCACATTATCCAGATCCGAATCATGCATCAGCCAGAAGGTTGTATCTTTCGACAAACGGATATCTACCTCCACTCCGGAACAATTATCCAGATCAAACGCATATTTAATTCCCTCAAGAGAGTTTGCCGTAAACATCCCATTCCATTGCGTCATCCCATTTCCTGCATGCCCCAGTAACTTTGTATCTGTTTCTGCCGTATGCTTCTTACATGAACATAAAGCAACTACAATAAGAATATATAACCATCTATAAATCATACACTACTCCTATTGAAAATTGATAACCAAAATCTATTTTCCGGATTTTATAAGCTGCCGGCCGGATCAATTCGTGATATAAGCCTCCCAGCAATTTACTTCTAAAACGAATTCTCTTCCCCGCTTCCAGTGAAAATCCATAATAATTTTCCAGTACGTGAAGACGCTGCCCTGTTAGTTTACTTAAAATAACCGTTGAATAACACAGCGTATTATTAACTGCAAACTGAAAATACTGCCGTTCTACTAAGCTGTAATCGTATGAAAACGCAGTCTGTGGGAAAAAACGTTGTTGTTCAAATGCTCTGATGATTCCAAATCCGGGAGTGATCCCAAGCTGATGTTTATCCTTTTTGCAGTAAATATCCAAATTAAAAAAAACATCACGTTTCTTAAAATCCAGAGAATTTCCAATCCGTAAAGACTGCGCACCAGCAATCATTATACATGAAAAACAAATGAAAAAAATTAAATATTTCATCTGGCAGAATCCATTCGTTTGTCAAAAGTAAAAAGAGTTTTCCGGTGTTTTATTAAAAATGACTACATTTATTGTTTCTAAAAATTAAAGGAATGAAAAAAATTCAGCAGCAGTTAACCGTTTTTTTTCTTTTACTTATTTGTTTTCAGTCTTTTTCACAGACGAACGGAAAATCAAAAGACGATAATTTAAGACGTTTTAATCAGGTGATCAATTATATTGACGCGGCATACGTTGATGATGTGGATTATGAAACAATTGTAAATAAAGCCATCGAATCTTTGATTGACGAGCTGGATCCGCACTCAGCGTACATTCCGAAGTCGGAAGTACAGGCTGCGAATGAAAAAATTCAGGGGAACTTTGTTGGCATCGGTGTCCGCTTTCAGATGATGAAAGACACACTGAACGTTTCTTCCGTAATTCCGGGAGGTCCGGCAGATAAAGTAGGCTTGCACGATAACGACAAGATCGTTTTCGTAGACGGAGAGACAATTGCAGGCGTTAAAATGTCGACATCTGACATCCGCAAACGCCTGATGGGCGATCTCGGGACTAAAGTAAATGTAACAATTTACCGGGGGAAAAGCAATGCCCCTATGGACTTCACTATCACCAGAGGAAAGATCAGGATCAACTCGGTAGATTGTGCTTATATGATTGATGATAAGATCGGCTATATCAAACTAAATGCTTTTTCTCAGTCCACCACCCAGGAAATAGACTCCAGCATCAGTTTACTGAAAAAAGCAGGCATGAAGCAGCTGGTCCTTGACTTACAGAACAACTCCGGCGGATTGATGTATGCAGCTCGTGACCTGGCAGATAACTTTATTTCCGGAAACAAGCTCATTGTGTATTCCCAGGGAAAGAGGCAGCCAAGAATCGATTTGAATGCGGGGCAAAAGGAATTGTTTGAAAAAGGCGAGCTGGTTGTCCTGATCAATGAGTTTTCAGCTTCGGCCAGCGAAATTGTTGCCGGAGCAGTTCAGGATTGGGACAGAGGACTGATCATCGGAAGACGCTCTTTCGGAAAAGGGCTGGTACAAAAGCCAATTCCGCTGATTGACGGAGCTGAATTACGCCTGACAATTTCAAGGTATTATACACCATCAGGCAGAAACATTCAAAAACCTTATGAAGGCGTGGACGATTATGAGAAAGACTACATGAAGCGCTTCAAGCACGGTGAAATGGTGACGAAAGACTCTATTTTCTTCCCCGATTCTCTTAAATTTCAGACGTTAGTTAAAAAACGTACTGTTTACGGAGGTGGAGGAATCATGCCGGATGTCTTCATACCCATGGATACTTCCGCGTTAACACCGTACTTTAATAAGCTTTACAGAGGCGGATATTTCAACACATTCACATTCGGGTATGCGAGAGAGCACAAGCAGGAGATAATGGCAAAATATCCGACTATCAAAGAATTCAAAAGCGGATTTATCATAGACGAAGCTTACCGGAAAGCATTTACCGATTATGCGAACAAGGAAGATTCCACGCTGGTATTCAATGCGGAAGAGTATGAAAAGAACAAAATCTACATCGAAACACGTTTAAAAGGGATTTTAGCTTCGGATATCTATGGATTTGAGCAATCGTTTGAGATTCTGAACGACCTGAACGAGCCACTGCAGGAAGCTGTCCAAATCTTACAACGCAACGAATATTCCAAATTTAAGCTCGCTAAGTAATTTCATTATGAAAAGGATTCTTTCATTAGCTGCATTCCTGGTCTTAATTTCCTGCAATCAACAGGAACAAAAAACAACAGGTGATCCGAACGCTTCTCCTTTTGAAGCCGGAGGAAAATACGATCAGGAATTATCAGAAGAATTAAAAGAGTTCAAAAAGGAAGAAGAACGGATCCGGAAAGAAAACGAAGGTAAGCTGACCGATGTGGAGTTTGAAGCCTACGAAGTGGATTTCGGAAAAGTAAAAGTAAGTTCTGTAAACAAACATTACTTTGTATTTCAGAATACAGGAAATAAACCGCTGATCATAGAGAGTGTGAGAGCAAGCTGCGGATGTACGACACCTGTAAAACCGGAGCGTCCGGTTCAGCCAGGCAGGAAGGATTCTATTCTGGTAGAGTTCAGCCCGTATGAAGGTACTTCAGGACAAGTAGAAAAGACAGTAACCGTAAAATCCAATACTTTTTCCGGAGTTCATCAGTTATTTATAAAGGCAGTCGTTGAATAATTCAACGACTGTAAAAAACTTTACTTTCTCTTCAGCTCGATCAGCTCTTTCTTTTCCAGATCATAATGGTAAGTTATCACATAATGAAGCTGTACTGTTCTGGTTTCCTGCCCCATATCTTTATAGACAATCCGGTCAAAACGGAAACGTATTTCATTCTTTGGCAATAGCTCATACGTCCCATAGACATAGGCTTTTTCACCAACTCCGCAAAATGCATATCCGAAAGCAGAAAAGCTGCCGTCTTCTTCCAGGTTCAGCAGATAGCCTGCTCTTCCCAGCGTTTCCATTTTCTCAAAAGAAAAATCCTTCCGAAGAGAGTCTAATCCGATCAGGCTGTTCATCAGAAATTTCTCTCCTTTATTAACCGTTTGTGCATTGAATGTAAATGCGATCAAGATCAGCAATATTGTTGTCAGTGTTCTCATGACTTTATGTTTTTTAGCTAGAAAGAAACAAAAGCCTTGCCAATTATTTCCCGAACATCGATTCAAATGTAAATGTCTCTTTTAACCGGACTCCTTTCTCAGTATGCTGAACCGTACAGCACTCATTCACGGAATCATGCTCTAAGAACAAAATCAGCTCCTCATCAGCAGCACGATTCAGAAATTTTCCTTTTTCATCCAGAGTCAAAAGCGGACGTGTATCATATCCCATCACATAAGGTAACGGAAGATGCCCGACACTCGGGAGCAGATCCGCCATAAAAACCAGCTTTTTCCCATGATAAGAAATTTCCGGGATCATCATGCTTTCCGTATGGCCATCTACAAACAGTACATTTAGATTTTCAAAAACATTCTCTGCATAGTCTCCGTTGCGCTCAATAAATTTCAGCTGCCCACTTTCCTGAATCGGAAAAATATTTTCTTTTAAGAAAGAAGCTTTTTCCCTTGCATTGGGTTCCACAGCCCACTGCCAGTGTTTTTCTGTGCTCCAGTAAGTCGCATTTTTAAATGCAGGAATAAAACCTGTCCTGTCCTTATTCCACTTAATAGCTCCTCCGACATGGTCAAAATGCAGGTGTGTCAAAAAAACATCTGTAACATCGTCAGACGAAAAACCATATTTCCGAAGATTTCCTTCCAGTGAATCCGATCCTGAAAGGTGATAATGAGAGAAGAATTTTTCATCCTGCTTGTCTCCGATACCGGTATCGATAAGCATCAGGCGGTTTCCATTCTCAATCAGCATGCTGCGCATCGCCCATTGACAAAGGTTATTGTCATCAGCAGGATTTGTTTTCTGCCATAACTGCTTCGGAACAACGCCAAACATCGCTCCTCCGTCCAGCTTAAAATTTCCTGTATTTAAGGGATAAATTTTCATCGGATCTTATTTTACTTTTTGCTTATCATAACCAAATATCTGGAAGAATTTTATTGCTTTCGACACTTTCTCCGGAACATCATTTTCCCAGCTGTTGTCACCACTTTGAATTTTCTTCAATACATCAGCAGGATAAATAGGGAGAATATCCTGGTTAAAGTTAGTGATACCTTCAATTTTGTTATTGTCTTTCAAAAATTGCAGCAACCCCTGAAGATGTGCCGCCACCTGAATATTTTCAAATCGCAGCAGCTGGTCATTTTCATCCAAAGCCGGATAGACAAACATCTTGACATTTCTGCCGAATCCGCTTCCCAATCCCTGAAAGATTCCTCCAGGCAGGTCTTCATAATAAGATTCATCAAAAATCGTGTGAATATTAATGACATTCAGCGCCAGGCCGATCAGTTGATTCCGGTTAACCTTCGACAAATATTCAACCATGCTGTAATGCTGGTAGAAATTAGAAATCATCACCGTGTAGCCTAATGAGCCCAGCAAGGAAGCTCTGTCTATGAAATCTTTATCTGAAATGCTGCCTTCGTTGGTTAACCCCTTAATCGTCAGCTCAAATATCACAGATACGTTTTCTTCCTTAACATCTTTTTCCTGAAGAAACTGCTTCCTTGCATTTTCTATCATATCCTGGTGCACTTTCGTCACCGGTCGGAAACGCCCGCGGATCAGCAGAATATTGCGTTTATACAATTCATCCGAAGGCTGAAGTGCCTGGCCGCACAAATCGAACATCGTTGCGTCCGTCATGTGCCGTTTTACCAAGTTCAGCGCGATGATTCTGTTATCTACATTTTCAAAATCAGGACCTGTCACTCTCAGCATATCGATTTCAACACGCTCCCGAGGCAAGCGCTCCACCAATCCTTCTAAAAATTCATCCAGATCATGATTTAAAAAATAAGCTGCGTGAATCAGATTGACTCCCAAAATCCCCAAAGCCTCCTGTTGTGCCGTATTACTTCTGTCATGCATTTTCACGTGAAGAATAATATCATTCGGCTTCGAATCCTTATCCAATTGAAAACGCAGTCCAACCCAGCCTTGTCCCTGATTGGTCTTATGATAATTCAAAGATTCAACCGTATTACAAAAAGCAAAGAATCTGCTCTTCTGAGCTCGCTCAGGCAACCGGTAACGCATGGTTTCATATTCCGTGTAAAGCATCATGCTCAAACGTTCCTCACATACGTACCGCGAGGTCGGTCCGTACATTGAGTCGGAAACCTTCATGTCATACGCTGACTGTGTATAGGCAATCGTTCCGGAGCTCGCTCCCGCAGAGAAAAAATTCCCCGCCACTTCCTGCCCTGCTCCAATTTCCGCAAAACATCCGTAAATATCTGGTGTAAGATTAATCTTTAAAGCTTTTTCTTCTGTTGTCAAACGCTGTGTTGTCATTATCAATTGGATTTTCTTTTGTAAAAATAACAAAAATCAGCCAAAGCGAATTTCATAGAAAACAAAAAAGGAGCTCATGTGAGCTCCCTTTGCAAATTTATTGAAATAGTCATTAATCTTCCACCCGGATCCAGGTCTGAGTTCGGAATAATGGCCCTATATATCCTCTTACATTCAGCTTATCCGGCTGATCATCATTGATCCACAATTTTGTCTTGTAAACCTTACCGTTTTCCGGATCCAAGATAGTTCCTCCTTCCCACTCTTCTCCGTCCCAGGATAATCCTCTCACAATCTGCAAACCAACCAGCGGCTGGCCTTTTCTGTCATCCGTACATTTTTCGCATACGGCATTGTCAGGACGCCCTTCTCTCGGATACAGATAAACGATCTTACCATACAATTTACCATCTTTTTTGTAAAGTTCAACTGTTGATTTTTTCTTTCCTGTCTTATCATCAATCGTTGTCCACTTGCCCACGCAGGTAGCTTTCTGAGCATAAGAAGCAGCTCCGAAAATCAACATAAAACATAATAGCAATACATTCTTCATAATTTGTTTAAATTTTAGTCTGCAATAAATATAGTAAAATTTGTGCCACTTTTTTATCCCTCTAATATTTTTCAAGAAAATTACGGATAATGAGCAAACCGTTTTCCGTCATCACCGATTCCGGATGATACTGAACTCCGGCTACAGGAAATCGCTCATGATCAAAGCTCATCAGGACATTATTTTCAGAGAAAGCCGTTGCAACCAGATCTTCCGCAGTGCTCAGATCCACTGCCCAGCTATGATATAAGCCAACCTTTATTTCTCCATCTATTCCCTTATACAATCTGGAAGGTTTTATGGTTATCCTTTCCGAAACACCGTGCTTCACCTCTTTCTGATTGTACAACTTTCCTCCGAAAAATTCCGCTAATGCCTGCATTCCGAGGCAGATTCCCAAAATCGGCTTTTTATCAGAAAAACGGGCGATCAACTCCGGCATTTTTCCGGATTCAGAAGGTAAACCGGGACCGGGAGAAAGGACAATTTTATCAAACTCACCCACCTTTTCAAAATCTACTTCATCGTTCCTTACAACAACAACTTCCCTGTCTAACTGCTCGATGTAATGAACGAGGTTAAACGTAAATGAATCATAATTGTCAATCAAAAGTATCTTTTCCGGCATTTATCAAAATAAATCCAAAGGTATAATTTTAAGTAATTCCCGCTTTCTCCTTCCGCTGAATAAGTAAAACATCCTCTTCCCCGCTTTATTTTTAAGCTGATAATTCTTAAACTTGTACAAAAAAAGATGAAAAAGCAAATCAGCATAAAAGGAGCTCCGGCTCCGATCGCACCTTATTCTCAGGCTGTGCTGGCGGGAAATACGCTTTATGTCAGTGGGCAGATCCCCGTAAATCCTGCCTCTGGCGAACTTATTATTGACACGATAGAGAACGCTACAAATCAGGTAATGAGTAACATTCAGAACCTTCTGAATGAAGCCGGAATGGATTTTTCCAATGTGGTAAAATGTACCTGCTTTTTAAAAGACCTGAACGATTTTGAACGTATGAATAAAATTTACGGAAGCTACTTCAAAGAAATTCCACCGGCAAGAGAATGTGTTCAGGTTGCCCGGCTACCCAAAGATGTTCCGGTTGAAATCTCCTGTATCGCTGTAAAATAATGAGATCTGTCCTTCTTCTTTTTTGCACTCTGTTCATGTTAAGCTGTTCTACCAAAAAGGACATCACATTCGATGTAACATATCAACTGACAGCAGCAAATTTCAAAATAGAAGATAATCTGATCGTCGTCAGGGATTATCCGTTATATTTTCAGTCCAAGGCTGAAAACAACTATTCAAAAAAAAGCCAGGTGAAAAGCATACAGCTGGTAAAGGTAAGCTCGGACGCATTGATCGAACCCGACAAAATAAAAATCGCCGGTGATTCCGGGTGGACATTCCTCACCATGGATACAATTATCACAGAAAATGCACAGCATACCACGTTCCTGATCATCAACAGTCCTGAAGATTTAACACCCGTATTTAAAGAAGATAAATTAAATTTGCACATCCCGTTCGACAGGAAGTCAGGAAAAATTCCGACAACACTGACGTTGGTATTCCGGTTTAAAGGAAAACATGATAAAACAAATGTTCAATACAGAATTCTGGCATAAGTGAATAACGAGCTTAAAATATCCATTGTTATCGTCAACTACAATGTGGAGCATTTTCTGGAGCAATGCCTCAACTCTGTTTTTAACGCGCTTAAAAACTGTACCGGAGAAGTTTTTGTCGTTGACAACAATTCTATCGACGGTTCGGTGGAAATGGTCAGAAAAAAATTCCCGCAAGTCTACCTGATCGACAATAAGGAAAATCTCGGTTTTTCAAAAGCCAACAATCAGGCTATACGCATTTCCAAAGGAAAATACGTTTTGCTTCTCAATCCCGATACGGTAGTTGAAGAAGACACTTTCGAAAAAGTAATTTCATTCATGGATGAGCATCCCGATGCGGGCGGGCTCGGGGTACGAATGCTGGATGGAAAAGGGAAATTCCTTCCGGAATCGAAAAGAGGCATTCCGACTCCTGCCGTTGCTTTCTATAAAATCTTCGGCTTATCCGCACTGTTTCCCAGATCAAAGAAATTCGGACGTTATCATTTGGGATACCTTTCCGAATTTGAAACGCATGAAATTGAAATTCTGAGTGGCGCCTTCATGCTGATGCGGAAAGAAACGCTCGACAAAGTAGGATTACTGGATGAGGATTTCTTTATGTATGGTGAAGATATCGATCTCTCCTACCGGATCATTCTCGGCGGCTATAAAAACTATTACCTGCCTGAAACACGGATCATTCATTACAAAGGAGAAAGCACCAAAAAAAGCTCTGTAAATTACGTCTTCGTTTTTTACAATGCTATGATCATCTTTGCTAAAAAGCACTTCTCCCAAAAGCATGCAAAGCTCTTCAGCCTGGCGATCAATTTTGCTATCTATCTGCGCGCTGCGCTTGCAATACTGACCCGCATCATCAAACAGTCCGTCTTACCCGTGCTGGATTTTATCTGCTTAACAGGAGGTAGCTTTTTGCTGACCAACTATTGGAACCAGCACAACATTTACTTCCCCGAAGATCTGATAAAAACAGCAGTTCCCATTTACGTATCCGTCTGGATGCTTTCCATTCTTTTTCAGGGCGGATATGATAAGATATTGAGAATCGGTAATTTCATAAAAGGAACAGTATACGGAACAGCGCTGATATTGATCTCTTATGCGCTCCTTTCAAAAGAGTACCAGTTTTCGCGCTTATATATTTTAATCTGTGCGCTATGGGTACTCATTTATTTCCTGTCCAGCCGCTTCCTGTTGCAATGGCTTTTCGGAGATAAATATAAGCTTGCCGGAACACGAACAAAAAAATTCATCATCGTCGGTTCTGCTGAAGAAAGCAAACGTGTCGACACATTGATCAGGCAAACGGCAAATCAGGTCGCAACCAGCTATTTTGTCAGTAGCGACATGGAATACAGTAATGAGCAGGCGGGAAGAATCAGCCAGCTGGATATACTTGTCAAAGAATATAAGATAGATGAGATTATTTTTTGCGCGAAAGACTGCTCCGCCAGTGTCATTTTAGAATGGATGAACAAGCTGAACAACCTCAATCTGGACTTTAAAATTGCCCAGCCGGACACGCTCTATCTGATTGGAAGCAATTCTATTGACACTTCCGGAGATTTATATATTCTTAATATCAACCAGATTTCATCAGAGAAAAATGTGAGAAACAAAAGGGCGTTTGATATCATCTGCTCCGCGGTTTTGATATTTACTTTACCTGTAAATATTTGGTTTTTCCGCAAAAAAGCTAACTTTGCAAAAAATTTATTTGACGTTTTTATCGGGAACAAAAGTTTTGTCGGATATATAAGTCAAGATTCTCAGTCTCTTACGATGAATCTTCCTCATATCAAGCAGGGGATCTTATTTCCGGGCACACAGAATCTGTCAACCGATCAGAATGTACAGAATAAAATAAACCTGATTTACGCAAGAGATTATACCGTTTACAAAGACTTGCTGATTTTGTTCCGCAATCTGGCAAAACTGGATAAATTATAATAAATTATAAATCGATTACTGATTGATTTTCAATTTAAAAAATATATTACATTTGTAAAATAAATTTGTTTTTTTAATGGCACAAGTAGAGATTAGATTACCTAAAATGGGGGAAAGCGTTACCGAGGCAACAATTACAAACTGGTTAAAAAAAGTAGGTGAAGTTGTTGAATTAGACGAACCACTGGTGGAAGTAGCAACGGACAAAGTGGACAACGAATTACCTTCAGAAGCAAAAGGAACTCTAGTTAAAATCTTATTTGAAAAAGATCAGGTAGCACAGGTAGGCGATGTCATTGCTATCATCTCAACAGACGGCGGCGCAGTAGCGGAAGCTCCGGCTGCGGCAACTACGAACCAGACGGCAGCAAATAGCGCAGTTCCCTCGTCAGTTACGCCAGCTTCCTCTTCTTCCTCAACAACTGCCATTTCATCCAACGGAGACCGTTTCTATTCTCCTTTGGTAAAAAGCATCGCATCCAAAGAAGGAATCACCCAGACAGAACTGGACACTATTACGGGAACAGGCCAGGAAGGGCGTGTAACCAAAAAAGATATTTTAAATTACATCGAAAACAGATCCAGCGCTCCGGCTACACCGGCAGCAGCTGCACCAGCTACTAATACAACAACCGTTGCAAAACCGGCAACAACAGCTGTATCAGGAAACATTCCGGCATTCATTGCGAATATGAAAGAACCGGTGGTTGTACCAAACCCTGGCGATGAAATTATAGAAATGGACCGCATGCGTAAAATGATTGCCGATAACATGGTAATGTCCAAGCATGTATCACCTCACGTTACCTCTTTCGTAGAAGCAGATGTTACCAATATTGTGCTGTGGAGAGAGAAGAACAAAAAGGCATTTTTAGCAAGGGAAGGAGAAAACCTTACATTCACTCCTATTTTCATCGAAGCTATTGCCAAGGCGATCAAAGACTTCCCGATGATTAACGTAAGCGTATCCGGCAATCAGATCATCAAACGTAAAGACATCAATGTCGGAATGGCAACAGCGCTTCCTTCCGGTAATCTTATCGTTCCGGTAATTAAAAATGCTGACCGTCTGAATCTGACAGGACTGGCTAAAGCAGTAAATGCATTAGCCAACAGCGCAAGAAACAACAAATTAAAACCAGAAGATATTCAGGGAGGAACCTATACGATCTCCAATGTAGGTACATTCGGGAACGTAATGGGAACACCTATCATACCACAGCCGCAAGTAGCGATTTTAGCTTTAGGAGCAATCAGAAAGCTTCCTGCAGTTGTAGAAACTCCTGAAGGAGATTTCATAGGAATCCGTCATAAAATGTTCCTGAGCCATTCTTACGACCACCGCGTTGTAGATGGTTCTTTGGGAGGAATGTTCGTGCGACGTGTTGCTGATTATCTGGAACAATTTGATATTAATCGCGAAATTTAACCGAGGTTTAATGCCGCTATCATACACATTGAACATGAAAAAGATTTATACTTCGTTACTATTGATGCCCTTATGCTCTTTTGTCTTTTCGCAAAAGCAGGGAGCTGAATTAACTGAATTCATTGCAGGCGCAAAGGAAAAGGCTCTGGTTAAGGAAAATACCGACCAGATCATGGAAGGTTATTTCAATAACGCTGACCTGGTGGCGAATAAATTACTTGAGATCAATAGTGCCAGCTATAATTATAATTACAGAAAAGGGTATATCTATTTCATGTTGAACAGAAATCCTAAAAGTGTAATTTCTTATCTGAGCAAAGGAACGGGAAAAACAACCAAAAACTACGATGTTTATTCCAAAAAAAATAAAGCATCTGTTGATGTGTTTTACTATTTAGGCGTTTCCTATCAGAATATTGAAAAAATTGACAGCGCTATTTATTATTTTGAGCTTTTCAACAAAAAATCATCCAAAAAATCCTCTTTGCTGGAGAACTCCAAATTGAGGCTGATTCAATGCGGAAATGCGAAAAAGCAGATACAATTCCCTAATAAAGACGTTGTTGTAAGAAATTTAGGGCCGGTTATTAACTCTCAATATCCTGAATATTCATCCATTATTTCTTTGGATGGCTCTGTTTTATTCTTCACATCCAAACAGCCATGGGGCGGCGACACATCCGTAAACTATGTGAGCCCGGAAGACGGACAATACCCGGATGATATTTACGTAAGCTATCTGGAAGGAAGCTCATGGACAAAACCAAAAAGGCTTTCTCTCAACACGCCTCAAAATAATGAAGCGACCATCTCCATCAATATCGGACAGAGAAGAATTTATACATACAGTGACAGCACAGGAAGAGGCGACATCTATTATTCAGATTTTGAAAACAATGATTTCTCTCAGCCTAAATTCCTTGAAACACAAGGCATAAACACTGAAAAATTCTGGGAACCGAGCATTTACTTCACCGAAGATGGTAAAACAGTTTACTTTACATCTGACAGAGAAGGCGGATACGGAGGCCGGGATATTTACTTCTGTGAAAAACAAAGTAACGGTTCCTGGTCTGAGCCTAAAAACATGGGACCGGCTATCAATACCAAATATGACGAAGATGCCCCGTTTGTATCAGTGGACGGAAAGACGTTTTACTACGCATCCAATAATGAGAAAAGTATGGGAGGTTTTGATATCTTTTATGCTAAAAAAGGAGCAAACGGATCTTTCAGCGAAGGGCAACCTTTTGGTTATCCTCTGAACTCTACCGGGGATGATATTTATTACACCAGCACAATTGACGGATACAAAGGATACATCACTTCTTCAAGAGAAGATTCTTTCGGAGAAAAAGATATTTACGAAATAGAAAACAACTATCTGGGCATTGAAAATACCCGTTTTGCAGTAATTGCCCTGAAAACGAGCGACAACAGTAAATTACCGGAAGACGTTAAAGTACGCTTCCTGTGTGAGACTTGCACCGAGAAATCAGAGATTGTTTACCCGAGATTACGGGATGGTGTAGCCATTAATTCTTTAGAGCCGTGTAAAGAATACATTATTGAGTACCTGATCGGAGCAGAAGAAAAAGTAATGAAACGCGATACGGTAAAAACAGATTGTGACTCTCCTCGTCAGGAAATCAAAAAAGAATACACCATCGATGTTCCTAACAAGAAAATCGCAGGTGAAAAAGATGAGGAAAAAACTCCTGTCGTTTCAGAGCAACCGATGGCAGAATACAAGAAATCTTTCGGGTATAACAAGAATATCGTTACAACTTCAGAAAAAGATTTCAAAAACGTGCTGAAAGAAGTGAAATCTTTACTGACAAAAGAAAATACGGTAAAAATTATCTTTGAAATCTATGCTTCTGCGTCGACAGTACCGACAAAAACGTACGAAACGAACGAAAATCTCGCCCAGTTGCGCGCAAACAATATGATGAAAACTTTATTGAAGGAATTCGACGCTGACAGCAAGCTGCTTTCAAGAATCAATGTGGTGATTAAAGAAGCTGCTGTAAAAGGCCCTTCGTATGATAATGATGCGAGAGATACTGAGAAGTATGCTCCATACCAATATGTAGAGATCAAAGTTATCAAACAATAACAGCAAAATATTACAGAAAAAGCTGCTCTTATGAGCAGCTTTTTTTATTTATTCACGCTTCACTATTAATAATCCTCATTTCCCTGCTATTGATAGTATTTCCGATTTAAGCTATCTTTGCAATCTAAAAATTAATGTAAAATGGAAATCCCAAAAATGTATGAGCCGAAATCGGCGGAGGAAAAATGGTATGCGTACTGGTTGGAAAAAGGTTATTTTTATTCAAAACCTGATCACCGTGAACCGTACACTGTCGTCATTCCTCCTCCGAATGTAACCGGTGTATTACACATGGGACACATGCTGAACAATACCATTCAGGACGTTCTGGTTCGCAGGGCGAGAATGCTTGGCAAAAATGCCTGCTGGGTTCCCGGAACGGATCACGCATCTATCGCTACGGAAGCTAAGGTAGTTCAGAAATTACGAAAAGAAGGAATCAAAAAATCCGATCTGACACGTGAGGAATTCCTGAAGCATGCATTCGAATGGAAAGACAAGCACGGAGGAATCATCCTTGAGCAATTAAAGAAGCTTGGATGTTCCTGCGACTGGAGCAGAACTTCATTCACCATGGATCCGGAATATTCCGAGTCTGTTATTGACGTGTTCATCGATCTGTACAATAAAGGTAAAATATACCGCAGTGTCAGAATGGTTAACTGGGATCCCGAAGCACTTACGGCCGTTTCAGATGAAGAAGTAATTTATAAGGAAGTAAATTCGAAACTGTTTCATGTACGCTACAAAGTTACGGGTTCTGATGATCAGTGGGTAATTATTGCGACAACACGACCGGAAACAATTCTGGGTGATACGGCTATCTGCATCAATCCTAAAGATGAACGGTATAAGCATCTTCACGGGAAAAAAGTGAGCGTTCCGTTAGCAAACAGAGAGATTCCTATCATTCTTGATGAATATGTAGATATGGAATTCGGAACAGGGTGTCTGAAAGTGACACCTGCTCACGATACCAATGATTATGAGCTGGGGAAAAAGCACCATCTGGAAACAATTGATATTTTCAACGATAACGGGACGCTGAATGCACACGGGCTTCATTATGAGAACATAGATCGTTTTGAAGTACGGAAAGCAATTGAAAAGGAACTGCATGATAAAGGTTACCTGGTAAAAACAGAAGATCATATCAACAAAGTGGGCTTTTCCGAGAGAACAGACGCTGTTATTGAACCAAAGCTGTCCTTACAGTGGTTTGTAAGCATGAAAGAGCTCGCACAACCTGCATTGGATAACGTGATGAACGGAAACATTAATTTCCATCCGGATAAGTTCAAAAATACATACCGTCACTGGATGGAAAATGTAAAAGACTGGTGTATTTCCCGCCAGCTGTGGTGGGGACACCGTATTCCGGCGTATTACTATGGAACAGGTGATAATGATTTCGTAATTGCAAAAACAACAGAAAAAGCCATTAAGCTGGCCACAGAAAAAACAGGAAAAGCTGTTTCCGCATCCGACTTACGTCAGGATGAAGATGTGCTGGATACCTGGTTCTCTTCGTGGTTATGGCCTATTTCCGTTTTCAACGGGCTAACGCGGCCGGGAAATGAAGAGATCAGCTATTACTATCCGACAAACGATTTAGTGACAGCTCCGGAAATCATGTTTTTCTGGGTGGCAAGGATGATCATCGCCGGGTATGAATATATGGGCGATTTACCGTTCAGAAACGTTTATTATACCGGTATCGTTCGTGATAAATTAGGGCGCAAAATGTCTAAATCGCTAGGCAATTCACCTGATCCGATTGAGCTGATTGAAAAATACGGTGCGGATGGTGTCCGTGTAGGGATATTAATTTCTTCTCCTGCCGGAAATGATTTGCCGTTTGATATTTCTCAATGTGAGCAGGGACGTAATTTTGCCAATAAGATATGGAATGCTTTCCGTTTGGTAAGCGGATGGGAAGTTGCTGAATTCGAGCAGCCGGAATACGCTCAGAAAGCAATCAGCTGGTTTGAAGCGAAATTCCAGCAGCAGCTGACTGAAATCAACGATCATTTTGATAAGTTCAGAATTTCAGACGCGCTGATGGCTACTTACAAGCTCATCTGGGACGATTTCTGTTCCTGGTATCTGGAAGCGATCAAGCCTGGCTTTGAGCAGCCGATCGACAAAAAAACGTTGAATGCTACCATCGCTTTCTTTGAGGAATTACTGAAGCTGATCCAGCCGTTCATGCCGTTCATTTCGCAGGAATTATGGAAAGCGATCAATCCGGAAAGAACGGAAGACGTTATTATTGCTTCCTGGCCGGAAAGCAAGCCTTTTGACAGCGAGCTGATCAAGAGCTTCGACAGTGCTGCAGAAGTTATTACCGGCATCAGAAATATTCGTAAGCAAAACAATATCGCCAATAAAGTCAAATTGGAAATGTTCGCGAAACTCAATAACGAAAATGGCTCCGTGGAGTTCGATACGGTAATCATCAAGCTTGGAAATCTTTCCAGGTTGGAATATATTAAAGAAAAAGCGGAAAAAGCAAATATGTTCCTGATAAACACAGTAGAATATTATATCCCTTTCGGAGATAATATGGATGTCACGGCAGAACTGGAAAAGCTTCAGACAGAGCTTGATTATACGAAAGGATTCCTGAATGCCGTACAGAAAAAGCTTCTGAATGAGAAATTCATGACCGGTGCACCGGAACAGGTGGTAGTAGTGGAAAAAAAGAAAGAAGCAGATGCACTTCAGAAAATTCAGATATTAGAAGAAAAGATCAGTTCTTTAAAATAATCAAATCAGGAGGCCGCCCAGTGCGGCCTTTTTTATATGAATCAGCTAAAAAAGATAAACAAACGCCCCAAAGAGGAACAACAGTCCGTTTCAGAGCTGTTACAGCTGATCAGTAAAGTGCAGGCCGAAATTGACGAGCTGAAAGAAAATCAGCTGCATTTTCAGCGGGAGCGCATCCGTTCACTTGGGCCTCTTTTTAAAGAGATAAGGCACGTGCTGTTTCAGCAGCTTACCGCTTTAGACCGCTTGTATAACACCGGTTCCGCGCCAAAGAAAATTCAAAAGGTCATTTCTTCCGAAATATCGGAAATTGTGGACTATCTCCGGAAAAATTTCAATCTTGAAAAGGAAGAGGTTCTCCCCTATCAGGCGATTATTCAATTTCACACCGGACAGCCGATTCCGTTCACAGAAAAAGAAACAGCAGATAATTTTCATGAAAAACAGGAACAGCCAGCAGTTATTTCTTTAGATGAAAAACAGCTACAACATCAGCTGAAGAATATCTATAAGGACTTAATGAAGCATTTTCACCCCGACAGAAATCAACATCCCGACGCTGAAACCAAAGCCAAGGAAATCACTTCACACTACGAAAACCGGGAATTAAAGCCGTTGCTGGAAATTTACCAGGCTACTTTTCCGGACACAGTAGAAAACGAGATTTCAGCCGGGCTGAAAACGGAATTATCCAATCGCCTTGATGAGCTGTATGATGAATACAATACGTTGATCTCTTCTCTCGGAACAGCATTTTCAATGACTGAAAAATCAACAAAGAAACGAGTTAAGTCGGAAACACGGCAATTCCGGGAATTTCTGGAATATCAAAAGCAATTATTGAACATCGTCTTCAGTGATCCGGATCATTTCGAAGCGTATCAGAAGCAAAAGAAGAGGTAATCAGCATCACACAGATTCGAAGGAAATATCCGTACTGAATAAATGGCAAACTGTTCACCAATACTGATAATCAACGTTTTTGTCGGATTTATTTTAATTCCATAATTTATGGGTAAAAAAGCGGACGAATTGATCTCAGAATACCTTAGAACAGCTATAAGGCTATCATCAGAAATCCGGATTTGTTTTTTAGCTTTTTCGGCTTTTTGACATGAATAATCAGGTTGTGACCAGCTATAAAATTAAAAGAGCACTCATTGCTGAGTGCCCCTTTGAACCTGTAGATGTTAATAATTTGTCTTCTCTTTTATACTGCTAAACTCAATAAAAGTTACAGTTAAAATTATTTTTTTAAATTCCCCTGTCATTTTTTCATTTTCAAACGTTATACTTACAAAAGTTAAAGTTTGGCTTCAATTTTGATTTGTACTTATTACTAAAAACTAAAGTTATGACCAGCACATTAAAATTAAAAAACCTGAACACAAAGAAAACAGCCGTCAAAAAAAATAAATTTGACGAGGCGTTGATGAACTTAGGGTATAGCGAAAAAGAAAAAACGGCTAAAGTAAAAAAGAGAGAAATTAAAAAAGGGAAAAAACTGGTAATCGGCTAATTTTCTCCTTCGCCTCCGGAGGCATTGTTTAATTGCGATTTCTTTGATACTTCGTACTTTCCGAACTTATAAGTTACCGTCACGTAAAATCTTCGTGTATTCTGCTTAAAACGAGAAGTCTGATAGATTCCGGGCTGATCGATAATAACAGTAAACTCCTGTGTATTGAACACATCTGAAAGCCTTGCTCCCAGCGACCAGCTTTTATTCTTAAGTGTCTTGTTAAACGCGAGATCAACTACAGCTCTTCCTCTTCCCTTTCCCTGCGCCATGATAATCGGCGAAAAATAACGGGCATTCAGCTGAACACTGGCCGTATTTTTCCAGAAATCAAATGTTCCGGAATATTTAACCGACCAGTTCAATCCTCTTCTGTTCCAGTTAATATTGTCATTATTTTCAATGAACTGAATATAGCTTCCGTTGGAGGACAACATATTCTTAAACCATTTAAACGGCTTGTAAGTAACTATCAATTCATAACCGAATGTCCGGCTGCCGTCCACATTATCATAAGATGAAGTGGTAATATTTTCACCGGTATACCAGCGAACCCGCTGAATCGCATTGGATGCCTGGCGGAAATACAGGCCCGGCATCACGCTGAAATTCTTTGTATTATAATTATACGATAATTCCACCGCGTTGATAAATTCCGGTTTCAGATACGGGTTTCCTGTTTGCAGATTTAACGGGTCCGTATAGCTTACAAACGGATTAAGCTGCTCACTTGAAGGCCGGTTGATCCTTCTGCTGAACTGTAATGTCATATCTGATTTGTCATTCAGCTTATAGGACAAGGCTAAAGAAGGATACAAATTATAATATTTGCTCAGATAGGATAAACTCTGGGATTTCAGGTTGGGACGCTGCTCAAAATACTCCAGGCGGGCTCCCGCCATGTATGAAAATTTATTGATAACGTGCTTCCAGTTCCCGTAAAGTGTATGAACCTGCTCGTTATAAACATAATCATAATTAGCAATGGTATCCTGGTAATAATCCGGATCAGAAGAAAACTTCCTGGTAGAATTAGTGGTAAGGTCAAACTGACGGATGATCGACTTTTCACCAAATTCAAGAGTCATATCTTTTCGGAACTTTTTAACGGCATCTATTTGAAAAGTTGTGGTTCTGTTCTTTTCATCCGATAATAAACGCTGGTACAGATTTTCATTTACAGACGGATAATAATCAAAAAGCGCTTCCTGCTGCAGGTAATTTCCTTCGGTTTTCAGAGAAGACATGGAATGAGTGATTTCCGCACTGACCGATCCCGTGTTTTCCTTAAATCGTTTCAGATAATTAAGGTTAAAATCAAAGCCATAGTTATTGGAAGGTTCTGCCGTTTTTCTCACCCAGTCCCTTTTAATTGAATCGTTCTGAAACTGTCTGTTAATCATATCTCCGTCCCGTTCCCGATCACCGATGATCCCTGTTACATAAAAACCCAGCGTATTTGATTTGGGCAAATAAAAATCGGAACCTAAACGAAATGTATGGTTTTCCATCAGATCGGAACCGACACGCTTCTGGAACAGCTCCATGACAGATTCCGGATTTTCCCGTTTCTGGTATACATAATTCCCTCTTACTCCTTCGTAATAACGAAAACCGTAAGAAGCAAAGGCGTTCATCTTGTCCGTCATATAGCTGAGTGCTCCCGTCGCATTGTAAACGTTAGCTGTTCCGGCAGAAAGTGAAAAATTCCCGTTTATCCCGCGTACTCTGTTTTTTTTCATCACAATATTGATAAAGCCTGCCGTTCCGTCAGCATCATATTTAGCAGACGGATTGTTCACGATCTCTATCCTGTCAATTGATTCAGCCGGAATGCTTTCAAAAATAGTACGTGCATTCCCTCCGCTGATCGTGCTCGGCTTACCGTCAATCAGGATAATGATGTTAGATTCTCCTCTCAAGGTAATATTCCCGTCCTGATCTACGTCAATAGAAGGAATATTGTTCAGCAGATCCGAAGCAGACGCGCCTTTCGACATAATGTCCTCCGATACATTATACGTCCGCTTTTCCAGGTTATTTTCAATGAGCTTTTTTTCCTGGCGGATCACTACTTCCTCCAATTCACTGGCTTTTGCTCTTACTAATTTCAAAACCTGATTTACAATCGGCTGCCCGGTCGTCAGCAAGAAATCATCTGCCGAAAAATCTTCATATCCGAACTCATTTATCCGGATCGTGTAAGAGCCTAAAGGCAGATTCTCAAACACAAAGACACCATTCTCATCCGTATAGATAATACCCTGAACGATCGTATCATTGTTTCTGAATAACTTTACCGCTACATAATCCCTGGGCTGATTTGTTATGCTTTCTATTATTTTTCCTTTAATGGTACCTGTCTGAGCAAAAGAAAACAAAACACAAAAAAGTAAACCAGGAGCAATCAAATATTTCATTTCAATTAACTCCTCAGCTTATCCAGTAAATAATTCAGTTGTTTTGCTTCGTCATTACTAAGACATCTGGCTGAAAAAAAACTATCTTCAAAAGTTTCATCAATTTTTGCCAGGAGCTTCAGGCCCCCTTCCGAAATTTTCACATATACAACTCTTCTGTCTTCTTCACATCTTATCCGTTCAATCAATTCTTTCTCCAGTAATTTATCCATCAAACGGGTCGTATTGGGAGATTTTTCTATCATCCTTTCTTTTACAGTATTCACGCTTATAAATTCTTTCGCCCCTCTTAAAATCCGGAGAATATTAAACTGTGCCATTGACAGATCATATTCGGTCATATAATTATTCTGCAAATTTGCCAGCCAGTTAGCCGTAAATTTGAGGTTTATCAAAGCTCTGTGCTGCTCTGATTTAAATCTGGATTTTATTTCATCATCTATTGTCCTCATAATATACCGTGGTAATAGTTACAAAATTAATCCTTTTCGTAGTATTAACCTTAAGTTCTCATAAAAATACTTGTTAAATTGATTAGGAATATTATATTTGTAAGAATCTAAAATACAACAAAGCAATACAATTATGGGAAAAGGAGATCGTAAGACAACAAAAGGAAAACGAGTGATGGGATCACACGGAAACACCCGCCCAAGTAAATCTACTATCCGGGCAGCAAAGAAATCTCTCAATGCCACTGCGGAAAAACCGGCAAAGGCTGAGGAGCCTAAAAAAGCTACCGCGAAAAAACCAGCTGCAGTAAAAGCTCCAAAGGAAAAAGCTGCTGCTCCAAAAGCTAAAAAGACGACAACAAAAACTTCTGCAAAGAAGGATGAAGCATAAAGAAAAAACCTGTTGATCAACAGGTTTTTTTATTTATAATTTTGCCATAATATTCATCAGCGTACGGGATTTATTTTCCGTTTCCTCCCATTCTTTTTCCACATCGGAGTCTTTTGTAAATCCTCCTCCCAGATATAAATAAGCTGCATCTTTACAAATCTGGGCACAGCGCAGATTGACATATAAGCTGCTGTTCTGTTCCGCATAAAAACCAATGATCCCGGCGTATATGCTTCTTGAATGTGTTTCGTGCTCCGCGATCAGGTCAATACTCTCCATTTTGGGCAGGCCACTCACGGCCGGCGTGGGATGAAGGAATAAAGCCAATTCCAGCGAGCTTAGATCCGTTTCTGCGTAAATGTCCGTCTTCAGATGAATTACCGGCCCGGCGTGAAAATCATACGGCCCGATGCTCTTTAAATTATTCACTTTTATGTTTTTCAGTGAATTTTCAATGAACTGCGTTACATATTCCTGCTCCAATATTTCTTTTTCCGTCCATGCGACAGATTCATCTTTTTTTGTACCGGCCAAAGACATGGTATATAATTCTTTTCCCATTTTCTCCAGCACATACTCCGGAGAAGCACCAACCCAGGTTCCCAGCTTTTCAGAGCTCAGCATATAGACAAACGCATCGGGATATTCTTCGCACAATTTTTCGAACAGCTGATGTACTTTCGAACTGTCAAAATCAACTTTCTTAATCCTTGAAAAAATCGCTTTCAGGAATTTTTTTCTTTTCAGGTCATCCAGAAATCCTGATGCCCTGTAAACATATTCTTCCTTAGAATAAACAACCGGCTCTTCTCCGGAGAAATGAAGAGGATATTCTTTTTGCCCATCATATTGTTCGGTAACAGCAAAACGATACAATCTTTCAGTTGTGAAATCTGTTACTAAAAAACCCGAATGAGAAGGTTTGTCGCTGAAATTTATCAGTTTCCCGGCGTAAGTCACTGCCTGACTTTCCGGATAGCGAATTTTAATTAAATCCATCAGCGTTGTATAATCATTACTGTTAAACGCCCCGTACACACCATTTTTTTGGTTTCCTCATCAATCACATCCACCTTCCAGACATGCGTCCTTCTGCCACAATGGATGATCTCGGCAACAGCGCGAACCATTCCTGTTTTTACCGCATTCAGATGATTTGCATTTACCTCCAGCCCTACACACGCTTCCTTCCGGGTATCAATCAGCAAAGCTGAACCAAGTGACCCAACGCTTTCAATCAGGGCTACACTCGCACCACCGTGAAGCAAGCCCATCGGCTGATGGTTTTTGGGCCCGACCGGCATGGTCATTTCCACTATATTGTCGTAAACAGCAACACATTTTATATCTAACGTTTCCATCAGGGTATTACGGTTCAGCTGATTTACTTTATCTATATCTGTTGTAATCCAATTCATGGTTTAAAGATAAAGCTTTTACTTATTGAAATCCCGGTTCCTGCTCATTTATAAGAATCCGTTGTGCATTTATTAAGAAATAAAAAAGAATGACCGACGTCGGCGGAATCCATTTCACATAAAAAAGACCGCTGTGTTTCCAGCGGTCTTCGTTTTTATAAAATAATCAGCTTATTTCACTAATTGAATTTTTGTAACTATTGTATTGTCTTTTCCAACAACACGGATGAAATAGTATCCATCTACAAAATCAGATAAGTCAAACTGAGCAGTTGTTTTCAGATCCCAGCTGGAAATCATTCTTCCCTGGTTATCTATTAAAACAGCTGTTTCATAATTCTCAACATTTCCTTTCAAATAAACAACGGAAGAAGTTGGATTAGGGA
>Ga0206106_100393_pt1 | contig 38861 bp, 31 predicted proteins | sample 1B1ome_FD_148677 | JGI IMG/M metagenome (GOLD analysis project Ga0206106, IMG submission 148677) | Enriched microbial communities from leaf-cutter ant dump, University of Wisconsin, Madison, United States - 1B110A | ecosystem: Environmental > Terrestrial > Nest > Insects nest > Nest dump | place... | reverse complement strand
TTTTCCTTACTTGGTCGTTGTTATTTTTATTTTCAATGATCTCTATCCTCCTCTTTAAAACTTCAAGATCCAATCTATCCGTCTTTTGAGGCTGCAAATATATAAACTCTTTTTATTCTACACAAATCTTTTTTACCCTTTTTTTGGAGAAGTATTCTCATTTTAAACACTACAATTTCAACTATCTTATTTACATAGATTTACGGTTTCATTTGTTCTTTAAAAAAAATAAATAATTTTATATCTCTTCTGATAGTTCCAAATATAATGCCTCCCAATCACTCGTAAGCAAGCGAAGGTTTTCTCTAAGATTAGCATATTCTTCTAAGGTTCCCTCGGATGGATTTTGCTCATTAAACGAAGATTCCAATTGCTGAATTTCGGCTTCCAATTGAGATATTTTATCTTCCATTGTTTTGAGTTTATTCTGCAATGCTTTTTTTTCTTTACTCACAAACTCCGGAGAAGTCTCTGCTTTCTTCTTGGGCAACGGCGATGATTCTGTAGTTTCATGGGCTATTTTTGATTTTTCCATAGAAACTTCGGCGATGCTACTTTTTTCTCGGTATTCTAAATATTCTTCTATATTTCCTAAAAACTCTTTCATCCGACCGTCCCTAAATTCAAAAATTTTATCGGAAAGTCCGTGGAGAAACTCGCGATCGTGGGAAACCAAAATAAGAGTTCCCTCGAATTTCTGCAAAGCTTGCTTGATAATTTCTTTCGACTGAATATCCAAATGGTTGGTAGGTTCGTCCATAATTAACGTATTAAAAGGACGCAAGAGCAACTTACAAAGCGCCAACCGATTTCGCTCTCCACCGGAAAGCACTTTTGTTTTTTTCTCCACATCTTCGCCTTGAAACAGAAAAGCGCCCAACAAATCGCGAACTCTTGGTCGCATTTCCTCTGTTGCTACGTCTTCTGCTTCTTCCAACACGGTTTTATTAGGAGTAAGAACTTCTTCCTGATTTTGGGCAAAATAGCCTATGTTTACATTATGCCCCAATTTAAATTCGCCTTTATAATCGGTGATTTCCCCGGCTAAAATTTTGGCCAGCGTGGTTTTTCCTTGTCCGTTTTGCCCTACCAAGGCTATTTTCTCGCCGCGATTTACAAAGAAATCCACTTCTTTAAAGACCAATTTTTCTCCATAAGATTTTTCTAAATTTTTAGCTTCAAAAATAACTTTCCCCGGAATTACCGATTGCTTGAACTGCACATTGAATTTAGAAACATCTTCGGCATCTACTTCTATCCTTTCGATTTTATCTAATTTTTTAATCAACGATTGTGCAAAAGAAGCTTTATTGGCTTTGGCGCGAAACTTATTTATCAATTCTTCGGTATGTTTTATTTCGGCGTCTTGATTTTTTTTCGCCTGCATTAATTTTTCCCGACGGTCTTTTCTGAGTTCTAAATATTTAGTGTAATTGGTTTTATAATCGTCTATTTTTTTGTTGTTTATATCGAAAGTTCGGTTGCAAACGGTGGTCATAAACCTTTTGTCGTGAGAAACCAAAACGATGGCGCCGGGATAATTGACCAAGAATTTCTCCAACCATATAATCGATTCCATATCCAAATGGTTGGTAGGTTCGTCGAGCAGTAGCAAATCGTTTTTCTGCAAGAGAAGTTTTGCCAGCTCAATTCTCATTCTCCATCCTCCGGAAAATTCATCTGTTATTTTATCGAAATCGCGGGCTTTAAATCCCAAGCCTAAAAGCACTCTTTCTACTTCTGCATCGAGGTTAAACGCATCGTGGTGCATTAAAAGATCGTTAAGCTCGGTCATTCGCTCAATGATTTTAGAATATTCCTCGCTTTCGTAATCGGTGCGGGTTGCCAGAGCGTGGTTTACTTTATCTAATTCTTCTTTTAACTGATTGATTTTCACATAAGCTTGCATGGCTTCATTCCACACTGTTCTTCCTTTTACAAAATCTAAATCTTGTTTTAAAAAGCCTATGGAAATATCACCTTCCGGCTGAATATTGCCCTCGAAAAAGGTAATTTCTCCCGCAAGCATTTTCAGCAAAGTAGATTTCCCGGCACCATTTTTCCCCACCAAACCTATCTTATCATTTTGAGCAATTCTGAAATTTACTCCTTGAAAAAGATAATTTCCGGAATGATGTAAACCTAAATTTTGTACTGCAAGCATTTCACTTTTATTGTTTGAATTTGCAAAAGTAAAAAATTATAAAGAGATTTTTTTTCGATTTCCTTGTGCTCCAACGAAACATATTATAGAAAAGACTGTTTGAAAATTAAAAGCAAAAATAATCTTCCATCTCCAACGTTTGTAATTTAATTACATTTGTCAAAATAAAGTGTCTGTGGTTATAAAACGACTGGTTTATTTCGTTTTTGTTTTCCTGTGTTGCCAAGTCGATGCACAGATATTTACATGGGAAAATCCCAATTTACCCAAAGATTCTATTATAAAAAAAGACAGCATTCTGGCTGCCAAACTGAATCAAGATTTTTTTTCGCGAGATACTTTAGATTTTGTAACCGTTCAGAAACCTATTGTTTACGATGAGGAAATTTTGGCGAAAAACATCAATAACAACAATATACTGGGTTCTTTAAACGCAAAAGGTTCTATTGTTCGGGGAATTACTTTTGGTAACAACCAAGGTTCTTCTGTACAATCGAGTATGGATATGCAGATCAGCGGCCGACTTTCGGATAACATTTCCATATTGGCTTCACTCTCGGATCACAATCTTCCCATTCAGGCGGATGGCTACACGCAAAGTTTGCAAGAATTCGATAAAATTTATATCCAGCTGAATATAAAAAACCACACGATTCTGCGCGCCGGACATTTGGATTTGGACAATACCACTTCTTTTTTCTCTAAATACCAAAGAAGAAGTATGGGTTTGCAAGCCCAAACTTTCTGGGAGAAAAACGGCAACCGAACCGATGCCATGATTTCCATGGGTGTTGCCAGAAGCGAATTTTTCAGAATGAGATTTCAAGGAATTGAAGGCAACCAGGGACCGTATCGCTTAACGGGAAAAAATGGAGAATTATTTATTACCATTATTTCGGGTTCCGAGCAAGTTTATATAGATGGCGTGCTTTTAAAAAGAGGCGAAAACCAAGATTACACCATCAATTACAATACCGGAGAAATTACTTTTACCAGTTTCCGCCCTATTCATCGGGAGAATTTCATCACAATTTCCTACAATTATACCAATCGAAATTATTCTCGGTATTTGGTTACCGGTTCCGTTGCGCACCAGAGGGAGCGCTTTAAAATACAAATGGATGCTTTTGTGGAAAGCGATGCCAAAAATGCTCCTTTAAGTTTAAACTTATCCGATGAAGATGTTGAAGCTCTCAAAAATGCAGGCAACAATCCCGATGCTATGTATGCACCTTCGGGAGAAATAACGGAATACGATGTCAACAAAATCCTCTACAAAAAAGTAACCGATGCTTTGGGAACCCATTATGAATATTCCGGCGATAAAAACGAAACGCTTTACCAAGTATCTTTTACCTATTTCGGGGAAAACAACGGAGATTATCGATTGCAGCAATCTACCACAAACGGGCGAGTTTTTGAATATGTGGGAAATAATCTGGGCGATTACCGCGCGGTGAAAAGACTTGTAGCTCCCACCAGCACACAAGTTTACAGCATTGCTTCCGAGTACGAACTGAACCAAGGAAAAGTGGGAGCTGATATTTCGCTCAGTAATTACGATGCCAACTTATTTTCCGAAAAAGGCAACAACAAAAACTTCGGTTATGCATGGCGTTTTTACGGAAGCAAAAAGTTCACCAAAGGAAATTGGGAAGGAACTCCCCTCTTTGAATACCAAAGAATCGATAAAAATTTCAACATTTTAAATCGTATTAATAATGTCGATTTCTGGCGCGATTTTAATTTGGAAAACGAATTCAGTCAGCGAACACAAAACCGAATTATTTTTTCGTTTTTAAACCAATGGAAAAATTCGTCTTTAAATTACCAATTCAATTATCTGGACGAGAAAAATAATTATAAAGGCATAAAAAACGATTTGGATTTCGGCTGGAAAAACGAAAACTGGCTTACCGAAGCTAAATTTTCTTATTTAAATACAGAAGCCACCGACATCAATTCTAAATTTATCCGCGGAGAAGGCAGAATAGAAAAATTGGGCTTGCGCGGTTCGTGGGCTATTGGCGGTTCTATGGAAGACAACCAAAAAAAATACAATCTCCTCAACCAAACCGATCCTACCAGTTACCGCTGGAAAGAAATTTATCTGGAAAAGAAAATTGCCGACAGCACCCGCCAATTTCTTTTGGCTCAATTGTATTATCGGGACAACGATTCCGTGCGCAACAATCGCCTGGTGAATGTAAATAAAATTCTCGGTTTAAAAGCAGCTACAGAATTGATTAAAAACGATAACACGCAGCTTTCCATGCAACTTCACTACCGAAGGTTTTTTTACCAAAATGATGATTCTCAAAAAGACAACGAGAATTTCGTTATCGGGAATATTACTTATACGCAAAAGTTTTTCAACAATGGTATCAGGTTGCAAGCTTTTTATGAATTGGGAACGGGGCAAGAAGCACAGCGCGAGTTTCAATACATTAAGGTAACCGACGGACAAGGTTTATACAAATGGACGGATTATAATGGTGATGGCATTCAGCAACTGGATGAATTTGAAATCGCCGAATACGCCGATGAAGCGCAATACATCCGCATTTATACCAATACGGTAGATTATTTACCTTCTAATAAAAACAAGCTACAAGCCGCTTTGTATGTAAATCCCTCCGTTATTTTCGATTCGCGAAATGCATTTTTAAAACGTTGGAATTTTAATGTTTCGGTGCTTTCGCAAAATTCTTATTTAAAGAAAGATAAAGTCTTGGAATGGAATCCTTTTCACTCGGAAGATAACCAGATTTTAAAAATTCAGAACTTGCTTTTCTCTGCACAATTTAACCCTACAGACCAGTCGGGATGGAATGCTTCTTATAAATTTGCAGACACCCAAAACCTGATCAATGCGAATTACAGCGTGGAAAACAACATCAGAAAAAACCATACGATAAATTTGGGGTATGCTTTCAACAGAAACCTACGCGCCGATTGGAGCAATCAACTGGGCGAGATTGTAAATTCCTCGCAAATGTTTTCCTCGCGGAATTATACTTTAAATAAAATAGAGACGCGCCCTAAAATCACTTATAATTTTTCGCAAGCCATTCAGGCAAGTTTGGAGTTTTCTTACAAAAACCTAAACCGCGCCGATGGCGAGGAACAACTGAAAACAGGAGAAATCACCGGCGGGCTGCAATGGGAAAGAAGCAAAACTTCTATTCGCGCCAATCTTTCGTTCATCAACAACGATTTTAGCGGCAACAGCTTTTCTATTGTGGGAAACCAAATGTTGGAAGGTTTAAAGGCGGGGAAAAACCAAGTTTGGAGCATTCTTTTCCAACAGAGTATTAATTCTTTTTTAAACCTAAACATCAATTACGAGGGGCGAAATTCGGGAGAAAGAACCATTCATGTGGGAAGTGTGCAGGTAAGGGCGAGTTTTTAGGTTTCTGGTGGGGATTTTTTTCATATTTCAAGCAAAGGATTTTTCATTTTATGTCTTTAAAAATGCTTTTTATATAAAGCAAAATATGAAAATGCTATTTATAAAAAACGAAATGATTTTCTGAAATCAACAACGGTTAGAGGATTCATTTAAGACTGCAATTTTTATTCTTAAATGTACAGCAGCTTATTACAAATATAGACTCATCCGGATCCCCCATTTGATCTAAAAAATATCACGATATTAACATCGGACTATATACGGACTATCTACGGGTTTGATAGGGAGTTGCTTGGGGGTATCTTAGGAGCCTAAAACTTTCTATATTATTTGGTTGTTATTGCAGCAAAATTATTACAAAAATAAAGTCATTTTAATCACTAAAAGATCTAAAAATACTGCGATCATAAAATAGGACTAACATCGGAGTATCTACGGGTTTGATACGGAGTTGCTAGGGAGTATCTTAGGAGTCCGAAAATCCCCTATTATTTAGCCCTAATTATTGCAAATATAAAGTCATTCAAATCACCCATTAATCTAAAAAATACTTCGATAGTAAAAATAGGACTAACATCGGAGTATCTACGGGTTTGATGGGGAGTTGCTTCGGGGTTGCATCTTTGTAATTCGGGAAGGATTTTTTTTGCCAAAACGTTTGATGGGGAGTTGCTTCGGGGTTGCATGGGAGTAACTCTCCTTATGGCCCGGAAAAAGTTTTCTTTCTATCTCCGGTTGAAAGTTCTTTGGGCAAAATAATCGTTTTTTTTTTCGCGACAAAACGCAATAGTAAATGTATTTCAATTCCAGCAAGGTACGATTAAGAGGTTTCGATATCTTGATCTGGATCTTCAGGATACGTTTCTTTCAATTCCAATAAGGTACGATTAAGAGGCCTCTGCAAGCTCGTGGTAAATGTTATCAAGCGATCTTTCAATTCCAATAAGGTACGATTAAGAGCTGTGTTAGGTGCAGTGCTTTTAAAAATCAAAATTACTTTCAATTCCAATAAGGTACGATTAAGAGGCAGTTCCAAAAAAATTAGAAGAAACCGCTTTAACTACTTTCAATTCCAATAAGGTACGATTAAGAGGAGCGATATGTTAGGAGGAACGTGTGATTATACCGTCTTTCAATTCCAATAAGGTACGATTAAGAGGTTATTTGCCAATATCCCAAAAAGCGAAATAACAGTCTTTCAATTCCAATAAGGTACGATTAAGAGCTCAACTAGAATATGAGGCTGCGAAAAGACAAAGAACTTTCAATTCCAATAAGGTACGATTAAGAGCATCAAAAAATAAGCATTCAGGAAGGAAATTCTCGGACTTTCAATTCCAATAAGGTACGATTAAGAGCCGTAAAATTACAAAAAATAATGTACTCATTATCATTAAAGTAAAGATGGTTTTTATCTCGAATTTCACGGGAAAAGTCGTCTGTCTGCAATGGTACAAAAAGTGCCGGAGACAGACGACTTTCTATATGTTTGATTATCAATTATTATATGTATTCGAAAATGTCAAAGAACTTCTTTTTCTAAAAAAACGACTTGACCGACGATAATTTATAAAAAATTATCGAGCTCGTTTTTTTCTTTTCCTATCACTTCTTTCTCCAACCAATCTTCGTTTCTGCTGGTAAAGATAATTAAACTATCTTCTTCTTTGTTCATCATTCGGGTGGCTTTCATTTTAAGCTCTCGCAAAGTGGCCGGCGTTAGCTCTCCTTCAAAAACGGAATTCTGTATCCAGTTCAAATATTGGCGGCAAAGTTTCAGCATTTTTGCTACGCGCTTTTCTCCTATATCGTAAACTAAAATAATGTACATGTTACCACCACGCTTTAAAGGGTTTGTATTCTTCAATTTTCATAATATGCTTAATGAGTTTATAAACCTCTAACTTTACAAGGTGTTTGTAACTTACATTTTTGTTCAAATTCCTGTGCATAATGGTTTGGCTCAGTCGCTCTTCCCAAGATTTCAACACTTTTTTCCTGCCTGAATCATTTAGCAGGCAAGAATCTAGTTTTTTATCAAAATCTTTTTCAGATAAAATATTCTTATTCAACAAAGTAAAAATCAGTCTATCTACCAAAATAGGTTTAAAAACTTCAGAAATATCCAATGCCAATGAATATCTTCTGAATCCTGGTTCGTGGAGATAGCTAATCGTTGGGTTTAGCTGAGTGTGATATATCTGATCCAGACAAAGTGTATAGCACATCATATTACAAAAAGAGATCAGTGCATTGACTTCGTTGGATGGCGGCTGCTTTGTTCGGTTTCCCATTTCAAAATTGGGGATAATTTCCTCAAACGCGTGATAATATACCAAGTGCATATTGCCTTCCCAGCCCATGAGTTCGCTGATGTTTTTTGCCTGTTGCTTTTCCTCTTTGTAACGTTCAATCTGCTCGATGTGTTGCTCCAAGTTTCTCCCTCGCCCCTGGTAGTATTTTAAATTCCTCAACATATTAGCAGCTGCACCTTCGATAAATTTTTGTGCAATTTCCATTCTGAGTTTTGGGCGTGTGTAATGTTTTGTCTGCTCTATCAGGACTTTCCCGCTCAGCAAATAATCTTTGGGCATAAAACTTCCGGTATAGTGTTCATAATAATCAAAAAAGTGAACGGGGATTTGATTTTTGCCCAATAAATTATACATAGCAGAATTGGCATCCAATGCTCCAAAACAGTACAGGTTTTTGATTCCCTCAATGGGCAGGTACTTGGCCTGTCCTTCATTTCCGTCTTTGTCAACCGGAACAAATTTCAGGGTGTTGTCCTTCCGACTGAGCCGACCGGGATTAAATAGGTAGTAAGATTTTTTCATAACTATAGTTCACCGGAATAACAGAAATCATAATAACTGCAACTTTTACATATTTTGGCATTGATCACCGGAGGGCAATTCTCACTCAGCATCAGTTGACGGATATCCGATACGGTTTTCTCCAAATATTCACAGTCAGCATCAGTCAGTCGGACAGTTTCAGTTTCCCGCATCTTGGGATATTCAATGATTCCTTTTTCTGCTTCAATTCCATTGAGTTTCATCATCCACAGGTAAAATTTCACCTGCCAGATATGTGCTTCTTCTACTTTGTTGCTTCGTTTGGTTTCATGTATAATCTTGTTTTTGGGGTCAAAAAAATCGATTTTACCGCTTAGCGATACACCATTGAGTTCATAAAAGACTTCAATCTGTGAATACCGCTCGCTTCTCTGCTGATAGCTTTCTTCTTCAATTACTTTTCCGTCAGCAACCAGGTCGGAAGTTTGCTCCATTCTGATTTCGTTTGCATGTAACCAACATTCTCGTGGGCAAACTTTGTAAAGGTTGATGAGTGTGGCATTGATAATCATAGAAATTGTGTTTCATTACTGTTCTGGAAAAGGCGATCATTCATTCCATCATTCATGGAATAAAACATGTTCCAATGTTCTATGTATTTATAACCATACTCGCTTTTTTCGGGATCTCCAATAAATTCATTCATTCGTGTTTCCATGCCATGAGTTGCAAACAGCGAAAAGACAAACTTGGACATTATTCCTTGTAAAATCTTTTCTTCTGTTTTTTGCTTTATAAACTCCTTTTTGTTGTGAATAAGGTTCAAATAAATATCAAACACTTCTTCGCCTTCAATTTCATTTTTATCATTTGGGAACACTTCACATAGTCTCAGAAATTCTAATTCAGACTTTGAGAAAACTTCTCCTTCCACGCTTCCATCTATGGTAATTGGAATTGCTAATGGAATAAAGCAAGAAATATTCTTTTGCTCAATCAGTTTAAAACCATCGTGCACAGATTTGAATTTTAAAGACTTAATTGCATTCTCATAATCATTAAAGTTCTCTACCATTTCTTTCTCATTCCAATCATTTCTATCATTCAGAACAATATCATATAATCGGTCAAAGTCTTTGTTGTTTAGAATCTCAATGTATTGTTCAGGTTTGATGTGTTTTCTTGTTAATTCCAACCGTTTATCTTTTCCATAAACAATCGCTTCCTTGTTGTAATTAAAAAGGAACAAAACGCAATCTTGTTTGTTTACATTTCTGTTAATTCTGCCTGCTAACTGCTCATCGCTATCAATTAAAGAACGATCCTTAAAACCTAAGTCCATATCTATATCTACACCGGCTTCTACTACCTGGGTTGTAATCAATAAGATTTTCTTTTTTCTGTTGTTTTTGTTTTTGAGGAAATTGATAATTTCCTTTCTGCGATGTGGAAGAATGGTACCGGATAAAACAAATATTTCATCAAAGAAACCATTGTGTTTTTGCTTTATTATCTCATGAAATTCTGAAGCTGTTTTTTTGAAAATAAATTCAATGATGGTGTAAACACTTCCTGAAGGCTTTGCATTTCCAAAATCTTTTTCGGAATAGGTTTTGGATTCAGCTAAAAGTCTTTCTGAAATCTCACTAAGCTCTAAATCTTTTCTGTCTAAATAATCGAAATTAAAAGTTACTCTTCCGGAGAAGTTAGGATTATTGAAGTAATTTGTCTTAGCATTGGGCAGCAAGTAAACGAAATCCTGAACATTTTCTTTGATGACATTCAGTTTGTCTAACTTCGGCAGCGTTGCCGACATCAATATAAATTTGATATTGAATTTGTCAGCAAACTGCTTCACAAAATAAATAACCTTATCCCAATGTTGTGGATTATAAGATTGTAATTCATCAATCACTACAATAGAATTGGCCATGCGATGCAACAAATAGTTGGCTTCTTTCTCATTTGTTTTTAGGATATCGAAAAAACGAATGTGGGATAAAAAAGTAAATGGATAATTGACAAAAAGATGGTTGATATAATTAAGTTGATCATTCCCGTAATTATCATCTTCACCATTCATTTTTATACCGGCATTGGAATGTAATTCCACCATTTCATTTTCCTGTAAACAGAAAGTTTCCTTAAGCGATTTATAAGTTTGGGTAATAAGCGTGGTAAAAGGAAATACATAAAATACTTTGTTGTATTTCCCTTGATGAATTTTCAACAATTCTATTGCCGCAAGGGCTGACAAATTAGTTTTTCCTCCTCCGGTAGGTGCTTCAATATAAAATAAATTTTTGTCCGCATTCAACCGAATATTACGGATTACCTCAATTGCCATTTCTGTTCGCAAAACATTCAGGTTGTCTCCCGTTGCAATCTTCGGATTTTGAAACTCATAATTTTCGAGTTTTTTGAAAACAACTTTGTTGTAATTTTCCTTTCCTTCTGCTTCGTTTAACCAATCAGCGGTTGTAACAAACCGGTATATTTCTTCAATCCTTTCTTTCGAAAGTGTGCCAAAATCAGTAATTTTTGCTGAATATTCTTTATTACTATTCATATACTCACTGGTTGCTAAGTAATCCGAAGCGGTAAGTAATGAAAAGTTAAGTCGGCTGAGTGCGTAGAGGGAGAATGAGTTTTCTGTATTTAGAATCTTTTTATTGGTCAGCAAATCATTTTCACCTAATAGTTGAATGATTTTGGGGTTAATGCTGTAACTGAATGTAAGCAGATATTTCGATAGAAATTCTTTAACCTCGCTGAAGCTAAACTTTGCTTTAAAATCTGCAAACCCTGTGGTATAAAGGCTATCATCATCAAACCGTCTGCTATGATGTTTGAAAATAGAATACGATAAATAAATGCAGGTTGTGATTAATATAGGATTAGATTTATGCTCAAATGCAATTTCATTCAGATGCTTGCTTAGATATATGAATGCACTTAATGCCGAGTGTGTAGAACCGATGGGGCTATTAGAATTAACAGAAGAACGGAACAGTTCATTTTGCATTTTATCAAACTGGAATCGTTCGTTTATTTTTCCGAAATCGTGAAAAATCACCGTGTCCGCAAACAAATGCTTTAAATAATTCCCCGCTTTTGAGTCGTCACTTCCAATTATATCAGATATTATTTTATCTATAACAGGATCAAGTTTATGAACCTCAACAAGTTTTATAAAATAATCATCAACCAACCTAATGTGTTCTTCTAAAGTTTCTTTAGGTATATTTACATTAGTCTTCGGCCGATGAGCAAAATAATTCCCTGCATCACTCAAAAAGGTATGCAAGGCAGGGAATTCACGCACGATTTCGGATACAGATTTAAAATAATTGGACATACGCATTTAACTCATTGATGAACACTAAGCCTTCAATTAAATGAGCATTTCTAATTGGATAGTTTGAAAACGCAAACTCAGAAAGATTATATTGCATTAATTCAAGATCAAAATCTTTGGGCAATCTTTCAAAGTATATAAAATTTTCCTCTTCAATGTCCACACTTAACAGGTCAGCAAACGGTTCTTTATCGGTACTGTCTTTTAATACAATATTTTTCTTAAATACGGATTTGATTCTGACACTTCCATCTTTTTCTATTCTTCTTTCAGAAAAGTCATGCTCTTTAAAGGCTGACGGATCCCACCATGCTGCACATTCATTTTTGCCTAAATAGGGAATATATACGGAATGACCATTTTGTAAAGAATCATAAAGTGTATTCTGTAATTCATTTTCCATATCCAATAACAAATAAATCCGATAGGCAGGACTGATTAGTGTAAGCTCTTCGGTCAAAAAATTAGATCCTTTATTTGCGTAGCCAACTGTATTCGAATATTTGATATTGGTCTTTGCAAAATTTCCTTTATCGTGATTCAGTGGTTCAATGCCAACTTTTAAGTCTTTTAGCTTCTCATAATACTCCGGCAGTTTGCCTTTTTCTTGATAACCACTCAACCCAAGGATTGCTCCTAATATGCCTAATATAGCAGGTTTATGAATAACATTATAGGATAGATTTATAGTGTTGTTGGTTTCCGGCTTTCTGAAAAAAGCAAAATCAGCTTGTAAATCAAATGATATAAGTTTCATAAGCTGAAAGTTTATAATTCAGAAAATACGGCCCCAGCAGGCTTATTCAATACTTTTGTGTTGGATTTATTGTAATAGATCTCTATTTTTTCTATTTCATTCTTGATATACGCTTCTTCAAGCAGAGAACTTACTTTAGACAAATCAATTTCCTTCTCCTCATTAATATCAATCAGGCTTACGAATGATGGCAACACTATGGTGGATTCCGATTTAAGTTGAACCCAAAGTAGCAACTCATTCTCTGTTCCGGCCTTTGCCGCCGAATCATAATAAGTAGCACCTTTTCTCAGGCCATCTTTAAGCTTTGAGATATCTCCGTCGGTCAATCCTTCGCCGTTTATCCGAGCCACATCATCTTCAATATTTTTGGGATTCACTGAAAAATGATGAACATAATGTCCTTCCTGTAAACGAGATTGCGTGCCTAATGTAGTCATTGTACTATCGGCACTCGCTTCATTTGAATTTCTAAACGGTGACATAATCTGTTCGGAATAGATGACATTCTCAACAAATTTGTTCAATCCATGCGTAATCTGGCAGGTTCCATGAATGGAAATATTCGTTTTCCCCGCGTATGTACCTCCGAATAATCTAACGTCCAGGCGCTTCAAAATATTACTCAAAACTTCTAATCTCAATTCGGGACTCTTGTCCTTTCCTTTAAAATCACCAAAATGTAGCTTGTAGGTTTCATCCAATGTGCGAGGAGACATTTCCTCACTCAGAGATTTAAAGTAAAATATGTTTTCTCCCAATGCGTTTTTCCAATAATTCCTGATAGAATATTTTAAGGCTTTATCCGTGGCATAGATGGTACCATTGGGCAATTTTCTGGGTTGCCCTGAAAAATCCGCATTATAATTTGAATTGATAGATTTGATGATGGCAGCGCCATAAACTCTGTTTTTGAATGTTGTCATTATGAATTATTTTTATTGGTTGAACTAAATAATTGATTTTTTGCAAATACCCCGGAGAGGATTTGGGGTAATAAATGTTTCAGATTTACATCAGTTTCATAGCTTAATACAAATGCCGCTACTTTTTCAAAATTCCCAGAGAAATTCTCGTGCTTGTATCTTCCAAAGTCATTGGCAATAGCCTTTTTGAATTCGGTACATTTTGACTGTTGCAAATAGGGCTCCAGCAGATTATAACTATTGTCTGCAGATTTGCTCTTACTTAAAATGTATTCGATAACCTGACCAGCTGCGAATGCAAATTTTTCATCTGTTATATTAGGCAATTCTTCACCGGAAATGAGAGCGGCGACGAAATCCTGATACTCTTTTAATTTGTTTACCATATTTATTTTTTGTTTAGGATTAAAATATTCAAATAAACTATACCAAATGTTTAGCTTTTCTTTTATACCATACCCGTTTCCGTTTTTAATGTCATCCAAAATGCTGTTAAACACCATTTCATAAAAGACATTTCCATCAATAGCATTTCGCCGGGATTTGTAGACGTAGTCATATACCGATTTTCTGTATTTAGAGTAAGAACCAAATGTCCGATCCAACTTATCGTACTCCTTTTTACTGAGATCTCCGAAATAATCGACCCGATGATATATGTTTTGTATTAAAGGTTGCAATACCTGTTGTTCGAAATCAAAAATGGTTTTAATAAGCGGATAATGCTTATAGGATTTACCTCCTTTCTCTTTTATCTCAAAAAGATTTTGAATGACCAGACCCTTCATCTCATATTCAAACTTGGATACAAAGTCAAAATCTTTAAATACAATTCCATCCTTTGTATTTTGCCAAAAGAGAAGATAATAATTCGAAATATCTTCTTGAGTTGATTCTACTAATTTTTGAATAATTTCTCTGTATCTGAATTTGAGCCCGCTCTCACGAAAGATACTTATAATCCTCTTCTGCAATTCTTCTTTATAAATAAAAATAGGCAGCGGGTTGGGCAAAGTTTTATTCGGAAAGATATTTTTTAGATCATTCAGCAACTGCGCATCTATGTTCGATATTCTTCCCGTAATATCAAAACTCGCGGTTTGATGCATTAGAAAAGGCATATTGCTATTGAATCCGTTCATGAAATTGCTGGTACCGTATATCAGACCTTGCTCATCTGGTGCCGTATTATACTTATCCGTATTAAAAAGCTTATCATCCAAATACTTTTTATGCACTTGTTTATACTGTTCAAGAGGTGCATCCAGATAGAAAATGAGATAACTGCTATCTTCCAAAGATTTCACTTTCAATAATTGTTGGTCAACCTCAGCAATAGTCTCCTTCAGGGTTTCCTTTGCAGCTTTTTCTTTTGTTTCTTTGAGTTGTAATTTCAACTGATTATTCCTTTCCTCTAACTGTTGAAAAACAGTTGCATTTTTCTCTTCAATTTTAGCTATCAATCCGGAAAAGTCTCCATGTGTAAAAAAAGCTTTAAAAACTATATATTTTTCTTTCTCTACGTCATCTTCAAATAGGGTAAATGCCTTATTAAAATAGTCGCCAAAGCGTTCATAAATCTGCCTTTTCTTCTTAGTTTGATTTTCACTATATTTAGCGCCACCTTCTAAATGCTCTCTTTTAAACGCCACTGCAAATGGGGAACAAGTATGAATAGCTTTGGTTGGTAGATCAAAACACTTATTAGTATCAATACACCACGCATTTTGCTGCAATAATTTACATTTATTCAAAAAGAGTGACGGTGCGTCCTTTTGCTTTTTGGAAAATTGTTCAAATTGAAAGTCGTTCTTATCAACAGAAATCTCCCCTTCTTCATTCTTTTTCAAGTGAAGTAAAATATGAAGACCTTCCTTTGGTAAAGAGCCAATACTTTTGAACTCCTCATCCAGATTTTCCGTAAAATTTATCAGTTCTTTTATCATTCTCTAATCTTTATTATAGCTAATTATAGGTTCTTTATAACCATCATTGCAGTTTACATTCATACAAATATATTAAATTATATCATTATTATGTCTATTGTAGAGAATATTTTTATATTTGCACGTCAGCATTTCCTTTTAAGCAATGAAATCGAACCGTCTTGGAATTGAAATTTGTTAGGTCTATTGTGTGGAGTGCTGACATTTTTACCATTTTAAAACCAATAGTGATGCAAGATGCTAATTTATTTTAAGTATTTTCCCCTTCCGGAATCACCTCCACACATCCCATTCCCTGGGAGTTTTCCAGTCCAATCCCTGTATTGTAAATAAGTTCTATAAACCGCTTTTCGGCTGTTAGCTTAAGTTTAAAATTCAAATATCCTTTGATTTGGGTTTCGCCATCGGTGCCTTGTTTGATATGAACCAGCCGGGGGCGATAAGGATTCTTATAATACTCGACTTCAGCATTGAGCACAGCATTTTCTGCTGTCGATTCATTATAGGAATCTCTGATTTTTCCACGCCAATTGTGCAGAAGACTTTTAATATACAGCAGATCATCTGGTTTTAAGTAATTATAATTGTTTTTTTCGTTTTTCACCCCCATTAAAACGGCAGATATCGGTCTGAAAGTAGTTTGGATTATTTCATTCTCGGCATTTATATTTTTCCATGGATTTTCTTCTGCAATCACCGACTGTACTTTGAAATCAACCTTTGATTTTTTGTCAGCAATTGTAATATTTTCTGCTTTGAACAAACCCGCAATGAAGTTTCCGGAAGCTTCCGGCATATGAAAGTGCACAAAAAACTCAACCTTATCATCTAAAAGTTGCATTCTGTTGCCATTCATTAATTTAAATTTCAGTTTCAAATCAGAGAAAGTGAAGAATTTATATCCCTTACCATAACCTTCCTCATGCAGAAACCTGGCATATTCTGCATCTCCTTTTGCCAATATTCTGTATATGACCGAGCTCAGCGGATACTGGTAGTTGATTGGAATTTGATTTCCTGAAATCCTATGTAATATTATTTTAAACCTCATGGTTACTATTTTTCCATAAAAATACTTTTATCTTTTTACTTCACCAAGTGTGCAACCACGCGAATTTGTTCCTCGGGATGTTCGCTCTCGTCCAAGCCTTGCACTCGAATTTTAATGTTTTTACCCAATCCTATTTTCAAGAGTTTGTAAAAAATACGATTGTGCTCACGGGGCACATAACCTAATTTCCAATTTTTGTAGCTCAGCATCACCGCACGGGCATCGTATTTATTTTCCTCATCTAAGGATATATTCAGTTGTGTTCCCATTTTCAATTCCGAAAAGGCTTCAGCACCGTCGTAATAGGTAAATCCTGCAATGTTGAAATTCGCAAGATGCTCTTTGTTGTACTCATTCTTTTTCATTTTGATTTCATTTTAAAAACAAATATCAAAACGTCCACTGCCAAATTCTGTCAGTTACTAAAATTATTTTTCATTTTTCTCAAAAACTCTTTAAAATTTTCCGGTTCCACCACTTCAATTTCTCCGGGCAATCCCAATACAAACCTTCCGATACCATGAAAATCGGCAATGGGAATATCTAACAAATAATGATTATTTTCTTTCTTTAAATACTGTTCGGACAATGGATATTCTTCCCGAAGCAGATTATAAGCTTTCAAACTCAACATCGCAACAACGCGGGTAATCGGCTCGGGAGCAGACATTCTAAAAGCATCGTGAAACGGTAATTTATGACTTTGCTCAAACCGCCAATCACGATCCAAAATTTCAACATCACCAATTCTGGAAATTTTGAATTGTTTACTTTTTTGGTCGGATAAATCGAAACACCACACAGCTTTATAATCTTCCATAAACCGAAAAGGCTCTACCTTTCTGTCGCTTACCGTGGAGCTGTTGGAAGATCGATAGTCGCACAATTTAACGCTTTTCCTCTTGTTGATGCCTTCTGTCAGTTTTTTTATCTTTTCAATATTCGAGGAATCTTTAATTCTTTTCAAAGCTTTAAAATCATACAAGGTGTGTAATTTCCTCATCAAGCGGAGCATTGCTTCATTTTCAATGTTTAAATTTTCGAGCGAATGATAAAATATTTCCGCTTCTTCTTCGGTAAAATGAAAAAGCTGATGCATGTTTTTCATTTCCGATGTATCCTGCATAAATCGATACCGCCCGCCTTGGCGATCGAGAATTAATCCGGCGTTTTCCAAATTGCTTAAATAGCGATAAACCGTTCGTTCGCTAATTTCGAAGCGTTCTTTTAACTCTTCCATACTGTAGCTTCTATTTCCCGATAAAAGCATTAAAAGCCGTATTGTTTTCTCCATGCGATGATATTAATTTTTAACCAACACTTTATATGAAATTCAGATACAACCACTAAAAAACACACGCTCAAAATTCATTCGCATAAAAATACAAATTTTAACTTATATTAGGATAAAATCATAAATGAAACACTAATTATAGGTTAAAATACAAATCTATATTTCGAATTTATTATCAATATACCACCCACTAAAACCCTTTTATTTTTCAAAAACCAAAGCTTTACGAAGCGGTATATTTTTATTTTATAAAATCGTAATTTTGCCGCATGATTAAAATCGGCTCCATCGAATTACCCGACTTTCCGCTTCTGCTGGCTCCTATGGAAGATGTTTCGGATCCTCCTTTTCGCAGGCTTTGCAAAATGCACGGAGTAGATATTCTGTATTCGGAATTTGTTTCTTCCGAAGGGCTGATTCGCGATGCCATAAAAAGCCGACAAAAACTGGATATTTTCGACTATGAACGCCCGATAGGCATCCAAATATTCGGCGGTGATGAAGAAGCCATGGCCATGTCGGCAAAAATTGTAGAAACGGTAGAGCCCGATTTGGTGGACATTAACTTCGGTTGCCCCGTAAAAAAAGTAGTTACCAAAGGCGCCGGCGCCGGAGTGTTGAAAGATGTAGATTTAATGGTTCGCCTCACAAAAGCCGTGGTACAATCTACCCACCTTCCTGTAACCGTAAAAACGCGATTGGGCTGGGACGAGCATTCCATCAATATTGAAGAAGTTGCCGAAAGACTTCAGGAAACGGGAATTAAAGCCTTGTCCATCCACGGCAGAACCCGCGCGCAAATGTACAAAGGAACCGCAGACTGGACTTTAATTTCCAAAATAAAGCAAAACCCCAATATCGAAATTCCCATTTTTGGCAACGGAGATATCGACTCTCCCCAAAAAGCTTTGGAGTATCGCAATAAATACGCCTGCGACGGCTTGATGATCGGGCGCGGCGCCATTGGAAACCCTTGGATTTTCAACGAGATTAAACATTTTTTTAAAACCGGAGAACTTCTTCCGGAGCCTTCCATCTCCGACAGAATTCTCGCCGTTCGCCAACACGCCGAATGGTCTGTGGAATGGAAAGGAGAACATTTGGGCTTGGTGGAAATGAGAAGACATTATAACAATTATTTTAAAGGTATTCCTCATTTTAAACCTTTAAAAAAACGTTTCTTGGAAACCGTTCGACTGGATGATCTTTATGAACTCCTGGCCGAAGCTGAAGGACAATATGCAGAAAATTTTGAAGCATAAACCCGCCGAATAAGGCTTTATTTTCTTTTATTCTTTGCTTACTTCCATTTGTTGTTGCTATCTTTACCGATGAAATTCGACTCACATGAAAATTACAAGTTACAACGTAAATGGCATTCGTGCAGCCATGCGAAAAGACTTAGAAGCCTGGTTAGAAGTGGCAAATCCCGATATTCTTTGCTTACAAGAAACCAAAGCACAACCCGAACAAATAGAAGAAGAGGGTTTTGAAAAATTAGGTTACCATAGATTTTGGAATTCGGCAGAGCGAAAAGGATACAGCGGCGTTGGGATTTTAAGTAAAGAAGAACCTCTTCATGTAGAATACGGAATGGGAATTGAGGAATTCGATGTCGAAGGAAGAGTCATTCGCGCCGATTATCCCGAATTTTCGGTGATTTCGGTTTATGTACCTTCTGCCACCAATATTTCCCGATTGGATTACAAATTGGCTTTTGGAGAAGCTTTTTTAACCCACTTAATCGAACTTCAAAAACAAATCCCTCACCTGATTGTTTGTGGCGATTTTAATATTTGTCATGAAGCCATCGACATTCACGATCCGGTTCGATTGGCGAGCGTGTCGGGATTTTTACCCGTTGAAAGGGAATTTTTAAGCAAATTTTTGGAGAAAGGAAATTTCACCGATGCTTTTCGTTTTCAACATCCTGAAAAAGTACAATACAGCTGGTGGAGCTATCGGGCAAATGCGCGAGAAAACAACAAGGGCTGGCGTTTGGATTATAATATGGTGAGCAACACCCTTCGAGACAAAATCGACAGAGCCGTGATTTTACCCGAAGCCAAACATTCGGACCATTGTCCGGTAATGGTAGAACTTAAAATATAGTTATCCATTAAGCAAAGCCTCCCCTTTTGGGAATTTAAACGACATCAGCAAATGTCCGTTTTCCCATTGCAGCACAACAAAGATTCTGTAACCCAATGATGGACGAAAACTTTAAAATTTAGAAATTCTAAGTCGGCACGACAACAAAGAAAAATTTGTAAAAGATTTCGTGAAAGCTTGGGCTAAAGTGATGAACGCAGACCGATACGATTTAAATTAAATTGAAATAGTTTAACTATCAAAGGCGGAATTCATTTTCCGCCTTTTTTTGTGTGAAAAAAATTGAGCTCTTTGCTATCTGGTTTTTATAAAAACCTACACTACTCCAGCAATATATTTTACGAATATGCAACGTTTTTCTCAAAAATTACATGAAATAAAATAAAAAATTTTGATAATTTAATTTTATTTTGTAAAATTGTTCTACAATTAGAACACAAAAACACAAAAACAATATTTAAATTTTTCAAATTATTATATCATATAGCATATATATGCCATATTAAAAATATTCAGTAGCTACGAATTGCGGAGATTTCCTTACTCCAAAGAAAAAAAGAGGAATAGTGCAATTGCTTACACGATAAAATAGCAAAAGGACGAAACCTAACCGCTCAAGTCCTTAATGGAGCTAAACACTTACAAATTATGAAAAAACAATTTTTATTTTTAGCATTTATGCTAATTGGAACGTTTGCATTTGCAAATGAAGGATTGACAGTGTTGGAAAATTCTAATTTTACCAAAGAAGTAAATTCAAACTCACTCATTGAATACAAAGTTGTAAAAAATGAATTTGGCATAGACGCTTGTTATATACGTTTTTGCTGGAATGTTTCAGAAACAGAAAGGAGATGCACTGAATGGCAACAAGTACCTTGTGAAACGCCGCTTGAAGTAGAAGGACTCGCTAACCCAACTGATCCTATTGGACGACCAGTGTAAAACCATTATTAATAGAGTACTGAAATTAACAAATTCAGTACTCTATTTTAACTGATAAAAAATAAATATTATGATATATCTAAGAATAACTTTAAATCTATTTTTTTTACTTGTATCATTATGTTATAAAGCACAAATAGTTGAAGTTCAATATCAACAAATTTTTAACACTCCATCAATTAGTTTAGATAAAATTTATAATTTAGTAATAAATGACACAATTTCAGTCTATTTAGAGAAACAGAGTAATCTAAAAAGCAACGAATCAAATTCTGATTCCAATTATAACCAGAAAACAATTGACATCAATATTGGAAACAAAGAAAAAAATAATTTATATGTAAATAAAAAAGGGCAATTTTATTTTATTGAAACATTTTTTGGAGAACCTTTAAAAATCAAAGAAGATCCTTTTGAAGAAAAATGGATAGAACTAGATTCAATTAAGTCTATATCTAATTTTAAATGCAAACTTGCAAAAAAGAAATTTAGAGGTAGAACTTATTTCGCATGGTATACCGAGGATATTCCAACAGTTTTTGGTCCTTGGAAACTAAATGGATTAAGCGGACTAATTTTAGAAGCTTATGATAGTAAAAATGAGTTTCACATTAATGCTCTAAAAATTAACTTTATCAATGAGAATCTACAATATTACACCAAACTCATTAATGAAAGTAATGAAGTTTTTCTGAATCAAAAAAATATAATCTCTATCTCAGATCTAAAAGAATTTATCAATGAAAAAAACAATGTAATTTTAAGTAGAATTAGTCAGCAACTACCTAGAAGCATCTCTGTACCAAAATTAAATGATGAATGTGACGAATGTGATGAGCCTCTTGAGAAATATTAGTTTTTTTATTATTTTAAATACTAACTTTTACTTTGCTCAAACAAAGGTTTATGGCACCGTAAAAAACGCTACTGGTGCTGCTTATTCTGCAAATATTTTTGTGAAAGACAATTTATCCAATTCTATAAAAGTTAGAACTTATTCGAATAAGGAGGGTAATTACGAAGTCATTATTCAAGAAACCGGTGATTTCAATTTAGTAATCATGTCTTTAGGATTTGAAACTAGGATTATACCTCTAAAAATAATATCAGGAAAGCATGAACAAAGAATTGATATTGTTTTAAAAGAAAAAATACAAGAGATTGATGAAGTTATAATTAATAAAAAACGCCCCATCTTGGCAAAGAAGGACACAATTAGTTTTAGAACCAAATATTTTACTGATGGAACTGAGCTAACAGTTGAAGATTTGTTAAAGAAAATTCCGGGTTTGCAAATTGATAGTGAAGGAACTGTCAAAATTGGCGAAAAAGAAATTGAAAAATTGATGATAGATGGAGATGATTTATTTGAGAAAGGATATAAAATTTTGTCAAAAAATATGCCCGCTTATCCTATTGAGGAAGTAGAACTTCTTAAAAATTACTCGAATAACCCATTACTAAAAGGTATTGAGAACAGTGATAAAGTAGCAATAAACTTAAAACTCAACGAAAATTCTAAAAGGGTTTGGTTTGGTAACATTATAGGTGGTTACAATGTTCTTTCTGAGAGTCGGTATGAGACCAAAGGTAACCTTATGAATTTTGGAAAAAAAAACAAATACTATTTTTTAGCAAACCTCAACAATATTGGAGACAATGCCACTGGAGATATTAATTACCTAATTAGACCCTACCGTTTTAATGACCCCGGAAGCATTGGTGATGACCAAACGGCTAATTCATTATTAGGCTTAGGTTTTGATACTCCTGATCTAAAACAAAAAAGAGTTAATTTCAACAATGCAGAAATGCTCTCGCTCAACAGTATTCTTACCCTTTCCCCGAAAACAAAACTTAAACTTTTGGGGTTCTTTAATTCGGATGAAAATGATTTTTATAAATATAATTTTCAATCTTTTAATATCGGCGATACTTCTTTTGAAAATACTGAAAACTTTGTTGGCAGAAAAAAAACATTAACAGGATTTGGCAAGGTGGACTTAACACATGATTTTTCTAAAAATAAAACATTAGAATACAGCGGAAAGATTAATCTTACGGAACTCAAAAGCCGTAGTAATGTATTATTTAATGATGAACCAATCAATGAAAACCTGCATACTAACAATCAGCTTTTTGACCAAAAAATAGTTTATACCAATAAAATAAAAGAAAACAAAGTTTTGCTTTTGTCGGGAAGATATATCAATGAAAAGACTCCACAAAATTATGCGACTAATCATTTTCTCTTTAGTGATTTATTTTCTGAAAATGCAAATAACACAAAACAATACAGTCAAAACCACATGCAATTTTTAGGAGTGGAGGCTCATTTACTAAACAGAATAAAGAATGGAGATTTATTTGAAATGAAACTGGGCAGCCAATTAAGAATTGATGATTTGGATACTCAATTAGAATTACTAAATGACAACACCTCTTTATCGTTTCCCAACAATTCTCAAAATAATATAACCTACTCCACCAATGATTTATATTTATCTGCAAAATATCGTTGGAAGTTTGGTAAATACGCCTTACTCACGCAAACAAGTTTGCATCAATTATTTAATCAATCAGAAAATTTCAACACCAAAACAAAACAAAATCCATTTTTCGTTGTTCCTAAGATTGGTTTAGATTGGGAAATTAACGAGAAAAACAAAATCATCGCTTCTTATACCTATAATACTACAAATGCAGAAATTTTAGATATTTATCCCAATTTTATTCAAACGGGATTTCGCTCTTTATCAAAAGGTTTAGATGACTTCAACCAATTAAACTCCTCCAATTTCGTATTAAATTATACTTATGGTAGTTGGAGTGATAATTTTTTCGCCAACACATTTATGGTGTATTCCAAAAACAACGATTTTTACAGTACAAATTCTATCATAAAACAAGACTATTCTACTTCGGAAAAAATAATCATCAAAGACCGAGAATTTTTTTCCGTTACATCCAACATTGACCGCTATCTGAAACCAATAAAATCAAATTTAAAACTAAATGTAAGCTTTACAAAATCTAATTATAAAAACATTGTAAATAATTCTGATTTAAGGGAAGTGAAAAGTACAGGAGTTATATATGGTTTAGAATTACGTTCTGGTTTCAAAGGTTTTTTCAACTATCATATCGGAACAAAGTGGAATTATAATCAAATTAAAACAAGCATTAAAAATTCATATACAGATAACATGAGTTTTCTGGATTTATCTTTTATGTTTAACGATCGGTTTAATATTCAAGTACAATCCGAACGTTACTTATTTGGAAATCTTGATAAAGGAAATAATCAATATTATTTTTTAGATGCTGAAGCTCGTTACACTATTAAAGAAAACAAACTAACGCTTTCTCTTGTAGGAAATAATTTATTTAATACCAAAACTTTCAGAAATTACAACATTTCAGATATTAGCATCTCCAAAACCGAGTATCGCTTGCAACCAAGGTATCTGATGCTGAAGGCAGAATACAGATTTTAGTACAAAATCCAAGTTTTTTGTCCGTGTAAAACAAAAACAATGTTGTACACCGCTATTATTCTTTGGTCATTTCAATTTTCTCTCCGTTTTGATTCATTATCAATTTATTTTCTTCCGGAATAAATTCAATTTTTACTCCCGCTCTATCAAATTTAAATTTATTTTCTTCATAACATTCTAAAGGAAATGCTGATTGCCCGGCTCCTTCACCTTTACCCATAAGCGTATTGCCATCTTTTGAAATTGTTAATTTTAATGGATAATCGGGACTTGAATAAGTTCCTAAAAATTTATCCAAATCTTCGGAATTAAGCGTAATGACCCTAAAGTTTGGAAATTCATAATCTTTTCCATAAACAATACTTAAAATTCCAATTATAAAATCATTGCGAGGAAAACGATCTCCAATGAGAGCTAAACTTAATCCTAAGCTGTCTTTTTGATTGTAAGCAACGACTGAATGTGTGGTACTTGTATCACCCGCATGCCCATAAAAAACATTTTCGTAAAAAGGAATAAACATCAAACCCCTGCCAAAAGTTTCTTCTTTTGTATAATTTGGTTTCATCTGCTCGAGACTTTCTTTTTTCAAGATTTTGTACTGAAATAAATTATACAGAAATGAGTTTAAGTCTTTTGTGGTGGCAACTACATCTCCAACTCCGATAATATTTGAAAACTCAAGATCCTTTACTTTTTCCCATTTCTCCTTATAGCCATAAGGGGGAAATAGGTTTTTTGTTTTTTCGGTAGCTGCTTCTAAGTTTTTTAACTTCAACGGCTGGGCTATATTTTCTGCAACAATGGCAGCATAATCTTTGCCAAATAAATTTTCCACAATTTTTGCCAATAGAAAATAACCCGAATTGGAATAAGCAACATTTTCGCTTGGTTGAAAGGAAACGCCTTGTTTAATGATTTCATCAAAGATTTCTTTTTCGTTTGCTTTTTCAATTAGCCAAGTTATACTGTCATTTTTCATTACAAAATCGCCTAAACCACTGGAATGTTCCAATAAATTTTTGATTGTGATTTTTTCGGAATTAGGGATTTTTGGGTAAAACTTTGAAAGTTTGTCGGCTAAGCTCAATTGGTTATTTTCAATAAGTTTAAAAACCAACGTTGCAGTAATCATTTTGGTAATTGAACCTATTCGATATTTAGTTTCGGCGTTATACTGAATATCTGTAAGTTTAGATTGTCCGAAACTTCTATTATAAATTTCTTTTCCGTCCTTGAAAATGGAAACACTACCAATTCCTCTGTCGTTGTTTTCAATGTGGCTGACCAAACTATCGATTTTCTGAGTATCAATATCTGCTGTTTCGATAACTTGTTTTTCCTGTGAAAAGGAATTTCCAAAAATGAAAAATGAAAATAATATTAGTAGAGTTTGTTTCATAGTTACTATAAAACCCGAATTTACGGTTTTTAAACCTCAAATTCCACCTGCGTGGATCAATAAATTATTTTACACGCACAAAATTAAGCGGAGCGGATCCGCTATTCGAGGTGGTGAAAATCATGTGGCTGGAATCGGTAAAATTCACCTTGTACCTATTTTCTCCTATGCGCACCACATCGGATTTTCCTTCGTTGCTCGCGGGATTTTCGTAATTTTCGTAGGAAATGGTATAACTAAGATTCTGGATATTTTCGCCTTGGGTAATGGTGAGCTCCCCACCGCTTTTAAAATTATAAATAGGTTTTTCACCGGATTGCAATTCCCAAATTCCTAAAATCCGGTTGAAAACAGGTTGGTCGTCTTTCATATCTCTGCAAGAAGAAAGGGCGATGCACGAAAAGATGACAAACAAACTGTATAAAATACTTTTTTTCATGAGTTGAAGCTGTTTAAATATAGAACGAAATTACTTTAATTTTGGTATAAAATAAAAGCTTTTCGTTGCCGAAAAGCTTTTAAAAACACCAAATCACAAAATATTAATATGAAAAAAATTCAAACTAATAGTGACCTGGCTGGGGCTCGAACCCAGGACCCATACATTAAAAGTGTATTGCTCTGCCAACTGAGCTACCAGGTCTAAAAAAAATTCCTTTTGTGCCTGCGACTGGATTCGAACCAGCACATCCTTTAGGATACCACCCCCTCAAGATGGCGTGTCTACCAATTTCACCACACAGGCAAAAAAAAATCTTCTGTAAAAAAGATTTTTTGCTTTGGTGACCTGGCTGGGGCTCGAACCCAGGACCCATACATTAAAAGTGTATTGCTCTACCAACTGAGCTACCAAGTCTTTTTCATCAACACTTTTGGTGTTTTAAAAAGTGGTGCAAAGATATGTTATTTTTTAAAATCTCAAAAATTTTTAGGACATTTGTTGAAAGCATTTTAAATGATTATTTCCTTGTTGGGCTACATGGGAAGTGGCAAATCCCACATAGCCAAAATTTTAGCCGAAAAATTAAATTACCAACTTCTGGATTTAGACAAGAAAATTGCAGAAGATAACCAAATGGATATTTCCTCTTTTTTTAAGCAAAAAGGAGAAATTGCCTTTAGAAAAGCTGAAAGAAGAACTTTGGAAGGTGTTTTACAAGCGAAAAACAACATTATTTTGAGTTTGGGCGGCGGCACTCCGGCTTATTACAACAATATGGAAATCATCAACGAAAACTCCAAAAGTATCTATCTGAAGGCTTCTATAAATACTTTGGCCACCCGATTGTCCAAAGAGAAAGCACACCGCCCCAAAATTGCTCATTTATCGGATGACGACCTTCCTGAATTTATTGCAAAACATCTTTTTGAGCGCAATGCTTTTTACCATCAGGCGCAACACATTTTGAACGTTGATAATAAAAATGGTGAAGAAATTGCGGATGAAATCATCAATATTCTTTCTCTTCCCCGTTAAAAAAACTGTCCCAATCGGCATCTTCATCCTCTCCATCCAAATAATCGTCCAATTCTCTTCGGTCTTTTTTGGTGGGGCGTCCCTCGCCTTTTTCGCGGTAATATTTTTGGGAAAGTTTTCGCGATTCCAATAATTCCAACTGAAGCGGATCTGTAAGATCTTTTATGTAAAGCGTTACCAATTTGGCTCCCACTCTGCTGTTGGGAATTTGTATCACTTTTATTTTATAATCGATTTGGTTTTTACGAATGGTAAACACATCGCCCACCATCACTTCATAAGCCGACTTTACAGGATTTCCTCCCAGCGTTACTTTTCCCTTTTTTACCTCGGCATTGGCAAGCGTTCTGGTTTTAAAATATCGTACAGACCACAGAAATTTATCTATTCTCATATTTTATTTATATTTTTGCGCAACCTATTTTATTTTAGAAAACGAAATTATTTATAAATATACAATGAAAAAAATACTGTTCTGCTTTTTATGGGTTACTCTTCTATTTTCTTGTAAAGAAGATGACTATTTTGCTCCTACTTATCCGATATTGGATCAAGCCAAACAAAATGATTACGACGATAAAGCCATAAAAAATTATTTGGAAAACACTTATATTACCGATAGAGGAAAGATTACCAGCAGTAAAACGGATGTCAATAACGACGAAATTGAAAATCGTAAACTTGCCGATTTAAATCCCATTACATTACCTTCCGGAGTGGTTTATATTATGATTCCGGATGCTCAACCTGAAGATGGAATTACGCTGGGCGCTGATGATTATTTATCTTTTCAACAGGTTGGTTTTGCCATGCGTGCGGTAGAAACCGATGGCGAAATTAAATTTGCAAATGAAGTTTCTTTTAACAACACCATCGATGGCAGCGGAATACCTTTAAACGATCCTATGTGGTATCACGTCCCGCAATCGGTTTTGGATAAAGCAAAAGAAAATAATTCTACCGAAGGCGACGAAGCCAGAACCCAACGAAGTTATTATGAAATTGAAGGTTTTCAAGAGGCTATTTTAAAATTTAAATCCTTCGATCTGCCCAATGAAGCCAATTACAATATGCAAGGAATTATTATTGTTCCTTCCCGCGCAGCATTTGGAAAAGATCCGCATTACAATTATGTGGGAATAGGCTTGAACGATTTTTCCTTCGTTTTCAATTTCCAATTGTACCGAGCACATCCCAGAACGGAAGCCGAAAAATAATCGGATATCAATTTAAATCTAAAGCCTGCGTAGTTTGCAGGCTTTTTTATGTCCAAATTTGTTGTACAATTTCCAAAGATTCCGGTGTGCGAAACCCCGGAATATGAATTTGAAAATAAACCAATAAACTCTCCAACATTTGTTGCCGTTGCGAAGTGGTAAGCGGAACATCGTACGAAGATATTTGGAGCTTCTTCCAAAGAGCCGAAACTTCTTCATGAAACAAATGATGCGAGGGATTGATATCGAAAACACCTTTTTGAGGATTTAAAAAAGGTTTTTCATCAAGAAGAGGATGAATTCCCAAAACCTTTGAAAGACGGATTAAAAACTGAATGTGCGCCGATAAATTATTTTTTTTCAATTGCTCCAACAACAATTTTAACTCGTGATAAACTTCTTCTACAGAAACTTCATCCCGCAATACTTGGTTTAAAAATTCGGCTAAAAAGAAAATAATGGAATTGATTTTCACGTCCCATTCGGGCGCTTTTTCTGCCAATTGTAAATTCGAAATTTTGGGCAAGCCTTTTGAAGAATGACTGCTGTTAAATTGCAATTCCAAAAGTGGCTGCAACAATGCTTTTTTCCGATTGTTTTTGGAATAAAGTCCCCGAAGATAAAAACTCTGGAACCCTCCCGATTGGGTAAAAAAATGTAAAATGGCATCGTAATCGCCATATTTAATGTAGGAAAGTAAAAATCCTTTTTCGGTTATCATCAGTTAACTACTGCAATTTTCACTGCTTTTTTTTCGGTTCCATCGCCATTGGTCATCAACACAAAATAAATTCCCGAAGCCACCCTAATTCCTCGATCGTTGTTCAAATCCCAATAATAAACGCCGCCATTGGCTACAGCTTTATGAACCAAATTTCCCGCCGAATCTGTAATCCTGATATGGGTTTTATCCGCTAATCCTTTCAAGGTAACATTTCCTTTAAACTGAGAATAAACCACCGGATTGGGATATACTATCACCTCTGAAAAATCTCCCGAAACTTTGGTTATATCGCTTCTATAAGCAACCATTCCATCTATAGAAGCAAAATAAACCCTTCCTGTTTTATCATCTATCTGAATGTCCGTAATCGTATTGCTGGGCAGTGGAGAATTTTCGGCGGTAAAATGTGCCAAAGTCTGCTGCCCATCGGAAGAAAGATAATAAACACCGCCGCCTTGCAACGAAATCCATTTTCGATTACCGGCATCTACCGCAATGGCTAAAATGGGATAATCGCGAAAAAGCTCTTCGCCCAAACCATTCTGCTCAATAATGATGGGCTCGGCCTTTACATCGTTTTGGCGAATAGCGTTGTCTGCATCTCGCAATACCCGAAGTCCTTGGTTTTCGCCAATCCAAAGATCTCCATATTGATCCATGGCATAGCTTTTTGCCGTTTTATCGACCAAGCCATTTTCCACCAGCACATACTTTATATCGGCGCTTTCCACATTGTTTATACTTCCGTTGTAAAGAAAAGCCATAATTCCTCCTACTGACTGGGTGGTGGTAGTAGGATTTCCCATCCAAATGGTATTATCGGTTACCAATGGCCGCTGCCCATCTCCTACGAAATCTGTTCTTATCAACTTATCTTGTTCAGGAAGATATAAACCTACACCGGAATTCGGCACAAGATATCCTACGGATGCCATAATTACTCCATTTTTTTCTGAAAGACCTGAGGGACGAAAATTGTAATTATAAGCTCTACCGACTTCGTTTTTATTGAAGATTTCAACTTGGTCTGAAGTCGAGGTTAATTTATAAACTCCTTGTTTACCATTAAATGTAAAATTGGTAAAATAAACTACATTATCATCACTGGGTGAAGGAAGAACATCGACCACATTTAGGGCATTGTCGTTGGTATTGCAATTTTCTTCTTCCTCGGAAATATCACTACACATTTGAAAGTATTTTGGATATTGCCATTCCCTTCCATCATAAAAGAAATATCCCAAATTGGGTGCATTTGCCGGAACAAAACCAATATCCGATCCCGGAGCCACCCAGATTTTATTTTCTTTTAAGTGAATTCGGTAAGCTCTGTTGCTATAAGGACCATCCGGTTTTATGGAAATATCGTTCGGTTCGGAAGGGGAATTATCCGTTAGTACACCTTGTTTGGCACTTCCTACATATATTTTATCCCGATCAATAATTCCGGTATTCAGTGGAGTGTTGATTTTAGGCTGGTAGGTGTTTATAATATTTCCATTGTAATCTATTACATCTGCTTTTTTCTGTTGAGTAACGATTATTTTATTTTCATTTAACTGAACATCGCGTATTCCCGAAAAACCCGAACCTATAGAAGAAAACATTTGTCCTGAACTTCCATATAAATTCGTGGAATTTGCGACCACCATCATTTCGTCATCCGAAGCTAATTGTGTTACATTTATCCCCTCATTTGTCCAACTTGAAAAATTGGAAAAATTATTCTCAAGAGTATGAGAATACAAGTTTCCGTTGGTCGCTACATAAATTTTATCTTTAAAAAAAGTCGCTTCTTTTGCGTTGGTTCCTTGTGGAAAAAAGCAAGTATCTTCAAATTCCTTTTTCTCTAAATTAAAAATAGAAACTCCATAATCAACCGAAATTACGGCGCGTCCTTTATCTACTGAAATATGCCGGATTTCCCTTTCTCCCTGAAGATTCTGTGCAAGCGGAATATCTACATTATAAGTAATTTCACCTTCCGGCGACACCACATCCAGATTTCCGGTTTTGTAGCCAATGAGCATGATTCCACTTTCGGGATCGTATCCGAAGGCGGAAATTTTCACTTCATGAAGTCCATCTACTTTGGTTAGTTTGGAAAGTTCTCCACTCGAAAAATCGTAATAAAAAACGCCATTTTCCGTAGCGGAAATCAAACGCGAAGCATCGATTTGCATGGAAATAACGTTGTTAAATGAAGTAAAATCTACCCACCGACCAGAATTTTGACCGAAGCAAAACAGCGAAAATATGCTAAAAACGGAAAATAAAAATCTCTTCACAAATCTTAATAGTTAGCGCAAAAATATAAACTTTTTTATAAATTGGCTTTCTTTTACAGAGCCTTATATGGAAATAAAAAAACACTTTAGAAATCCCCGTTTCTATTACCAATTATTTTGGGTTTGCAATATTTTGGTTTTGATTTTCAAAATATCTTACAGCTTTATTACCCATTTTTCGGGAGGGACTTTTGAAGATTGGCGAATTGCTGAAAATCTGGCTCAGCACGGTACTTATGCCGAATTTTTAAGCGCGGGAGCCACAGCATACAAACTTCCTGCTTATCCTGTTTTTTTAAGTTTTTTTATTGAAGTGTTTCCGGAGTACGCAAAGGAAATGGTGGTGCTTACACAGCATTTGATATTCTTCTTTGTTCCGTTTCTTATTTTTAAAATTTTAAAGGTTTTTCATAAACAAGACGCCGGATTATTGGCGGCTTTTCTCTTTATTTTTTCGCCCGCTTATTTTTATTATTCGAATATAATTGAGGTTACCAATCTCTTTATTCCTTTGTTTTTATTGTGGATTTTGCAATACCTTAAAATTTACCAAAACCAACGCAAAAGTTTACTTTACCTCATTTCCTTTGGAATTCTTACGGCGATTTTATTTCTAACACAAGTTGTGGTTATTCCTTTGGCGATAATCATGTTGTGCGCTCTCGTTTTTTTGAAGAAAATCAATTTGAAAAAATTCGCCATTCTTGGTTTGGTTGCTGCTATTTCCTACTCTCCTTGGGTGATTCGGAATTATAGGGTTTTCGACAAATTTATTCCCAGTAAAACTCCTGTGTGGCAAAATCTGTATTTTGGTTTTGTTTCCGACGTAAATGTGATCGACCAACTAAAAATAATCCCCAATGAACACGCATCTTATGTTTTCCAAAAAAGAAAAAATACAGATGAATTCGAAATGGAAAAAATTTATAAAGATGAATTGAAAAAGGATTTAAACGGTCGTTACAATTTAATATTTATAAAAGCCGTTCAAAATGCGGGATTGCTTTGGTACGTCCCGTCCAGATATTTTTATGATAACAGTCTGCCCATTTTATTGGGAAGAAAAATTTATGTTATCGTCCTAAATTTCATAACACTTTTGGCGCTGTTTCATCTTTACAGAAAAAACAAATTGTTGTGTTTTGCATTTATACTTTTATTTATAAATTTCACCATTCCTTATATGATAGGACATGCCGCCAATACTCGATTTAAATTGGATTTTGAATATTTCCAACTCATCTTGGCAGCTTATTTTTTAACCCGAAATAAAAAAACTGTTTTACGCGATAAAATGGATTAAAAATAAAATTACTTTTCATTATTTATCCCTACCTTTATCCTTTAAAAATTTATATAAAATGCAAAAATTAGCCGGCGTGGGAGTAGCTTTGGTCACTCCATTTAACGAAGATTTATCTGTTGATTTCGATTCGCTTACAAAATTGGTAGAATTCAACATAGAACAAGGCACAAATTATCTCGTGGTATTGGGAACTACCGCAGAAACCGCAACGCTTACTGCCGAAGAAAAAGAGCAAGTTATTCAGCATATTATAAAAGTAAACCAGCAAAGACTTCCCATGGTTTTGGGAATCGGCGGAAACAACACTGTCGAAGTTGTAAAACAAATAGAAAACACCGATACTTCGGCTTTCGAAGCCATACTTTCTTCTTCTCCTTATTACAACAAACCCAATCAGGAGGGGATTTACCAACATTACAAAGCTTTAACCCAAACCGGAAAAAACATTATTTTATACAATGTTCCCAGCAGAACGGGGCAAAATGTAGAAGCTGCCACTACACTGAGGTTGGCAAACGAATTTCCGAATCTCATTATGATTAAAGAAGCTTCTCCCAACATCAACCAATATTTCGATATTCTCCGCAAAAAACCGGAAAATTTCAATTTGGTTTCCGGCGACGATGAATTTGCACTTGCCGTTACATTGGCGGGAGCTAATGGCGTAATTTCCGTTATCGGGCAAGCTTACCCCAAATTATTTTCCCAAATGATAAAACTCGGAAGAGAAGGAAATGCAAAAGAAGCTTACAAAATTCAAAATAAAATGGTGGAAATCACCCGCTTGATTTTTGCCGAAGGAAATCCTACCGGAATTAAATACGTTCTTTCCGAAATGGGATTGATTAAAAACCATTTAAGACTTCCGCTTGTAAAAGCTTCCGACGATTTGGCTCAGAAAATTAAAACCGAAATGGCTAAAATATAATATCTTTTTAAACGAGTAAAATATTTTTCCGCTCAAAATTTTATGAAAATCACACGCGCCACTCGGGCAGACATTCCGCTGATACGCAACCTTGCAGAAAAATCGTGGAATTCCGCCTATAAAGAGATTCTCTCCCCAAATCAAATTGAATATATGCTCGGTCTCATGTATTCTGAAGAAGAATTGTTAAAACATTTTCGGCACCAGGATTGGTTCTATTATTTGATTAAAGGAAACGACGAAAACTTCGCAGGTTTTGCAGGATTTGAAACCAATTATCAAGTTCTGACTGCAAAGCTTCATAGGATTTATCTTTTGCCCCAATATAAAGGCGAAGGATTGGGCAAAATATTACTGAACAAAGTAAAAGAGGTAGCGAAAAATCACGACAATAGCCGAATGATTTTAAATGTAAACAAGAACAACCCCGCCCTCGACTTCTATAAATCCCAAGGATTCGAAATCATAGATGAAGGAATTTTCGATATCGGTGGTGGATATGTAATGGATGATTATATATTAGAAATTTTATTATAAATTTTTGGAAATCCGACAAAAGAATTTTAACTTGTAATGCTTTCTTTTTCGGGTAACTCCATCACAACAGGAAAGTTTATTAATTTATTGATTAACAATAAATTACATCAAACATTCATAAATACTTAAGAAAATGAATTACGAAAAATCAAAATCAGTAAAAGAACTCGAAGTGAATGGTAAAAATTACAAATACTGTTCATTGAAAGACTTACCCGAAGGCAGTATAGAGCACTTGCCTTTCAGCATTCGCATTCTTTTAGAAAACGTTTTGCGAAATTACGATGATTTCAGTTTCACAGAAGAACACCTCAAAACCCTTATTCAATGGACGCCTGAACCCATAGATAAAGACATTCCTTTTAAGCCTGCCAGAGTATTAATGCAAGACTTTACGGGAGTTCCCGCTGTGGTAGATATTGCCTCGCTTCGTTCGGAATACGTGCGACATGGTAAAGATGGAGAAAAAATAAATCCGGCCATTCCTGTAGATTTGGTTATCGACCACTCGGTTCAGGTAGATTTTTTCGCCACCGATTACTCGCGCGCTCAAAACGTAGAAAAAGAATACGAAAGAAATGCAGAGCGATACAAACTCCTAAAATGGGCACAAAAAGGAATGAAAAACTTTACCGTTGTTCCTCCCGGAATGGGAATTTGCCACCAAGTGAATTTGGAATATTTAGCCAAAGGAGCTATCGCCCGCGATGGTTGGATTTTCCCCGATACTTTGGTAGGAACCGACTCTCACACTCCTATGGTAAATGGTATTGGTGTTGTAGGCTGGGGCGTTGGCGGTATAGAAGCAGAAGCAGCCATGCTGGGACAAGCCATCAATTTCACTTGTCCGCAAGTTATCGGTTTAAAATTAACCGGAAAAATCCCACAAGGTTGTACCGCCACAGATATGGTGCTTACCATTACCCGTTTATTAAGAGATTATGGTGTGGTGGGTAAATTTGTAGAAGTATTCGGAGACGGATTAGATCACCTTACCGTTACCGACCGTGCAACCATCGGTAATATGTCGCCCGAATTCGGTTGTACTGTAACTTACTTCCCTATCGATCACCAAACACTAAATTACATGAAGCAAACCAATCGCAGCGACGAACAAATTGCTTTGGTAGAAAAATATTGTAAAGAAAATCTCTTATGGCGTACCGGAAACGAGGTTATCAAATACAGTGATATTTTAGAACTCGATTTAAACAGTTTAAAACCTACTGTAGCAGGTCCTAAAAGACCTCAAGATAAAATTTTTGTAGAAGACTTGGCTACAAAATTCTCCGAATTATTGGAAAAAGAACACAACCGTGTTTACCTCGATAGAAATGAAAGAGCAGAAACCGGCTGGTTAAATGAAGGCGGATCGGGTTCTGAATTTACCTACAAAGCAGCTCAAGAGAAAAATCCGGAAATAAAAGTAGAAAAAGATTCTTTACACACCGTAAGAATCAAACAAAGGAATAAAGAATATGTCATCAGCGACGGTAGTATTGCCATTGCAGCTATTACAAGTTGTACCAATACTTCCAATCCCGCTGTTATGGTGGGTGCCGGATTGGTCGCAAGAAAAGCAGTAGAACGAGGACTTAGACCCAAATCGTGGGTAAAAACCAGTATGGCTCCCGGTTCTAAAGTTGTTACCAATTACCTTACCCGATCAGGATTAATGGAAGATTTAGAAGCCTTGCGTTTCCACACCGTAGGTTACGGATGTACTTCTTGTATAGGAAACAGCGGACCACTCCCCGAACCTATAGCCAAAGCTGTCGATATGGGAGATTTGGTGGTAGCTTCTGTACTTTCCGGAAACCGAAATTTTGAAGCAAGAGTGCACCAGCAAGTAAAAATGAATTTCTTAATGTCGCCCATGCTTGTAGTTGCTTATGCTTTGGTAGGACGTGTAGATGTAGATTTAATCAACGATCCTTTGGATTACGATCCGAACGGAAAACCTGTTTATCTAAAAGATATATGGCCTTCTCAAGAAGAAATTCAGCAAGTGATTAATGATTGTATGACACAGGAAGACTTCGATGTGGTTTATGGAGAAATTTTTGAAGGTGATGAAAACTGGAAACAGCTACAAGCCCCTCAAGGAAAAGACTACGAATGGAATGAAAAATCCACTTACATCCGCGAAGTTCCTTTCTTTGAAAATATCACCACCGAAGTTCCCGAAGTAAAAGATATTCAAAATGCTCGTGTACTTTTGTATCTGGGCGATTCTGTTACCACAGACCATATTTCGCCTGCGGGTGCGTTTCCCGAATCTTCCGCAGCAGGGCAATATTTGCTGGGACACGGAGTTCAAAGAAAAGATTTCAATTCTTACGGTTCTCGTAGAGGAAACCACGAAGTTATGATGCGCGGAACTTTTGCCAACGTTCGTATTAAAAATAAAATTGTGGAGAGAGAAGGTGGTTTCAGTAAGTATTTTCCCGATAATTCGGTAAGCACCGTTTTCGATGTCGCCATGAAATACGAAAAAGATGAAACTCCTTTGGTAGTTTTGGCAGGAAAAGAATACGGATCCGGTTCTTCCCGAGATTGGGCAGCAAAAGGAACTTATTTATTAGGTATAAAAGCTGTGATCGCAGAAAGTTTCGAGCGTATTCACAGAAGTAATTTGGTACAAATGGGTGTGGCTCCTTTACAATTTATAAATGGAGAAAATGCAGAATCTTTAGGATTGGATGGTTCTGAAAGCTTTACTATCTTAGGTTTAGCAGAGAATTTAACTCCCCACAAGGAATTAAATGTAAAAGCGACACATCCTTCCGGAAAAGAAATCAATTTTAAAGTAAAAGCCCGCTTCGATGCACCTATTGAAATTGATTATTACAAAAACAAAGGTATCCTACAATATGTGTTGAGAGAACGTTTGAAAGAAGATTAATTTTAAAATCTTTAAATGTTAAAGAAGAATCTACAGCAAAAATGTATCAAGTTGAAAGAGAAATAATGGTGTAACCTATTTTTTAGCTATGGATTAAATCATCTCAATTAAACAACACGCACAGGGTTTTTATTTACCCTGTGCTTTTTTTACGGAAATTATGCTGGATTTATCTATTGAAAAAATTTATTACGGAAGAAAAACAATTCTTAAAAACATAAACCTGAATTTTAAAAATACAGGGCTTTATGGTTTCTTTGGAAAGAATGGTTCAGGGAAAACAACTTTCCTGAAAACTTTTATTAAGACCGTTTCATTCGATGGAAAAATAAAACTAAATGGTAAAGATTTTTCAGAAAAGAATGTAGCTTGGATACCTACAGAACCTTTTTTATATGAATATCTAACCATAAAAGAATTCTACGATTTTTATGCTTTTACAGTGAAAGATTTGCCTGTGCAAAGTGATTTTGTTTTTGATATTGACTCTTCTAAATTGTTAAAAGAATGTTCAACCGGAACAAAGAAAAAAGCATATATAAATGCTGTTCTTCAATACACAAATTACAACCTGTATATTTTCGATGAGCCTTTTAATGGCTTAGATATAGAGTCGAATTACATTTTGCTAAAAAAAATCATCGATTTATCAAAAGAAAATATTGTATTTATATCATCGCATATTATTGAAATTATAGAGCCTTATTTGGAGGAAAAATATTTTGTGGAAAACTCAGAATTATTGAGAATTGATGATCATGTTGATATAAAAAACCGTTTCATAAATGAGTAGTTTGTACAACATTCTGAAATATATTTTTTTGAACAGATATAGACAACTTACTTATTTAGATTCTGGGCGATTTTACTTTTTTGCAATCGTTTATTTAATTGGTATTTTAAAACTTTCCACTTGGGAAAATGAATATTCTGCGAGTGTTATTTTTGTAATATTTTGCTTGCAAAATATATCTTTCTTGCAAAGGAATGATTTTATTTTTTTAAAAAACCGATTGGGAAAATTTAGAGCTTTGCGCATCATTATCATCGATTTATTTTTATTGTCAATTCCTTTATTATTCATAACTTCTTTTAAATCTTTTTCTTTTTTATTAATAGAAATTCTACTATTAATAACACTTCCCATGCTTTTAACTTTGAAAAAAAGAAGCAGTTCGATTGGTATTTTTTCTAGCAAAGATCCTTTGTGGTCTACTTATGCGAAGAAAAAGCCGTGGGGATTTATACTTCTCATCATTATTTATTATGTACAATATCAAGCATTGTCTATTGATAATATCGGATTATTTTATGTTGCTTCTTGTAGTATTTTATTGTTTGTCCTCAATATTTTTTCTGAAGATGAATATTTAATTTATTTAAAAATTTCCGATAAAAAGCTACAGAAATATCTTATTGGTTTGTTATTAACCAATCTGAAAAACATCATTTATATTTCTGCACCCGGTTTACTTCTTACAATATTATTTTTAAACATAACTGCATTTTTATCCGTTCTGTTTGTAATTTTTTGCGCAAGTATTCTTTTTTGGACAAGATTCTTTTTCAACGACAATCTGATTAAAAATTTCTTTGGATTAATCGTAATCATTCTTATCGCAAGTCTTTATGATATCAATAAACTCTTTTTAATATTACCCATTATATTGGTGAATATTATATTAATAAAACCCGTAGTGCATTATTAGACGATATTAATTTTCAGGTTATTGATATTCCTGTTAAACACAAATTTATTCAAATATTGAATAGTCGTAAGGGTTGTTATTTTTGCCAATATTCTTGTTTTAAATCCT